>JAEIGA010018592.1_pt1 | contig 10592 bp, 8 predicted proteins | sample 9270691 | NCBI WGS metagenome assembly JAEIGA01 (sample SAMN17057246, study PRJNA624740) | gut metagenome | biome: biome; isolation source: fecal sample | host: Bos grunniens | place: China: Xizang | collected 2019
TCACCTCGAGTTAATCTTTTTAAGATATAATGTTATTGTAATATGGTTATATAGATTTATGTAATTTTTTTCAAATATTATAAATTAGTAAATATGAAATAAGAGAGGTATGTTGGTATGGATGAATCAACTGGAAATACGAAGGAATTTATTTCAACTGAGGGAAATTTTAAATTATTATATGAAGTTATAGAGTTTTTAAAAAAGAAGAGAAAAAAAGAAGAGAATGAAAATAATTTAAATATAGATGATGATATGGTAAAGAGAAAAAGAACACAGAAAGTTAAAGAAGCATATTAAAATATAAAATAATATATACTAAAAAAAGTGTAGATAATTTATAAATTATCTACACTTTTATTATGTGGAAGAAAGATTGTAAAAGTAGAGCCTTTATTAACTTCACTTTCAACACTTATATTACATCCACATAAATCAATTATACGTTTAACTAAAGTTAATCCAAGACCATTCCCTTCAAAATTACGAGAAGTATCACCTTGGAAAAATTTTTCAAAGATGCGCTCTTTAACTTGACTACTCATACCTATTCCAGTATCGGATATAGATATATATATTCCATCATTTGTAGATTTTAAAGTAGTAGCAATTGTTCCATTATTAGGAGTGAACTTAATGGCATTGCTAAAAATATTTAACCAAACTTGCATTAGTAAATCTTCATTTCCGTAATAATATGTTGTACTAAGATCCATATCTATATCTATATCTTTCTTTGACCAATTGTTTTCTAAAAATAATAATGCTTGTCTTAATTGTTCATCTAAATAAAAATAGTTTCCATCAGTGATAATTTCTTGAGTTTCAAGCTTTGATAGCTTTAAAATATTACCTGATAAAGATGAAAGTTGACGGGAACTTTCAAGTATCATCTTAGTATACTCTAAACGCTCATTATCTGAAATACTTGGTTCTTGAAGTAATGTAGCATATCCTTCGATAGTAGCTATAGGAGTTTTAAATTCATGTGATACATTTACTATAAAGTCATTTCTTAATGTTTCAATACTATTTAACTCACGAATCATTTTATTAAATGAAGTATTCATATTTTTAACTTCTTCATCTTTATGATTTTCTTCTAAATGTATAGTAAAATCACCTTTAGATACTTTTTTCGTAGCTTCAGCTAATTCTCTAATAGGAGAAATATATATATTTATCAGAAATCCTAATACAAATGTAAAAAAGGCCGCAATTGCAATACTAACTGATAATATTAATAAAATTGGGAAAAAATGACTTGGATTATCCTGTGATAATATATTAAATTTTATAGCTACAATTATGCCAAAAACTGATGTTAGTACTGTTATTATTAGTGTAATAAAAATATTTGCTATAAAAGGAAATAGTAATTTAAAAGTAGTTTTCTTCATTATTTTTTCACAACTTTATATCCAAGACCTCTTACAGTAACAATTTCAAAGTCAGGATTATTACCAAAGTTTCTTCTAAGCCTATTTATATGAACATCTATAGTTTGACAATCTGATGGACTATCAACTCCCCATATTTCATCCATAAGTTGATTTCTAGTAAACACCTTGTTTGGATAAGATATTAATTTATATAACAAATAAAATTCCTTTTGTGGCAGCTCAATTGAAAAATCATCTCTAAATACTGTAAGAGAATCATAATCAAGAGTAGTTGTTCCTATAATTTGTTTTCTATCGCTAACTATTTTAGATCTACGAAGTAGAGCTTCAACACGAAGTACCATTTCATTTACATCAATAGGTTTTACCATATAATCATCAATACCAATTAAAAATCCTCTTTTTTTAGATGTGAAATCATCTTTAGCTGTAATCATAAGTATTGGAATTTCTGAATTAATATCTCTAAGAGACTTTGTAAATTCATATCCATCCATATTAGGCATCATAATATCTGAAATAACTAAATCTATATGTTTATTTTCAAAAATGTTAAAAGCTTCAATACCGTCATATGCATTAACGGTATTAAAACCATGTTTTGAAAGTACAGTACAAAATAATTGACAAAGCTTTCTATCGTCTTCGACTACTAAGATATTTATCATTTAAAATCCTCCTTACTGTTAACTTTAATTATATAAAATTATTTTTTATAGTCAATATAAAAAGTTTATAACTTTTATAAAGTAAAAAAGTTCATCTTTAGTTCATCTTTAATTCATTTTTAGTTAACTTTTGTCAAATAAAGTATTATATACAGATTTAAACTTTGGAAGGAGATTGAGTAAATGATAAAAATATTAAAACATTTACAAAAGAAAGATTGGCTATATGTGTTATGCGGATTTATATTTATATTAGCTCAAGTATGGCTAGATTTAAAATTACCAGATTATATGTCTGAAATAACATTATTAGTTCAAACAGAAGGAAGTACAATGAATGAAATACTGAAATCTGGAGGATACATGATGTTGTGTGCCTTTGGAAGTCTTGTTTCATGTATTATAGTAGGTTATTTTGCAGCTAAAGTTGCATCTAATCTATCTTTTAAACTTCGTTCGCTTTTATATAATAAGATAGAAGGATTTTCTATGGCTGAAATAAATAAGTTCTCAACTTCAAGCCTTATAACACGTTCTACCAATGACATAACTCAAATTCAAATGTTTATTGCAATGGGACTTCAAATGATTGTAAAAGCACCAATAACTGCAGCATGGGCAATTTATAAGATATTAGGTAAGAGTTGGCAGTGGACGGTTGCTACAGGTGCAGGAGTGTTTGTATTACTAATATTAATAACAATTGTATTTTTATTTGCAGTACCAAAATCTAAAAAAATGCAAATGTTAACTGATAATCTAAATAGCGTAACTAGAGAAGGTTTAACTGGAATACGTGTAGTTAGAGCATATAATGCACAAGAATATCAATCTAATAAGTTTGAAAAAGCAAACAATGATTTAACTAAAAATAATCTTGTTGTAAATCGAGTTATGGCTATAGTTGGACCAGGTATGACTTTTATAATGAGTGGATTATCACTTGCGATATACTGGGTAGGTGCATATCTTATAGACAATGCAGATATTATGGATAGAATGACTTTGTTTAGTGATATGGTAGTTTTCTCATCATATTCAGTTCAAGTAATAATGTCATTTATGATGCTTACTATTATATTAGCTATGATGCCAAGAGCCACAGTATCTGCAAATCGTATTGAAGAAGTACTTAATACTAGAGAAAGTGTTGTAGATGGAGAAGGCTTAGTACCTAATAAAAACATAAAAGGTGAAATTGAATTTAAAAATGTAAGTTTTAAATATCCAGATGCAGATGATGCCGATTATATAATAAAAGATATAAGCTTTAAAGCATCAAAAGGAGAAACAGTAGCATTTATAGGAGCTACAGGAAGTGGGAAAAGTACTCTTGTAAACTTAATACCAAGATTTTATGATGCTACAGAAGGTGAAGTTTTAGTTAATGGTATAAATGTAAAAGATTATAAACAAAATGAACTTCGTAATCGTTTAGGTTATGTTCCTCAAAAGGCAGTTTTATTTACAGGAAGTGTATCTTCTAACGTATCTTATGGAGATAACGGAAAAAGTAACTACTCTAAAGAAGATATAAAAAAGGCAATAGAAATAGCTCAAGGTAAGGACTTTGTTGAAAAGATGGATAATACTTATGATGCAAGTATATCTCAAGGTGGTACAAACGTATCAGGAGGACAAAAGCAAAGATTATCTATTGCAAGAGCAGTATGTAGAAAGCCTGAAATATATATTTTTGATGATTCTTTCTCAGCACTTGATTATAAAACTGATAGAAAATTACGTTCAGTATTAAAGAAAGAAACAAAAGGAGTTACAAATTTAATAGTAGCTCAGAGAATAGGAACTATTATAGATGCAGATAAAATAATAGTTTTAGATAATGGTGAAATGGTTGGAATGGGAACTCATAAGGAACTTATGAAAACTTGTACTGTATATCAAGAAATAGCATATTCTCAGCTTTCAAAGGAGGAATTAGCTTATGCATAAGGAAAAAAATAATCAAGATTTTCATAAAGGTCCAGGATCAGGTATGATGGGAGAAAAGCCAAAGGATTTTAAAAGTACTTGGGGAAAACTTATTGGATATAGTAAAAAGCATTTACCGTTTATAGTATTAGCATTTACATTATCTATAATAGGAACAATAATAACTGTTAGCAATCCTGATAAATTAAGTCAAATAACAGATTTAATTACAGAAGGAATAGTTACAGGAATAAATATAGAAAGAATTAATAAGATAGGTATTTTACTTGCATCTTTATACATAATTAGTTTTATATTCTCTTACTTACAAGGCTTTATAATGGCTACAGTTACACAAAGAATTACTAATAAATTAAGAAGTGATATATCAAAAAAGATTAATAGATTACCATTAAAATATTTTGATAAAACAACTTTTGGTGATGTATTAAGTCGTGTAACTAATGATGTTGATACTATAGGTCAAACACTAAATCAAAGTGTTGGAACACTTGTAAGTGGAACAACATTATTCTTAGGTTCTTTAATAATGATGTTAAAAACAAATGTAATTATGGCACTTACTGCAGTTCTTTCAACTATAGTTGGTTTTACACTTATGATACTTATAATATCTAGATCACAAAAGTATTTCAAAGAACAACAAAATGCATTAGGAGCTATAAATGGACATATTGAAGAAGTTTATTCAGGACATAGTTTAGTTAAAGTATATAATGCACAAGAAGAAGTTAATAAAGAGTTTTCTAAAATTAATGAAAGATTACGTGAAAGTGTATGTAAGTCTCAATTTATATCAGGTTTAATGATGCCTTTAATGTCATTTGTAGGTAACTTAGGATATGTTTGTGTATGTATAGCAGGTGCAATATTAGTATTTAATGATAAGATATCTTTTGGTGTAATAGTTGCATTTATGATATATATTAGATTATTTACTCAACCTCTTACACAATTTGCACAAGCAGCTACAAGCTTACAATCCACAGCAGCAGCAAGTGAGCGTGTATTTAAATTCTTAGATGAAGAAGAAATGGAAGATGAAAGCTATAAAGAAGTAGCTTTAGATAGTGCTAAAGGTGATGTTGAATTTGAAAATGTTAAATTTGGATACAGTGAAGATAAATTAATAATAAAAGATTTTACAGCTAAGTTTAAAGCTGGTCAAAAGATAGCGATAGTTGGACCAACTGGCGCAGGAAAAACTACTTTAGTTAACTTACTTATGAGATTTTATGAAGTAAACAGTGGTCAAATAAAAATTGATGGTGTAGCAACTAAAGATTTAACTAGAGATAATGTACATGATTTATTCTGTATGGTATTACAAGATACATGGCTATTTGAAGGAACTATAAAAGAAAATATAGTTTATAATAAGAAAAATATATCTGATGCAACTGTAATAGCTGCATGTAAAGCTGTAGGATTAGACCACTTTATACATACTCTACCTAATGGTTATGATACAGTATTAAATGAAAAAACTAGTTTATCACAAGGTCAAAAGCAGTTAATTACTATAGCTAGAGCTATGGTTGAAAATGCTCCACTTTTAATATTAGATGAAGCTACAAGTTCAGTTGATACTCGTACAGAGATACTTATACAAGAAGCTATGGATAAATTAATGGTTGGAAGAACATCATTTGTAATTGCACATCGTTTATCAACTATTAAAAATGCAGATATGATTCTTGTTATGAAAGATGGAGATATAATTGAAAGTGGAAATCATGAAGAATTACTAAATAAAAAAGGATTCTATGCAGAATTATATAATAGCCAGTTTGATGGATTAAAATAGAATTATAAGGAAGTATATAATATAGCTAAATATAAAAAGTAGGAGCTTATGCATCCTACTTTTTTTGTTATTATTTTACTTCAATATTATCATTGCAATTGATAATATTATTGCCGAAGATACTATTATACATGCCACAACTTTACCAGCAAATTTAACCCATGTAGAGTAATCAACTTTAGCTATAGCTAATGCACCCATTATCACACCACTTGTTGGTGTTATTAAGTTAACTATACCACTACCTGAAGAGAATATTGATATTAATACTTCAGGAGAGAATCCTAAAGATGATGCTAGTGGTCCAAATATTGGCATAGATAAGTTTGCTAAACCAGAAGTAGATGGTATAAAGAATGATAATATCATAAACATTATTAATGCTACTATAACAAATACTATTGGGCTCATACCATTTAATGAAGATGAAGCTGCATTTAATACATAATTATCTAAACCTGTTGTACTCATTATTACTGATATACCTTTAGAAACCCCTATTACTAAGGCAACTCCAACCATATCAGCAGCACCATTCATAAATGAACTTATGATTTCTCCTTCTTTCATTCCATACACTAGTCCTATAATAATAGCCATTATTACAAACCACATACTAAGTTCAGAGAACCACCAATGACCAAATGATACGCCAGTTAAAAAATCTGTTTTATCAAATATAGTTATACCAAAGTCTCCCCAAGGTATAACAGCTAATACCATTACTATAAATGTTGCAGCAAATAAAGATAAAACTACTTTTCTTTTAGTAGTGAATTCAACTACTTCTTCTTTATTTCCTAAGAAAGCTTCTTTAGCTGCATCAAATTCTTTATTTGATAATAAAGTGTTTTCTTTATTAGCTTTAACTTTCTTAGCATATTTCATAACAAAAAATATAGAAATAGATAATGAAGATAACCATAAAGCTATTGCAGTTGTTATAACTATAACTTGATTAGCTTCAACTCCAACTCCTTCTAAAGCAGCTATACTTGTAGAAACTAAGAATGGGTTAACTGTTGAACCTAAAACTCCACAACCTGAACCTAGAATTAATGTAGCCACTGATACAAGAGGATCGAATCCTGCAACTATCATTGTTGTTGTTACTAAGGCAGCAAAAGCAATTGTTTCTTCTGACATACCAAAGCTAGTTCCACCTAATGAGAAAATAAACATTAATACAGGAATTAATATCAGTTCTTTACCTTCTAGCTTTTTTACTATGGAACCTATACCTGCATCTAAAGCACCAGTCTTAGTTGTTACCCCTAAGAATCCACCTATTAATAAAACGAATAAAGCTATATCGATAGCTTCATTTAGCCCATTTATTGGTGACATTATTAAATCTGAAAGTTTAGCATTTTTAACATCTGGTATAAAGTAAGTAGCTATGGCTATTAAAGCAGTTATAGCTATTAATATCGTATACGAAGATGGTAAAGAAAAACTTTTTTTGCTTTTCTTTTTCTGTAATGTTACTTCCATTTTAAACCTCCTTAATATTAAGTTTTTTATGTAATTAAATTACTAATAGATAATTATCGAAATTGTAATTCTATAAAAAATAAAATTACAATTAAATTATGGCATATTTGACATAAAAAGTCAAAAAACGACTTTTTTGATAAAATAAGTAAATTAAGACTTTAAGATATTTTATTTTTTAATAATTTTAACTTTAAAGTATAATTATTCTTGTAATTTTTAGCAAATTATTCATCATAAATCTCTTAATTTGATAATAATTAATATTTCTACGTATTATATTGCGAAGTTAGCTAACATAATCTATTAAAAATAGAGTATGCATACAGTATAGATAGAGTATAGATACTCTATTTATTTTTTTATCAACTTAAAATCAACTTTGAAAAAATATAATAGAATAATAAAAATAATAAAAATAAAAAGAATTAAAAATAATAATTATAATAATATAAATGTAAAAATATAGGGAAATATCACGTATTAAAAATACGAAAATAATGGTAAAATAAAAAGTAGGATAAATTTATTTTTAGAATTAATATAAGTACATAAAATATGATTATTATACATATTCAAGTTATAAATAATATATATGGAGAAATAAAATGATAAATATAAAAATAGATAAAAAATTAAGTGAAAAAGTAGATGTACATATAGCATGTATAGAAGCTAAAGTAAAAACAAAAGAATCAGATAAAGAACTTTTAGATTTAATAAATAAAAAATGTAAAGAAATAAAAGAAAATATAAAATTTGATGAAGTAATAAAAGTAAAAAATATACTATCCTCAAGAAATGCTTATAAAAAACTAGGCAAGGATCCAAGTAGATATAGACTATCATCAGAATCATTAGTTAAACGAGTAGTTAAAGGAAATGATTTATATATTGTTAACAACATAGTAGATATAAATAATTTAATCTCACTATATACTTGTTACTCAGTAGGAACTTACGACTTAAATAAAGTAAATGGAAGTATAACTTTTACAGTAGGTGAAGAAAATGAAAGATATGAAGGCATAGGAAGAGGAAGTATAAACTTAGAAAACTTACCTGTATTTGAAGATAAAGATGGTAAATTTGGAAGTAGCACATCAGATTCTGTTAGAGCAATGATAACAAGTGATACAACTCATATCTTAATGAATATAATAGCTTTTGAAGAAGATGAAAATCTAGAAAAATATATAGAATATGCAAAAGAATTATTAATAAACTTTGCAGATGCAACTATTATAGATAGCAAAATAATAAATGCTAAATAGTTAATTACAGCTAAAGGTCTACAAATTGACTATAAATACATACTATGATAAAATTTTAAAGACAAAATTAAAAAGACAGGTGAAAATTATGTTACAAGAAACTAAGGAATTATTAAAAGGATTTTACGGATTAGATGACGAAACATTCAAGTTATCTGAAGACGTAATGAATGATATAAAACATAAATTTGATGAAATAAAAGAAATAAGAGAATACAATCAATATAAAGTATTAAAAGCTATGCAAGAAGCTCATTTAAGTGATAATCATTTTAACTGGACAACAGGATATGGTTATAATGATTTAGGTCGTGAAAAAGTTGAAGAAATATATGCTAATGTATTTGGAGCTGAAGATGCAATAGTTAGACCTATAATAGTTAATGGAACTCATGCACTTACACTTTGCTTACAAGGAATATTAAGACCAGGTGATGAAATATTATCAGTTACAGGTAAGCCATACGATACATTAGAAGGTGTTATAGGAATAAGAGAAGAAAAAGGTTCTTTAAAAGAATTTGGTGTTACATACAATCAAGTTGATTTCTTAGAAAGTGGAGATGTTGACTTAGAAGGAATTAAAGCTAAGATAAATGATAAAACTAAAATGGTATTTATACAAAGGTCTAAGGGCTATTCTTGGAGAAAGTCTCTTACAATAGCAGATATAAAGGAGATAGTAGATACAGCAAAATCTATTAAAGAAGATGTTATAGTTATGGTTGATAACTGTTATGGTGAATTTATAGAAACTAAAGAGCCAACAGAAGTTGGGGTAGATATAATGGCAGGATCACTTATAAAAAATCCAGGTGGAGGACTTGCTTTAACTGGTGGATATGTAGCTGGTAGAGCGGATTTAGTAGAGCTTATATCTTACAGACTTACAACTCCAGGAATAGGTAAAGAATGTGGTTTAACATTTGGTACAACTAGAAATGTATTACAAGGATTCTTTATGGCTCCATATATAGTTTCTCAAGCTTTAATGGGTGCAATATACTGTGCTAGAATGTTTGAAAAAATGGGATATGAAGTACTTCCAAAGTATGATGATGTAAGAAGTGATATAATACAAATAGTAAGACTTAAAAATGAAAAAGAAGTTATAGCATTCTGCCAAGGTACTCAAGCAGCAGCACCAGTTGATTCATACGTTAAGCCAGTTCCTTGGGCAATGCCAGGGTATGATGCTGAAGTTATAATGGCTGCAGGTGCTTTTGTTCAAGGATCTTCTATAGAACTTAGTGCAGATGCTCCAATAAAACCACCATATAACGTATACTTCCAAGGTGGGCTTACTTTTGACCATTCTAAGATGGGGACATTAAAAGCTATAGAGTATATGAAAAAATCAAAATAATATAGAATAATATTGTACAAGTATTAATATAATAATTAATAAAGGAAATATTTAAAAAATCACAAATATAAAATTATGCAAGCTAAATATAAAACTTTAATATTTAAATTTTGATAAATTAGGGATTATGACTTAAAATTAAAGGTTGTAATCCCTTATAAATAGGGGGAACAATATGAATTGGATAAAACAAATAGAAAAATATAATCCAGTTAATGAACAAGAGAAAAAAGATAAAGAAATTATACTAGATTTTATAAATAAAAATAATGATGTTTTACTTAGAGATAATGAAATTGCACATATAACAAGTTCTGGATTTATAGTAAATAAGTTAAGAAGTAAGGTCTTAATGATACACCATAATATATATAACTCATGGGGATGGACTGGTGGACATGCTGATGGAGATAGTGATTTAATTTGGGTTGCTATAAAGGAAGCTAAAGAAGAAACAGGTATTAAAGAAGCTAGACCTATAACAAATGATATATGTTCTATAGATATACTTCCAGTTACTTCTCATATAAAAAAGGGTAAGTATGTAGCAAGTCATCTTCATTTATCTATAGCATATGTATTAGAAGCTGATGAATGTGAAGAGTTAGTTGTTAAGGAAGATGAAAA
>JAEIGA010018593.1_pt1 | contig 10592 bp, 2 predicted proteins | sample 9270691 | NCBI WGS metagenome assembly JAEIGA01 (sample SAMN17057246, study PRJNA624740) | gut metagenome | biome: biome; isolation source: fecal sample | host: Bos grunniens | place: China: Xizang | collected 2019
GTTTAGCGGTTGCACTGCATTGTCAACAGTAACAATTGGAGAAAATGTAAAAAACATCCCGGATTATGCGTTCTATGGTTGCACCGGGCTCACAAGAATTACAATACCTAACAGCGTTACAAGCATTGGAGGGGGCGCGTTCTATGGTTGCACCGGGCTTACAAGCGTTGAGTTCAATGCTGAGAATTGTACAATTATGGGTAGTCTTTATTATCCTCCGTTTAGCGGTTGCACTGCATTGTCAACAGTAACAATTGGAGAAAATGTAAAAAACATCCCGGATTATGCGTTCTATGGTTGCACCGGGCTTAAAACTGTTTATAATTTCTCTAATCTTACATTTAGCAAAGGTGCAAGCAATTACGGTCTTGTCGCGTATTATGCCTATAAGGTTTATAATTTACCCAAAGGATTTATTGAAAATGAATTTGTATTAGGGAAAGTAAATGGTGTAAATACATTGGTAGGTTATTTAGGCAATGCTACAGAACTGACTTTACCAGCTAATTATAAAGGTGAGAATTATGTTATTGGTGCAAGTGTATTCGAAGGTAACAAAACAATTACCGGTGTTGTAATCCCAAACAGTGTTACAAGTGTTGTGGCTTCTGCATTCAGTGGTTGCACCGGCCTTAAAGAAGTTCATATAAACGACCTTGTTGCTTGGTGTGGTATTGATTTTGGTAGCGCAGATGCCAATCCATTGTACTATGCAAAGAACCTGTATTTGAATGGCGAATTGGTAACAAACCTTTCTATACCGGCCGAGGTTACTGGGATAAAAGATTATGCTTTCTATAACTGTAAGGGCGTTGCAAACATAGACATTGTGGATAAAGTAAAAAGCATTGGAAACAGTGCATTCTATGGTTGTAGTGATTTGGAGACACTATACATAAGCAACACTATTGAAAATATTGATGATTATGCTTTTGCCGAGTGTAATAATATCCTGGATATAAAGATTGGCTCAAAGAAATCTATTACTGCAAGTGAAAATATATTCAGCAATGATGCTTATAACAATGCTTGTCTGTATGTGCCTGAAGGAAGGAAGTTTGCATATGAGAAAACAAGTCCATGGGACAATTTTTACATTCAAGAGATGAACTATACCGGCATCGAGGATATTAATGCAGAAAACGGAAATGTAAAAGCCATTTATGACCTGCAGGGCCGCCGCATAGAGAACCCAACAGAGGGTATTTACATTGTCAACGGTAAAAAGACATTTGTCAAATAATACAAGCAATAATATATCACAATAAATGACAAATGCCCTCAAAGCTTTGAGGGCATTTGTCATTTTGCAATTAATAATAATTGGGCAGACACACCGCTCAGCCCTAACATGTACGATTTTTTCATCAGTAAAAGGTAATAAAAAAAGGTAATAATATAGCAGTTGACCCACATACTGAAAAAAACGCGTAGATGTCATGTCGACCGTAGTGGAGACATCTCGTATATCGTTTTTAGAGATCCCTCGTCGCTACGCTCTGTCGGGATGACATTATTGGGGCAAACAACTATATCATTACCATATATTAACAACCTAAGAGCAACTGCATATATACAATGTTGAGGATACGCCTTACCGGCACATCCCCAACATTGTAATAAGATTCAAATTACTGTCTGTGGAATATGTATTTTTTGGCAGGGAGTTATTTTACAAACACCTTTTTACCATTCACGATATAGAATCCCGGCATTGTAATACCATTCAACTTACGTCCTGCAAGGTCGTAGATTTCTTCTTTCTCATTTTCTGTTTCTACTTCCTCAACACCAGTGAATGCTCCAAATCGCAGATTGAGTGCAGATTGTTGTGCCTGTACCTGCGGAACAACAAGATATGCCCTGTTGGCAGAGTTCATGATATGACCGCCATCATCATTTTGGCCGTTGTTTGTCTCAATCCTTTTACCATCGGCACCGTAATTCTCATACGCCCAATACATCTTGACCTCGCCATTCTTTGCCTGCATCACATATACCTTATTGTCAACATCATCGGTATCACACTTCACAATACGCTTATACAATGTTCCGGCAAGCATATTGTCCTTAACGGTTGTTCCGGCAACAGTACTATGCTTAAAGGTCACGGAAAGAGCCTCAGCAGGAAGTGCCTCATTTCTCTTAAGTATAACCGCAGTATTTGCAGGAATAACATCGGCAATAGGCTCCATATGAATATATATGCCATTCACACTCTCGGCCCAGTAAGCCTCAATGCCCTCGGGAATCACTGCATCGAAACCAAGCATAAGAGTTCCATAACCGATAGCACTCAAAGTATATGGATAATATATATTCTCAACCTGCTCATCAGTCAGCTCCTCGATATACCATGCCGATGCCGAGTTCTCATCGCCATGATAACCTACAAGCATACTTTCAGATGCCTGAGCATGCAAAGGATAGCTACCACTCACATTTAAGCGTACCTGACCATTTGCTCCATTGTCAAGAACATGAATTGTTATCGTGTTTGGTGTCGCATCAAGCTCAACCTGAGTAGACCATCCTGCAGTTTTTATATAGCTCTGGGTATGCAAATTCTTCAAATAGAAACCGCCATCAGTCTGCTCAAATTGCCATATAAACTCCGACAAATTTTTATCCGAAGGAGAAGCAAAGTGTGGCTTATTCTCAGAATTAACATAAATCAATTGTCCATTTCTATCTGCCTGCGTACATGCCGACTTGATTCTATAGTAAGCTCCCTCTACCGGCAGATTTACTTCAAGAGCATTGAACGCATTCAACAGTTCATTATACTTTTCAGTATATTCTTCATCAGACAATTCTGCCTTTTCAAGAATTGTTTTTACTGCTGATCTTATATCATTAAATTGCTTGGCTGTTGAACTTGAATATTGTCCTATCCCTGGTCCGGAAGTTTTATCTCCACCGCAATCCTGATGCAGATTATAAAGTTCATAATAAGAATCGGGAAGAGAATAATCTGTCTCGTCAAAAACAAATTGGAACTGCGAACCGCCATCATTTGAATCGTTATAGAATCCCATCTTTTCACCTACACCATTATAGTTGCTGAAATAGAATCTAGTTCCGTTGCCGTCAAGAATTGTAATATTATACCATTCGCTATCGGTAACCTTTGTTATTTGCCAATTGTAGCTATAACCCGCGGTGCTTGCTCCCACAGCGTCAACCTTACCGGCTCCTTCACTGAATGATTTGGTTGCAAGAACCTTCTTATCATCCTTATATGGAACGATAAGAATATCTTCTTTTGCATCATCGCCGGACATAAAATACCAAGCTTGAGCACGGTTCAGTCTAACATCGCTTACACCAACCTTGCCCGAAGCCTCGTCGTACTGCAAACATTTGTCACCACCACGATTAATCTTAATTTTATAAAGAACGGGCTTATTAACATCGGTTGTTATAACAACAGGAATATCCTTCAATTGTTTAGCAAGGTTCAGAGCATTGTATGCTGCTTGCAAATCTCCAAGAGTCGAATCATAAACAGGCTGCGCAACATAAAGTTTATTCTTAACGACATTAGCATCGACCATTTTATTATTCGCGTCAAGCAATGTAGATAAAGAGAGGTTTGGCGATGCAAATTCATCTTTCAAGGCAACGGTCTTGCATGCTGTCATTTCGAAATGACTTAATACAAAGAATGGATGACCATTATACATATCATTCATGAACGTTTTCTTTACCATTAAACGTACATAACGATAGGCTTTGCCATTTGTTATTACGCCTGATTGATATGAGACAGCGTTCATATTTGCATCGGTAATAGTTGCAATCTCCTCAAAATCGCCTTTTTCCAAGTCGTTACATCCCTCAACAAGTATTTTCGTCGGCGAGTTATTTGTATTGCCGGCACGAGAAATGTATGCAAACTTGAATGACTCCAAAGCCACGTTTTCTCCCATATCCACACGCAGATAGTGGTCAAGATCATCATCGTGACTATTTCCTGTATAAGTCGTATGCAAGTGAGTCGAGTTTATAGGCTCTCCGTTTTCATCGACATCAAGCATTGCAGGAACTCCATGATAGTCCTCATAGCCATTCGAATGACCCGGAGCATTACAATAGATATAATAAGGTGCATTTGCATCTGTACACTGCAACGCAATCTTTGTCTCATTTTCGTCAATTATCGCAACACTCTCAACCAAAGGCTTTGTAATATCTATAAGTTCTTCGAGTTCTTTCTTATTTGTCACATTAGAGTTCTTTACATCCAACAACAAATTGTATTGCTCCTGCAAGGTTGCAAGAGTTGAATTATAGATATCCGTTGTTACATTTTTGTCAGCTACAGAAATAGCATTCTGCAATGCCGAAGAGATTACAAACAATTGCTCTGTTGTAAGAGAAGACTGCATATAAATCTCGTTAAGCGACATGGCGTTGGGTGCATACAGATTAAAATCGGACATATTGAAATAACCAACCTGTGTTGCAACTGCAAAACGCAAGTAACGATAATATTTGTTCAACGTAAGCGGAGAGGACAACCCCCATTTTTGGTTTTGACCTGTAGGCAAACCTTCTGAGATTGTTGTCACCTCCTCATATTTATCCTTATCGGTGCTTCCCAAAATCTTTATCGATGTTGGGCGTTGATCCGAATGGGTACTGTTACGTGTTGTATAATCGAACGACAATTCACTGAGTGCAATGTCTGTACCAAGGTCAATTTCAATATAATGACTATAATTTGCAACAGGACCTCCTTGCCAAACTGTTCCAAAGAATGTGCCTGTCTTTGCAGTGCCGTCATCGTTCTTGTCAATCAGAGCACTAGTACCAACACCATCACAATCGGATGCTTTGGCGTTAGACCAGATATAAAAATCGGCATTAGCATCGGTTGTCTGCAATGCGACAGGAGTTTCTGCAGTTGCCTTGTCGGCAACCTCGCCAAGCAAAGACTGCATGCCAGCAATGAGTTCTCGCAAAGCTGTTTTATCCAATCCTGATGGATTTTCCGGTTCTTCGACAACCCTAATTACATTGCCGTCAACAACAGCTGTAGCACCAGCGTTACCTTGAACTGCCAATTTGCTTTCGTCAATAGCACCGACGGTAATAAAGAAACCATCATTATATGCATATTCGTTATTATATGTCACATATACATCGTTGCTGCTTATTTCAACGTCGTACACGCTCTTGCCTTGCATATTTATAGACTCAAGACGCCATTGATTGTCTGCTGCGTCAGGGTGTCCTGCCCATGTAGTAACATAATTGACTCCGCCTATCTTGAAATGGTCTTGACCACTATCTGAACAGTTTAGTCCATTTGTAAAAGAATAGTATGTATAGCCATCGACTTCGGTTGTTTGTCCAATAGCAAGTTCGTTACATGCGGTAGGAGAGTTTTGATTGCTACCAGCAACAACAACTGGTTTACCATCACCGTTCCTTACACTCAATGTATTGTTATCGTTGAAAGTGATGTACCAAATACCATTATTGGTGCTGACGGCTTTATCGGACTGCAGGGTAATACAAGAACTATTGCCTGTATGAAATGCATTGTTATAAAGATACTCGTGACGGCTGGTTGCTCTACTTACAACATGGTAGTAGCCATCTGTCTGTGCCGGTTGATCGGGCTCCGGTTCAACAGCTGTCTCTTTACTGAAACGGGCAACATAAGCAACATCGCTTGTGACTGTAGGGTTATATGGTGAATTTGTATTTACCAACGTGCCATTTAAATACCATCCATCGAATTTATAATCACTACTATATGGTGTTGCGGTCAACGTTACTGTCGAACCGGCATCTACGGTGGCTGTTAAGCTACCATTAACATATGCATTTCCTGACGTTGCAGGGTCGGAAGAAACGCTTACGGTATATCTCACAGAAACTTCCGGGTCGGGGATAATTTCATCTCCAAGTCTGATAATTTCGTTATCGGCATTGACAACAACTATCGCTGACTCACCTTTACTTCGATACAGTTCTTTGGCCTCCTCGCTCAACTTGAATGTAGGCTTGTTACTGAACGCCACAAGCTCACCTTCACCATTGAACATAAGGAAACCGACACCACCCTCGCCACCTGTCATTGTTATAGTACCATCAGAGCTCAACTGGGCGGTATAGTTTGTTGTGACATCAACATCACCGCTGATAAAGTCATTTACAGAACCGAGTTCGGCTGTTGCACTACCATCCCACAAAGAACGCTTTGATTTACCATCATGCTTTACAGTTGTTTCACTTGTACCGTCATTAATGAGCAAAACTGCATAATTAGCAGGGTAGTTTTTTTTCTTTACACTTTGTATGGCTTCATCAATCTGCGCTTGACTCTGATTGTATGTTGCACCATAATAGTCGCCCACTTCGCGATTTTCCATAACTTCAAGATAGCCATGTGCGCGGAAGAACTCGGTCAAATCCTCACCGGCAGCATCGCAGGCATGCTGATAGAAACGCAACAAAGTTTCTGAACCATCATTTGTGCCACGACGATTATTCACTAAAGGCACCTGACGACATAGTTCATAAAGACGAGGCCAGAACTGTGTATTATTACCGGCAAGGTGATAATATAGCCATAGACGATAATAAAGATGTGCAAGCGCCCAGATGTTATTGGTATATGCATCGTTATCGTCAGTATTGAATGCCGAAAGCACTTGCTCCAGACAACCGTCTGCACCATTATAACGCGATGTTCCCATACCCATATACCAAACTGCTACATTTGAGAAGAAGTTGTTGGTAACCTCGGTCTGTCCTTCTAAGTTTATTGTACCCTGATGCTGATGACCAATCTCGTGCGCGGGTCCCCATGTTGGGCCGGACTGCGACGAAATAAGAGCAATTATGCTGCTCATTGTATTGTAATGATAATTACATACACGCCAACCACCACTCATATAACCGTCATATGCACCTTGACCTGTACCATGGTGGTTAAAGTACTCGCTATAATCGATTCCTTGACAGAACTCCTTATAGGTTTTGTTATCTACTTTGCTCTTATTGTTATAATCATAAATCTCGGCAGGACTGTTAGTGGCTGTCCAACGTGGATACAAAGAATTCATCTTATCCATCGTCGATGTACTTACAAGACCCATTGTTGCGAGTTCGGAATACATGATACGGTCCCATGCCTCAACCATCATATTTATTCGTCCGTTCGTGGCATTGATACCCATTCCCTCATAAAGGTCGAATGTTCCTGAAGAGCCATATGTTCCACCATTGCAATTAGGAGTTGTGAGATAAGTGGCATCATCCATCAACTGACCGCCTACTACAATATCCAGCCATTGTGCAATTCCATATTGAAAACTTCCGGCACCATCAATAATATCACCAAATTCAAACAACAATGTCTGGCGATGACCAAGTATCGGGAAATCGCGATTTGGTGCGTCTGTACCATTGAGCGGAACACGCTCTTTATAATAACGCCAATCATCGTCATTATCAACCTCACCCCAAAGATCTTCTGTACCCGAATCTTTTGCGCGGAAATCACCTATGGCATTATAGAAACCATTGATGTGACCGCCTTCTATATGAATTTTCAAAGGTGAATATTTTGACAACTTACGGTTCTCGGGGAACTTCTCCGAGATGGTCGCACCTGCAGAGTTATATGTATGAACAACATAATTTATCCACAATTGGCAACCATCGAAAAAATAGGGAACAGCATTCAAACCCTTATGCAATTGCATATGTCCCGAATTATTATAGGATGATGTCGCGCCATGACCATTCTGAAAAGCCAACCAGAGTTCCGCACCGTCGGCAATTTCACCTTCAACCATAAGATAGATTGTTTGTTTGGCATTAGCATAAATACCGGTGGGGTTATCCATATTACAGTGTGCATTGATACCAAGATAGCCGGTTACCTCGCCCTCTATACTATAAGGCTCATACATCTGCACACGGAACTTCTTTGCATAATCATTATCCCATTTTTCTTTGCCATTGACTGCATTAGCTTCGTCCCAATTATTATTCTTTACCTTAAGCACCATATTCTGCAATGCTGCAGGAAGAGCTAAATAATTATCGTCAGATTGTATCTGGCTAACACTTTTTGATTTATATGTCGAATTCAGCTCCGTACATGCCTCATCAGCAAAAATAGCATTAAGCTTTGTTTGATAGGTTTCAATAGTAGCTGAAGAGGGAATAAGGTTTTCAACTTCAGTCCATATAGCTTGCAATTCTTCTGGTTCATAATAGACCGTATATGGAGTCCATTGGGTATTTGTATTACTGTTTTCCCAACTTACGACATTGTTGGAACCATCCTTGTGCATATATCCATAGTCATTTGAATGCGAAGCACCACGTAAACAATAATTGCCATTCACCTGTGTTACAGTCAAATTATTACTCTCCTCTGACAAGCTCCACTCATGGGATGTATTATCATTACCCTTAAGATAACGTCCGGTAGCAAGATTACGGAATGTATAATCACTTCCACTAAATGTAACATACCACTGTTGCGCTTTATCTGTTTCACTTGTCGAAGCTGCAACAACATCTGAAAGACCATTAGCACCCAATGAAACAGAAGGTGTTCCACTGCAGACAATACGATAGACCTTACCATTCTCAAACTGTGCGCATAACGAAGTTGTGCTTAACATTAAAAGAAGCACAACAAAATAAGATAGTAAATTTCTTTTCATATTTTGTTTTTTTAAAATTCACAAATAAATGCGATACGAGACACGCCGAAACGTACACAATTAAAAAATCATGTAAAGATACGAACAAATAAGCAAAAAAAAATGAAATTAACTTAAATATTTTACAGCGTGTGCACTTTACATTCGTTTTTTACCTTAAAGACGCAAAAAACGAATGTAAAAATTCAGTCAAAAAACAAATCAGGCACAACAAACTTTAAAAATTAAAACTTTTTCTAAAAATTTATAAAAACATGATAGTGCTGACGTTTTTTACAACGAATAATATTATATTCGCAACACTTTAATTAACATAAAAATAAAAAACCATGACAAAGAAACAGAATATAGGAACCATTTGCATACAGGGTGGTTGGCAGCCTAAAAAAGGCGAGGCACGTGTGTTGCCCATTTTCCAGAGTACTACATTCAAGTACGAAACAAGCGAGCAGATGGCACGTCTCTTCGACCTTGAAGACTCGGGTTATTTCTACAGTCGCCTACAGAACCCCACTGTTGACGCAGTTGGCGCAAAGATAGCTGCACTCGAAGGCGGTGTAGGTGCTGTAATGACATCGTCGGGACAGGCTGCAAACTTCTATGCCATACTTAACATTTGCCAAAGTGGCGACCACTTTATCTCGGCTACAACAATCTATGGCGGTACATACAACCTTTTTGCCGTAACACTCAAGAAAATGGGCATCGAGGTTACTTTCGTTGACGCAGATGCTCCAGCAGAGGAGATAGAGAAGGCTTTCCGTCCCAATACAAAGGCTTTGTTCGGTGAGACAATATCCAACCCGGGAGCAAACGTTCTCGACATAGAGAAATTTGCTGCCATTGCACACAAGAATGGAGTGCCCCTTATCATCGACAACACCTTTGCCACACCTATCAATTGCCGCCCGATAGAATGGGGTGCAGACATTGTGACACATTCTACGACAAAATATATGGACGGACATGCTGTTGCCGTTGGTGGTGCGGTTATCGACAGCGGTAATTTCGATTGGGAAGCGCAGCACGACAAGTTCACATGCCTTACAGAACCCGACGAGAGCTATCACGGCTTGATATACACAAAGAATTTCGGCAAGGCAGCATATATCACAAAGGTTGTATCACAGGTAATGCGCGACCTGGGCGCAATGATGTCGCCACAGAATGCGTTTTTGTTGAACCTTGGTTTGGAGACATTGCACCTGCGCATGCCACGTCACTGCTCTAATGCACAAAAGGTTGCAGAATTCCTAAAAGCACACCCCAAAGTAAAATGGGTTAACTATAGCGGTCTAAAAGACGATAAATATTACGAGCTGGCACAAAAATACACTCCCAACGGCGGTTGTGGTGTAATGGCATTTGCCGTTGAGGGCGACAAGGACGATGCAATACGCTTCATGGACAGCCTTAAGTTCATAGCAATCGTTACCCACGTTGCCGACGCACGTTCATGCGTTCTGCACCCTGCGAGTCACACTCACCGCCAATTGAGCGATGCACAGTTGAAGGAGGCAGGTATCGACCCGGACTTGATACGTTTGTCAGTAGGTATTGAGGATGTCGAGGATATAATTGCCGACCTTGAACAAGCTTTGCAGGTATTGTAATGAAGATTCTTGAATACAATACAAGAGAAAACATCAGAGCCTTCTCCACATATCGTGGGGAAGGCTCCGGTAATTATGACGGATTCAATATCACACACTACTGCGGTGACTCCGAAGAACATATTGCTGAATGTCGTCTGGAACTGTGCAAATTGCTTGGCATTGAAGACAAGAACCTTATTCTGCCAAGACAGACACACGGCAACAAGGTGATATGTATTGACAGAGAGTTTACAGAGCAAAGCAAAGAGCTACAAGCCGAACTCTTATATGGCATGGA
>JAEIGA010018594.1_pt1 | contig 10592 bp, 6 predicted proteins | sample 9270691 | NCBI WGS metagenome assembly JAEIGA01 (sample SAMN17057246, study PRJNA624740) | gut metagenome | biome: biome; isolation source: fecal sample | host: Bos grunniens | place: China: Xizang | collected 2019
AAGAAGGAGTCTTGTGACAAGGATGGTCAGTGCTGCAAGGATGGTGGCTGCGACAAGTCATTCGTAGAGTGCTTCGAGGCAAAGGCTTGCAAGGAGATGGGTCTTATCGACGAGATCATCCCACGCTACCGTACAACATACTTTGCTCACATCTTCAGCGGTGGATATAGCGCAGGTTACTACAGCTACCTCTGGGCAGAGGTTCTCGACAAGGATGCATTCGAGCTCTTCATGCAGAAAGGTATCCTTGACAGTGAGACAGCAATGTCATTCCGCTACAACATCCTCGAGATGGGTGGCAGCGAGGAACCGATGACCCTCTACCGCCGCTTCCGTGGTGCAGATCCTGATCCAAAGGCTCTCGCCCGTGCCCGCGGACTTTAGTTCGCATCCTCTTCAGGTGAAAATTAACAGGCCTGGAAATCATTAGTGATATCAGGTGGTCTGAAAGGAGTTCTTTCAGTTACTACCGGATATTAGTTCAAAACTTAGCGCGTGCTACATGAAATCCTGCATTTCGTGTAGCACGCGCTGCATATATGGTATTTTAAGGGTAAAAATGATACGTGTGCTACATGTTTTTCACGATTTCATGTAGCACATGTAGCACACGTAATATTGATCCGGACATCCTACTGGAAAGGTGTTTATTTATATCATAGCTCTGTTTGTTTGATATCATAGTACAGATTGATAATCTATAGCGAGGCATCTGCAAAGCTGCTCTTTGCTTGGGTGATATAGTTTGATCATTAACTCGCTGATAGTCTTCTTTTCTGCAGGCGATAACGAATAGATGGAGGGCCTGCCAAAATCATATTGAACAATTTTGTCAATTTCTGAACAAAGCTCAATGTCTGTTATTTTCCTGTAGTTTAATCTTCCTCCTTCGTTAATGATCATTTGTTTTGAATCATTCATGTATGTATGCGATTCGATTTCGTCCAGAGTGATGGGAGGGGTGCCATTCCCGTCTTTGTCTTGTTCGTTAATCCAGTCTTCAGATGTTCTCCTGCTCATATAATAGTCGAATGTGCGCGGAGTCATAAATAAATTTTCCACCTGCGGGATATCAAGAACACTCTCGCGGAGAAAAAGTCCGGATTTGCTCATTTTGTATGAGTCAGCTGCTTGCGCTCTACGCCCGATGTGTTTGTAAAATGATTCCTTTGGCAGCAGATCTATTGTCGGACTTTTACCCATATCCTTCTGGAAGATGACATTTGCAGATGAGTGGGGATAAGCATATGGGATTGGTACAACTCCATGGTGGACTGCGTTACGGAGAATGTAACTCATTGCCGCAAGATGGTGATGCAGTCCTTTTATCTCTAATGTAAAATGTTTGATCTCACCAAGTTTTCCGGATCTGCCATATTTGTGGTTAAAATATTTCGAATATGGCATTCGGAATGCTCCCATGAACTCATCGGGTGATGTGCACTGGATTAGAAAATGAACATGATTAGACATGAAGGACTCGACAAGTCCCGTGGAATTTGTCCTGAACAAAGCAAGTGCAAATGTATTGAATCCTCTATCGTAATCTTCCTGATCGCGGAAGATTACTTCATTGTGTGCAGAAAGGCACAAGTGGAATGAACGTTTCATATCATTATTCAGTTACTCAATCAATCTCTTCTGTTCTCTCTCGCATCTCTCGCGAAATGTATGAAGTCGCGACAAATGTATGAATTACGTTCCATAATGTTCCGGATTTGTTTGGAAATTTTGCGTGTGCTACATGAAAACAATGTTTTTATGTAGCACGCGTGCTCAAAACCCGTCAAATCCTTTAAAAATGATGCGCGTGCTACACGATTTGCTGAGATTCGTGTAGCACGCGCTTCTGTATCTGGTTGATTGAAAACCTCTATGGAAATTGAAAGCTATAATCCGAAGAGCATGGCAATTCGGAAGGTGATGAAGGCGGCAATCCAGGCAAGGATGATGGTATAGACTGCTGTCAGGATTGCCCATTTCCAGCTGCCGCTCTCCCTGCGGATGGCAATGAAGGTTGCAACGCATGGGAAGTAGAGCAGGATGAAGACCATGTAGGCCAGGGCTGCTGCAGGAGTGACGGACCTCTGCAGTGCCTTCTGGAGACGGGTTTCGCCAGCTGTTTCGCTCACATTCTCATTGGCAGCATCTTCGACAATCTCTCCGGTGCTGTCGTCAGTAGGAGCAACTGCAACAGGCTCCTCAGGCGCGTACATCACGCCAAGGGTGCTGACAACCAGTTCCTTCGCACCGACACCGGCCACGATTCCGACGCCCATCCGCCAGTCAAAGCCCAGAGGCTCAAGCACAGGCTCCATAGCCTTGCCGATGTATCCTACGAACGAGTGTTCCTGCTGCTCAGCCACGGAATCATATGCATTATGGTTAGGGAAATATCCAAGGAACCAGAGTGCCACAGAGAATACCAGTATCACTCCACTCATCTTCTGTAGATACTGCTTACCCTTTTCCCAAGTGTGTCGCAGGACAGATTTTGCTGTAGGAACGCGATATGGAGGAAGTTCCATTACGAACGGAAGGTCATCATCCTTGAAGAAACGGCTCATGATCTTGGCACCAAGGATTGCCAGCAGAATGCCGAGCGCATAAAGTCCAAGCAGAACCAATCCGGCCTGGCGAGGGAAAAAGGCACCGGCAATCAGAATATACACCGGCATACGTCCGGCGCAGGACATGAGCGGGATGATGAGCATCGTGATCAGTCTGCTCTTAGGACTTTCGATTGTCCTTGTTGCCATTACAGCCGGCACATTGCAGCCGAATCCCATTATCATAGGAATGAACGACTTACCGTGAAGACCGATCTTATGCATCAGTCGGTCCGTGATAAAGGCCGCACGAGCCATATATCCGGAGTCTTCCAGAAGCGATATGAACAGATATAGCAGCAGGATATTAGGGAGGAACACCAGCACGCTGCCGACACCGCCGATGATTCCGTCCACCACCAGATCCCTGATCCATCCGTCAGCCATGGTCGAACCCACGAAGGCTCCCACCTTGCCGACCAGCCACTCTATCCATCCCATCGGGTAGTCTCCGATAACGAAGGTGCCCTCAAACACAACATACAGAAGCAGGAAGAATATCGGGAAAGCCGCCCAGCGGTTGGTCACCACTGCATCTATCTTGTCAGTGAGGGTATTACGTGTCTTGGAACCCTTGTTCGGCTCATAAGTCTCAGCCAAGGCTCCCTGGACAAAGGCATATTTTGCATCCACCATCGAGGACTCTATACCCGATCCAAGAATGCCTCTGATCCTCTGGTTCTCTTCGTATCGTGCGGCGATGATCTCGTCACGGTTAGGAAGGCTCTCGACCACCTTTTCGATCTCCTTGTCATTCTCAAGATACTTGATTGCAAGGTAGCGTGTTGAATATGTATACTGGATTGTAGGGGTCTTCCAGATCAGATGCTTCAGACGGTCGATGCTCTGTTCAAGCTCGGTTCCATGATTGATATGGATATGTCGTGCAAGATGCGGGTCACTCTTCTCATAAATCTGGATCACTGTATCAAAGAGCTGTTCTATTCCTTCTCCAATACGGCTGACGGTAGGGACCACCGGCATACCAAGCAGATAACCTAACTGTTTGATATCCAGTTTATCACCTTGAGCCTGCAGCTCGTCATACATATTCAGAGCCATGACCACGCGGAGGTTCATATCTATGAGCTGGGTAGTGAGATAGAGATTTCGCTGAAGATTGGACGAGTCGACCACATTGACCACCACATCCGGAACATCCTCCACGAGATTCTCACGGACATAAAGTTCCTCAGGGCTATATGCAGAAAGGGAATATGTACCGGGAAGGTCTACCAGAAGGAAGCTGTATCCGCCATATTCGAATGTGCCCTCTTTCGCATCCACAGTCACACCGCTGTAGTTGCCGACGTGCTCGTGGCTGCCGGAAGCCATATTGAAAAGTGAGGTCTTTCCGCAGTTCGGATTTCCGACCAGCGCCACCTTGATGACCTTGCGTCTCTGGTCCGCCAGCTTGCCCATCTCGGCATCCAGCCAATCCTCATCGGCGCCCGCCTCGAGTGCCGGCAGCGCCTCTTTGGAAAGAAGCAGCTCCTTTGCCTCGGATTCACTGATGACTTCAATCTTGGATGCCTGCTCACGGCGGAGAGAAATCTTATATCCGATTATCTCATATTCGATAGGATCCCTCAAAGGAGCATTAAGGATAACCTTCACCTTGCTTCCCCTGACGAAACCCATTTCAATTATCCTTTTACGAAAGCCGCCGTGACCGTTCACCTTAACGATCACGCCACGCTCACCCGTCTTTAGTTCCGAAAGTTTCATAACATACAAAAATAGTAAAAAACTGTCACCAATCCTCAAATATAGTGGTAAATCCATATCGATATGCACATATTAAAATCAATGTAAGGAATATTCGTTATATTTGTAGGTTATCAATTTTATAAAAATGAAAAGAATAATTTCAGCACTCATCATATCAGTTCTGGCAGCAGCCTGCTCAAAGGAAATTTCATTGACACCGGGTATTTCATTCCTTACTCCTGCGCCGGAAGTCTTTGAAGAGACAGCTCTGTTCAGGATTGTCGGACAGCCGTTCACTGCGGTTGATACGCTGAAGATACCGGTGACATTCTCCGGCACAGCCCGGAAAGGTGAGGATTACGAAGCATCCGCGGAATATTTCATTCTTACCAAGGAATCCCTTATCGATACGATAGTTGTATCCACCAGGAAGTTGGGCACCGGCAGAACCGTAGGCCTGAATCTCCAGATTCCTGAGGGATTCGTAGCAGGAAAATATCCGACATCGGAGTTCACCCTTCAGGATAAATTCGGATTTCTGACTTTCGAGATGCCAAGATCCTTCGTCGCAGACACCACAAGTTACGCAATCGTTCTGTGCGATTCTACAGGAAGAGCAAAGGCTCTCAGCAAGGAGACACCTGTCAGTTTCTCTGTCAACACGGAGAAGTCCACTGCAGTAGAGGGTGTTGACTTTGAAATCACTTCATCCACCAATGCTGCCATTCCTGCCGGCGCTGCATACGCTGTTGTCGACATCGTGCCGCTCAAGAGCGGTTTTGCCGAGGGCAAGGACAAGGTTGTTCTTGATATTCTTGCAGATGATAAATTCGAAACAGGTCTGGATCCGGAGTTGGAAATAACATTGATCCGTCCGCAACTGCAGGAACTTGAAGGAAACTGGATGATGGATTCAATCGTCACAGATTCCCTGCATTTCGAAACAGTCTGGGGTGCAGATTGCACAGGATATGACCTATTGCCTGGTTTCTATTCATACAGCATGGTGGGCTTTTCATTATATGATGCAACCTTCTCACCATCGCTCGCTCAGGGCTTTGAAAACTATTTTCTCGGGCTGTCTTCAATGACCATGGGACCGGAAATGGAAATCATTGATGCTGAAGGCAATCCAAAGACGGTGCAGCTTATATCCCTGGACAAAACCAACCGATATTTCTCTGAGACAGAGGTAAGCGAGGACACTGTTTCGTACGTAGGCGTCCATCTCTATGACCATCCTGAGGATCAGTCCAAGATGATAGACCTATATATCCTCGACCACACGTCGAAAAGCTTTATGCCGGAGCTTGAAGCCGGCAACAGATATGGCGCAGAGAAGCCGGTTGCAGCGCAGCCGGGATTCTATTTATGCGCGACTTTTGCAAAATATTAGCTCTTGCTCATATCTGCCAAAGATTGTATCTTTGCGCGGCAAAGCCGCGAGGCAGGGCCAAGGCTCTGATTCCCGGCTGATAAACAAACAGGAAATAAGTAATTATAAATATAATATCGTAACAAAATGGACAAGAAAGTTCTTCTTATGATCCTCGACGGATGGGGCGAGGGCAGACAGGATGATTCGAATGTAATCTACTCACAGGGAGCACCTTACATTGAGAATCTCCGCAAAGAATATCCGATGGCTACACTCAAGGCTTGCGGCGAGGCTGTGGGTCTTCCTGATGGTCAGATGGGTAACTCTGAGGTGGGTCACCTCAACCTTGGCGCAGGTCGCGTTGTATATCAGGACCTCGTTAAGATCAACATCGCATGTCGCGAGCACAAGCTTCTTCAGAACGCTGAGATCAAGGCTGCATACGACTATGTAAAGGCTAACAACAAGCAGCTCCACCTAATGGGTCTTGCATCTATGGGTGGTGTTCACAGCTCACTCGAGCACGTATATGAGTTCCTCAATGTCGCTAAGGAATATGGTCTTGAGGATGTATTCGTACATTGCTTCATGGACGGTCGTGACACTGACCCTAAGAGCGGCAAGGGCTTCGTGGAGGCTCTCGAGGCTCAGATGGCTCAGTCAACAGGAAAGGTTGCTACAGTCTGCGGACGTTTCTACGCAATGGACCGCGATAAGAGATGGGAGCGCGTGAAAGAGGCTTATGACCTTCTCGTGAAGGCAGAGGGTGTTCACGCAACTTCTGCAACTGAGGCAATCCAGGCTTCATACGATGCAGGCGTCACTGACGAGTTCATCAAGCCAGTTGTAATCACTGATGCAGCAGGTGCACCTCTTACAAAGATCGAGGAAGGCGACGCAGTCATCTTCTTCAATTTCCGTAACGACCGCGCACGCGAGCTCACAGCTGTTCTCACTCAGCAGGATATGCCTGAATTCGGAATGCACACACTTCCGCTCTACTACTGCTGCCTCACTCCATACGATGCATCTTTCACTGGCCTTCACATCCTCTTCGACAAGGAGAATGTGCAGGAGACTCTCGGTGAGGTTGTTTCAAAGGCAGGCAAGAACCAGCTCCGTATCGCTGAGACAGAGAAGTATGCACACGTGACATTCTTCTTCAACGGTGGTGCTGAGGCTCTCTTCGAGAACGAGGACCGCATCCTTGTGAACTCTCCAAAGGTTGCAACATACGACCTCCAGCCGGAGATGAGCGCACCTGAGGTTGCAGACAAGCTCGTTGATGCAATCAACACAGGCCGCAACGACCTCATCATTCTCAACTTCGCTAACGGTGACATGGTCGGACACACTGGAGTTTACGAGGCAATCCGCAAGGCTGTTTCTGCAGTTGATTCATGCGTCGAGAAGGTTGTGGAGGCTGCCAAGGCTCAGGGCTATGTGGTTCTCCTCACAGCTGACCACGGTAATGCAGACTATGCAGTGAACGAAGACGGCAGCCCGAACACAGCTCACTCTCTCAACGATGTTCCATTCATCGTGATCAATGCTGGTGATGCTGTTTCAGAGGTTAAGAACGGTAAGCTCGCAGACGTTGCTCCAACCATCCTCAAGCTGATGGGCATTGAGCAGCCTGCTGCCATGACAGGTACTCCGCTCGTATAATCCGCAGGTCTTCAGTGCAAGACTGATTTTGCTAGAACATAACCTCCGTAACACATTTGCTTGATCTTATGTTACGGAGGTTATATTTATTTTTACTGTAGCCTGTATCCAGCCACAAATTTACCGTGAAGTGTAATCTCCTCATATGGAACAGGAGCATCCGGATCATCTATCTGTGCATTGAGCCAATTCAGCAAATTAACTTTCTTTGCAGGTATCTCAATCTCAAATGTAATACGTGTAGGAATAACTTCGTGGTCTTCAACTGGAATTAAGATAGCGACATATTCACTTCCAATGAGCGACTCATATTCCAAAGGAATACCTAATAGGGTTCCTGCTTTATCATATCTGTTGTATATGCTCGAGATCAAGTGATACCCCCTTTTAGCATCATCTGTAACTATAAGATGTGCCAGATTCTCTCCTGCAGGAATTCCTGCAAATGGCTTATCTGCAATCAACTTAATATCATCATATAGAACGGTCATAATCTCATAACCGTGGGGAGAATAGTTCAGCGACTTAAAGGATTCAGTAAAATTATGGTATAGCTTTTCATATGCTTTCTTGACCTTGGATTTATTCTTGCCGAATTGCGTAAAAATATCGTTTGGCGGCATCAGATAATATGAACCACCCAGATTCTTATCAGGATGATATTTTTCCCAATGACAATCGGCAGCATCCAATTTTAAAGCGAGAGTATAACATCCATTCCTTACGATATTGACATCTTCGAATGTTACATACTCCAACTCATTGCTAAGCAAACATTCTCCAGGTAGAAGGGCATAGTTGTGGGGTGGATTTCCCGTAGGAGCAATCATGAAACATGAAGATATTGCCAGAGAAACCGCTAAAACCGAAATGTATCTCAAGTATCTCATAGTTAGATAAATTTAATTACAACTTTCATGTAATAACTATCGCAAAGTGTTCAGGTTCAGGATACTTTGTTGGTTACTTGCGCAATATAAGATTTTTTTTATGATATGCAACTGATAGGTATCGGGCAGCCATCTGCCATGACAGGTACTCCGCTCCTGATCCCAGAGTCTTGGGTAATCAGGAGCGCTTTATTATTGCCGGGTATTCACTTTCCGGGTCGTCGTATTGCGTGCTACACAAATTACTGCAAATCGTGTAGCACGCGTTTCAATTTTGGGCGATTTTAAGCACATGTGTTACATAAAAACTACGTTTCCGTGTAGCACACGATGTTTCGGGAAGTCATTTGACCTGTAGCCCAGTGCAAGATTCAGTCAACTTACGAGTATCTGCGGGGTAGGCGGAGAAGAATTGCCCCAAGGGCGAAGGCTCCCATGATGAACGGGTAGTAGAGGCGGGCGATGATGGCGATTGATGAGATGCCTGCCAGGCCGGCTGCCATCAGGAGCTGGGCTCCGTATGGAATCAGACCTTGAATCAGACAGCTGAAGGTGTCCAGAATGCTGGCTGTCTTGCGTGGGTCCAGCCCGAAGCGTCTGGTGATGTCTCTTGCAATCTGACCTATGGTGATGATGGCAATCGTGTTGTTTGCTGTGCAGATGTTTGCCAGAGACACCAGGCCGGCAACGCTGAGCTCAGCACCGCGCTTTCCTTGGATTCGCTTGGTCATGCTGCTGACGATGAAGTCCAGGCCTCCGTTGGCTCGGATGATTTCCAACATGCCTCCTGCAAGCATGGTGACAATGATCAGGTCGCCCATACCGCTGATTCCGCTGCCGATTCCCTCAAGCCATCCGCTCCAGGTCAGGCTGCCCTTGGTGAATCCTATCAGGGCGTTGACAATGATTCCGATGGTCAGAACCGCCGACACCTCGACTCCTGATATTGCCAGGATGATGACCAGAAGATATGGCAGCAACAGGATGATGTCCACGGCACCGGCTGCAGGAACAATAGATACGGACCATCCAAGAACCACATACAGGGCGGTGACTATCAAGGCCGCAGGTCCTACGATACGCAGGTTCACCTTGAACTTGTCGCGCATAGAGCACTCCTGTGTTCTGGTCGCCGCTATTGTGGTGTCGGAAATGAATGAAAGATTGTCTCCGAAGAATGAACCTCCCACAATGATTGCTGTGACGAGTGCAGTGCTGACTTCAATCTCCTGGGCAATTCCCGCAGCCACAGGAACAAGGGCTACGATGGTGCCTACGCTGGTTCCGATGGACATCGAAATGAAACACGAAGCCATGAAGAGGCCTGCATAAAGCAGCCTGCCCGGAAGGATCTTCAAAGCAAGATTGACAGTGGCGTCAATGGCTCCGATCTGTTTCGCTGTTGCTGCAAATGCTCCGGCCAGCACGAATATCCATATCATCAGGAGCACATTCTTGTTGCCGGCTCCTTCCGAAAAGATGCTCACCCTTTCCTCCAGCGACTTGCCGCGGGTGATTATGATTGCATATATGGATGCGATAAGAAAGGCTGCTGAGATAGGAATCTTGTAGAAGTCGTTGGCAATGACCGATGACACAAGATAGAGTACGAGGAATACTGCCAACGGACTCAGGGCCAGCCATCCGCTCATTGGTGTCGCATTATATTTCGCAGTCTTTTTCTTCAGGCTCTGCGACAGTTCGGAAATATATTTATTTGGAATTATACCCATTGTAGTTCGTTTTGAGAGGCGCAAAGATACTAAAAAAAGGATATCTTTGTGGCCGGATCGCTGTCTTGAAGCAGTTGTGACGCGGTCTGTTATCAATTGTTTTTGTGATGAGATTTCAATAATCCGGTAGTTATGGCAAAGAAAAAGGAAATATTCGAGGTGCCGCTGGGGGAGACGAAGGTCCTCCTTCATACATGTTGTGCCCCATGCTCAAGTGCCATCATCGAGCATCTGCTCAAGCACGGAGTCACTCCGGTCATATATTATTGCAATCCGAACATATACCCGCGAGAGGAATATGAGATCCGTAAGGATGAGTGCACGCGATACGCGAAGTCCCTCGGGCTGGAAATCATCGATGCCGACTATGACCACGAAAACTGGCTGGAGGCAGTCAAGGGTCTGGAGTCCGAGCCGGAAAGGGGAGGCCGCTGCCTGAAATGTTTCAAGCTCCGCCTTCTGCGTACTGCCGAATACGCTGCCGCACATGGCATCCGTGTCATTACCTCCACCCTGGCCTCATCACGCTGGAAATCCCTCGATCAGATCAACGAAGCCGGCACCTGGGCCTGCCAGCAGGTAGCAGACATTCTTAAATCCTCAG
>JAEIGA010018595.1_pt1 | contig 10592 bp, 9 predicted proteins | sample 9270691 | NCBI WGS metagenome assembly JAEIGA01 (sample SAMN17057246, study PRJNA624740) | gut metagenome | biome: biome; isolation source: fecal sample | host: Bos grunniens | place: China: Xizang | collected 2019
AGCTATAAGTAAGGCTATATGAAACAGATGTATACCTCATAGAATCGGCATCAACAAGAATGTAATATTCACCTGCTGGAAGACCCATACCAGTTATATTTACGCCCTCGTCATTCCACTTTGAAATACGCTTAACAATCTCTGTATAAGTACCATCACTTTCAGGTCTTAAAAGGCGAACATTCCAGCCGTTATAATCTTCGTCAAATTCTTTTTCGTCAAACTCGTGAGTAAAGTTAATTGTAATATAGCTTTCCTCTTTCAAGGTAATTCTGAAATAGTCCTTATCAAGTCCCATTACTTTAGGTGCTAATGAACCACTCACAATCTTATTCTCTGGGAAATCCTCTGCCTGTTCAGGTGTGTCGTTAATTTCAAATTCAGTTGTTTCCGAAACACCAGTTTCAACCTTTAATCTGTAAGTCATACCATCCTGAACCTGAGTTTCTACACAGATATAATAAATACCTTTTCTCAAATTAATTTTACCAGTCGAAAGAGATGGGTCCTGATATTTAGAGGCGAAGGATGAAATTTCGTAGTCATCCTCAGTAGTAAGAGTAACAACCCAACCTACCTGTGGCAACTGGCTATTATCATGAGAAAAGCTCATATCAACATAGCCGTCATTTGTGAGTTCAAATCTGAAATAATCAACATCTACACCTTCTTGTCGTTGACCTGACGAACCATACATTACTCTGTTTAATTTTAAAGTAGTAGCAGTTTCTTTTGTATCATTAAACTCTTTTTCAAAGCTTTCTGTAGGTGTAAAGCTGACTGTTAAATCAAATTCCTCTGGAATAAAGAATTGACCTGGCTCAACAACCACGCAATAAGTGCCCTTTCTAACACCTGTTTCACCCCAGGTTGAAGTAACATCTGACCAGAATGCATCAAAATATGTGAGTGGTCTGTATTCGTACCAATCTTCGTCAGTATTTTCAATATAGTAGAGTGATACTCGCCAACCCTCAAGGACTGATTCCTGAACATCCACATGATTAAAATTAATACTCAAGGCACCATTTTGCTCTAATGTAAAAATATACGCCTCATAATCCTTTTCATCTTCGAGTGCACCTTTAACGGTAATATTGAAGCCATTTATATTTTCATCAGTTTTTGTATTTATAAATGTTGGCGTGTTCATATTGAAAAGACTGTCTTTAACTTCTAAAGCATAAACCGTAATTAACGAAACAATAAACACAACAATAACTGCTATTGCTATAAAAATGCGCTTTTTAATTAAGCTTTTCATTGTTAATCAATCCTTTCAAGTATGTTTTTTATTTCATTTTTGGCTTTTTTAAGATTTGCTTCTGTGTCTGTAAAGTTACAAAGAGCAGAACCTACAAATTCAATATTCAAGACAGAACACGCAAATTTTAATTGTTCATTCATTATGTCGAGCCATTTTTCACCGACTCTTCCAGAAGAAGCAAGTAAAACTGCCTTTCTTCTTTTTCTAATTTTCTGAGTTTTATTATTTTTATAAAAACACGTATAATAAACCTGGAATCTATCAAGCAATGCTTTCAGCGGTGCTGAAAAAGTACCATTATAAATTGGCGAAGCAAACACAATTAAATCTGCTTTTTCAAAACTTTCAAAAAAGATATCTAAATCTCTGTGTTTGCACTTTTCATTTTTTTCACAGTAATTGCAACCATCACAAAACTCAAATTTATTTTTGAAACATTCAAACAAAGTAATATTTTCATACTTTACATTCTGTTTTAAAATTTCAATTTGTTTTTTGGTGTAGCCGTCAATTCTACTAGCACCATCTATAATCAAGAGATTGTTTACTTTCATAAAATCACTTTGTTTCGTACTTTTGTCCACAGTATTTACAGATATATTCACCATTTTCTGTTTCATGGAAAAGTGGTGGTAAATAACTTTCAGTCGATGTAATACAATCATCACGAAGACATTTAAAGTCGTGAGTTGTTTCTTCAAATTCTGGCTTAATAAGCCTTCCCGTTCTTTTTGTAACGAGCTTTAATATAACTGCCATAGCAGCATCAACATTATAATTAAGTTGTTTGAAATATTTTGCTCTTTCGTCACTGTCAACACTTAAATCAATCTCTTCTCCTCTTGGGAATTGATGTAATATTGCAAGGTCAGGCTTTGCTGTAAGAAGTAAGCGTTCGTCAATTGTAAAATTATGCTTTCTTGATTCATATTGTATTTTTGAAGAAAATGATTTCTTATCCACCTTTGTCATATAGAGCACATCTAATTCAGGTAAAGGCTCTTGTAAATTGTCATAAACCACAAATGGTTTTTCACGCCTGTCCATAATATTTATAAAATCATCTGTTATAGGCTTTCCGTTAACTGAAATAAAGTAGAATTCATTACCCTTGTAAATATTAAGACATTGTAAAAGCCCACGAACAAGTGTATTATTACTGAAATCACCGACAAAGCCGATTTTCATATTTGAAACATGATTTTTTTCCATCCAGACGCTTGAAACATCAGCGAGTGTCTTTACCGGAAAAGCTCTGTCACCGTCCCCTGCATTTATAACGGGAATAGTAGCATATAACGAAGCAGCTCTTGCCGCACCTTTTTTAGGATGATTTAAAACAATGATGTCCCCACAGGATGACATTGTCATTACAGCATCCTTTAATGATTCATTTTCATTGCAGGTAAAATCGAAGTGAGCACCGCCCATTCTTGTTGCTGCGGTTGTAAAAGCCATTTTTGCATTGCGGTCTTCATTATAAAAAGCAGTTACAAGAGTACGACCATGCATTTCTTTATCATAAACATGCTGATTACCGTTAACAAATGTAACAAGGTTAATTGCTTCGCGTAGTTCTTCACGGGTAAAATCGGTAATATCTATAAACCTTTTCATTCTGAAAACCCTCTTTTTTCGATAAATTGCGATAAAACACCATTATCCATAGAATTATATCACAAATCTCAATAAAATCAAAGACTTTATTAACAAATTAATAATTTTTTAAAAAATAAAAAGCAATCCACGATTTGTGGATTGCTTTTTATTTAAATTGCGCTAAAAGCAACAGTTTAGATTAAGCTTCTACAGGAGCTTCTACTGGACAAGAACCTGCGCAAGCACCGCAATCGATGCAAGCATCAGCATCAATTACATAGATGCCATCGCCTTCAGAAATTGCTTCTACTGGGCAATCTGAAGCACATGCACCGCAAGAAATACAAGCGTCAGTAATTTTGTATGCCATAGTTACTCTCCTCCTTCTTCATAAAAAAACTCTTAGGAGTTTTGTTGTTATCATTGTAACACATCTTTTAAAAATTTCAATAGGTATTTTTAATTTTTATAAAAATCATTCAATACCCTTAAGAGCATCCATTTCACTCTTATCAACCTGAATTTTACCATCTTTTAGAATTTTAACATCTTTTTTAGAATAAACACTTGGTGCTGCCTCGGGTCTGCGTTCAAGCTGAACCTTTACCGTTCCCGCTAAAATATTAGTTTCAACAACAGTTCCTTTACCCTCTCTTGTATCAACAAGAGCACCAACCTTAGGGGTTGTTTTATAAAGATACTCATAAGTGTCCTGCTCATATTTAAGACAGCACATAAGTCTGCCACAAGTACCACTTATTTTTGTAGGATTAAGTGAAAGTCCCTGATCCTTTGCCATTTTAATTGACACAGGATGAAAATCTGCCATATATTGACCGCAACAGAATGGTCTGCCACAAATGCCAAGACCCCCAAGCATTTTTGCTTCGTCACGAACACCAATCTGACGCATTTCTATTCTTGTCCTGAAATTTGAAGCAAGAATTTTAACCAATTCTCTGAAATCAACTCTGCCGTCAGATGTGAAATAGAAAAGCATTTTGCTACCATCAAAAGTACACTCAACATCAACAAGCTTCATATCAAGCCCCAACTCGAGTGATTTCTTTTCACAAAAACTGAAAGCTTCTTTTTCTTTTTTTCTGTTTGCTTTTGTAATTTTTATATCCTCTTCGCCTGCAAAGCGGATGATAGATTTTAAAGGATGGGTAATCTCACTCTCTGGAACCTCTTTGTTTTCCATAGCGATTTCACCACATTCTACACCGCGTGCAGTTTCTACGATAACCATATCGCCTCTGTTAAATTTTTTTGATTCTGGTGAAAAGTAGTAAACCTTTCCAACCTCTTTAAATTTAACTCCAACAACCTCTGCCATATTGTAACTCCAATTATATATTTTTTAATTTTGCACAAAGCTGTGCTGATAAAAGCGTGTAATTAGGATAGCCATCAGTTAATTTTAAAAGTTCGTTTACACTTTCGTATTTCTTTAACAGACTTTCCTGTGAAAACGAATACGCCACGCTCTTTGCTTCATTTTCCAAATCCTTAACAAGTATACTACCACCATTTTTAATAACAAGTGCATCTCTGAAAAACAAGGAGAGACATTTTAAAACATCACAAGTCAATTGCTTGTTTCCATCTAACGGAGCCGTTGCTAAAATAACATCATACTCATAATTTGATGACAACGCCTCTGCAACACTCTTGACTATTCCTATAGTTTTTTCTGAAAATGAACCCTCATCACTTTTGTCGCCTATTCTCAAACGCGAAACTCTTGAAAGAACAGTACCTATAACACTATTTGCATTTTCTACAGTAAGAATAAATGCAGTATATGACGGTGGTTCTTCTAAAATTTTCAAAAGAACATTCTGACTGTCAACCTTCATAAGCTGAACCTCAGAAAGAATAAAAACTCGTTTTTCCGCTTCATTTGGTGTCTGATAAGAATTTTCAACTACTGACTTTACATCTTCTTTTCTAAAGAATTTTTTATCGTCAGGCTTTGTTACTTTAATAATATCAGGGTGAATTTTTTCATCCGACTTTCTACAAGAAGAACAACCATCACAAAAAGTATTTTCACCCTGATTATCGCAGACATAAATTTTAGCTAACAAGTACGCCATTTCTTCGCGTTCAATCTCGCTACCGCCATCAATTAAAACTGCGTGTGGTCGCCTGCCACCTGAAACGGTTTTTAAAAATTCACTTTTTGCCTGTTCTGTAAGATTATTTATACTAAGCATCATATTTTCATAAACTTTTCAATATCTAAGATAAATATAGTTGCACCACCAATTGTTATCTCAACAGGTGTGGCACTTAAAAATCCCTCGCCAATAAAAGGTGGTGCAGTAGGTACCATCTGAGTTCTTCTTGAGCAACAGTTTTCAAATACAGCTATAAGCTCATCTACTCTCTCATCTTCTACACCTACAAGAAATGTAACATTACCTGTTTTAAGAAAACCGCCTGAGGTTGAAAGCTTGGTTGCCTGAAATGACAATTTATTCATTTCATTAAGAAGTTCATTTGCATCATCACTGTTTACAATACCTACTAAAAGCTTCATAAAAGCACCCCCATAATTTATTTATATCTATTATAATTGATTTTTATCATTTTTACAATAATTATTTTTGGTAATAATTCTGAGATTCCGTTCAATTACATCCTGCTTACGCCAATAAAAAGCCCTATCCTCTTTATAGTCGCAAGAATTTTTATAATTCGGCTTTGCATTCGCGAAAAATTCTTTTATTGGCGTTGGTTTAACATTTCTGTTCATTGGACAAACATCCTGACAAACATCACAGCCCCAGACAGAACCACCTTCTAAAACAAGTGCTCCCTCTTCCTCTGTTAATTCGCCCTTTTTTTGTGTAATTTCAGAAAGACATTTTTCTTTAATTACACCACACTCACTAATTGCTTCGCAGTGGCACTTAAGCTTACAAGCACCACACTTAAGGCAACTTTTCTCTTCAAACGCATTGACTTCTATTTTCAAATCAGTAACAATTTCTCCTATAAAGCAAAAGCTACCATAAATTTCATTTATCAGAAGAGAATTATCGCCCTTAACGCCTAACCCCGCAAGACACGCTGCTTTAACCTCATTTATTGGTGAGTTATCGCAAAAATAAACAAATTGATTTTCCTTGTATTTTGCTTTTAAGTGAGTCGTAATTTTTTCTAAATATCCACCACATACCTTGTGGTAATCAGCTGGTACGGCATATTTAGAAATATTACGCTCATTGTAATATTCTTCACCGAGATAATACGGAAATAATACAACTATTACACTTTCTGCTTTTTCTGGAATTCTTGAAACTGCACGGCACTGAATAAGATTTTCTTTTAACGTAGAAAATTTGCAAACACCCATAGGCAAGGCATCGAAAAAAGGTATTTTTTTTAAATCAAACATTACTTAATGCTATCATTACAGGAATTGTCAACACAGAAAGAAGCGAACAAAATGCAACAACTGTTGAAGCAATACCTGTATCCTTTCCATATTTTGCAGCAAACATTACCGTATTAGTTGCACTCGGAACAGATGCTGAAATCATACAAGCGGTAATAAGTGTGCCTGATATGCCAAATATTTTGTAAATAAGAAGCATTATACCTGGCAGAACAATAAGCTTTAAAAATGCTACCATATAATTTTGTTTTTGCTTAAACATAGCCTTTAAATCGGCATTAGCGATATATGTGCCTAAAAATATCATAGCAAGCGGTGTATTTAAGTTTGCAATATGTGTAACTGCACCATTTATTATCTGTGGCAATTCAATTCCAGAAATAAACAATGGGAGACCTATTGCAACAGACAACACACCAGGATTTAATATTATTGACTTAACTTTAAAGCCCTCGTCATTATCTGTACCTTTTTTCATAAGCCATATACCATGAACAAAAGAAAGAATATTAAATGCTACGACACCCGCTGAGCAATAAAACACACCCTCGCTACCGAGAAGCGACTGACAAAGCGGTAATGCCATATAGCCCATATTACCATAGCTTACTGCATATTTAAAAATTGAAGAATCATTACCATCTTTTCTAAAAAATGGAATTACAATAAAAATACCAACCGTAAGTGTCGCAAACATACATAAAAACGCAACTAAAAACGAGCTTATTGTATCTTTATTAAATTCCATATTCAAAAATGACTGCACTATAACAGTCGGCGTTATAACATAAAATAATAAGTCATTTGACATTTTTGCAGTGCTTTGCTTAAAAATACCAATGCGGTCGGCTATAAAACCGACCGCAACTATTAGGTAAAGAATAGCAACCTGCTGTGCAGCCATCGACATATTCTGAATAAACATCGTTTACCCCTTTTCGTCGTTAAAATCTATTCCCTGTGTTTCTTTTTTTCATATCCGCAAGAGAGAACATATCCTTACCATCAATCTGAGAAAGGTCCTCTGGCTTACCGTGAGTTAAAACGATCTCCTGCACAGGAGCTTTTGCTTCTGTTTTTGGTTGGTTAGTTATTTTTCGCTTTCTTATAACCTTAACACCATAATTGAAATCGCCATCATCCTCTTTTTCTTCTGGTACATCAGAGAAAACAAAGTTATCGTCAACCTCGTCTAAATCATCGTAGAAATCAGTATAAGTAATTCTACCGAAATCCTCTGGCACTACCTCAGTTTCTCTCGTTTCTTCCAATGGAATATACTCTTCATATATTTCGTATTCTCCGTCACTTTCTTTATATGTGACTATTTCAGTAGCTTTTCTTATCGGTTCCGACTTTTTCTCAACCGCACTCACTTTTTCTACTGCTTGTCTACCGCCCTTTTTAGATGAAATCATCGGCGGTGGAGCAGGTCTTTTTGCAGACGAAGAATCTACGGTTGTTGTTTCTGACTTAACTGACGATGTTGATGGTAAAAGTTCATCAACAAGTGATGTCATTGATGGTCTTGAAGCCCTACGAACTTCTTCGGCTTTTCTTGCCATTTCAGCCTTTCGTGCTTCCTCTAAGAGTCTTGCTTCTTCGGCTTTACGCTTAGCCTCTTCGATTTTTCTTTTTGCTTCTTCGGCTAATCTTGCCTCCTCAGCTCTTCTGAGTTCCTCCTGTCTTCTTGCTTCTTCAGCTTTTCTTCTTGCCTCTTCAATACGACGAGCTTCTTCTAACTTACGAGCCTCTTCTAAGCGGCGAGCTTCCTCTATTTTACGAGCTTCCTCTAAGCGTCTTGCTTCCTCTGCTCTTCGGGCTTCTTCTACAGCTTTTCTTCTCACCTCTTCTAAGCGACGAGCCTCCTCTGCTTTTCTAGCCTCTTCGGCAATTCTTGCAGCTTCGCGTTTTCTAGCCTCTTCTGCAATACGAGCTTCCTCCGCCTTTCTAGCTTCTTCAAGTCGTCTTGCTTCTTCTAATTTGCGAGCCTCTTCCGCAACACGAGCCTCTTCGGCTCTGCGTGCTTCCTCTGCTTTTCTTATAAGTTCTGCTCTACGAGCTTCTTCTGCCCTGATTCTTTCTTCTTCTGCACGCTTTCTTGCTTCCTCTGCCTTGCGAGCCTCTTCTGCACGACGAGCTTCTTCGGCTTTTCTTGCCTCCTCAGCTTTTCTTGCTTCTTCTAATTTTCTGGCCTCTTCAGCAATACGAGCTTCCTCTGCCTTTCTAGCCTCTTCTGCTAAACGCCTTTCTTCCTCAAGTCTTTTTTTCTCTGCTATTTTAGCCTCGCGTGCTAATCTTTTTTCTTCAGCTATTCTTGCTGCCTCTGCAGCCTTTGCTTCCTGAGCCAAACGTCTTTCTTCTGCTTTTCGCGCTCTTTCAGCCTGCTTTGCCTCCTCAGCTAATCGCCTTTCTTCAGTTTTTCTTTCCTTTTCAGCTTGTTTAGCTGCTTCAAGTGCTTCCATTTCAGCAATTTGCTCAGGAGTAAGAACCTTCTTTGGTCTTCCGCGTCCACGCTTTACTGGTTCCTCAACAATAGCCTCAACGCCCTCTGCAACACTCTCTGTTACGGCAACTGCAGTTGCTTCTGGAAGAGGATTTTTTCTTGGTCTTCCTCTGCCACGTTTAACTGGCTCTTCTATTGTTAACTCTGTTTCTGTCGGTAATACAACTGAAGCGGGTGCTTCTGTTACTTCTGGAAGAGGATTTTTTCTAGGTCTTCCTCTGCCGCGTTTAACTGGTTCTTCTATAGTTAACTCTGTTTCTGTCGGTACGACAATTGAAGCTGGTGCTTCCGCTACTTCTGGAGCAGGATTTTTTCTAGGTCTTCCTCTACCGCGTTTAACCTCTCCTGTTACTATTGGCTCTGCAACAGTAACATTTTCTTCAAATGTGCTTGTTAAAACAGGAGTATAATTATCATAATATTCAACAGATTCATTTGATTCAGTGAACTCTGTTTCAGGTTCCTCAGAATAGTTTGGACTATAGCTATAAATTTCGTTACTATCATAGCTTTCTGTCTGAGAAATGTCATTTTCTGCTAAACCTTCATTTTCCTCATTTATTTCTGCCAAAACAGTCTCTTGTTGATTTGTTTTATTTTTTAATGAAGCTAATGTTGAAGTTGTAATTGGCACAGAGTCATCATCCATCTGTTGTGGAAGTCCTAAACTGGTAGCAATAATTGATTCCTCTTCTTCATCATACGCCTCATAATTTTCCTCTTCTTCATCATCCTCAAAGCTATGGTTAAAGCCAACACCAAGAGAGGCGAAAATATATGAAACAATAAATATAAGACAAGCTAAATCCGAAAAATTAAACTCACTGCCTTTAACTGCTTCACCACCAACAAGCATTGTAACAAGTCTTGGAACAGTTACAAGAGCAGCAAAAAGTGAGGCAGAAAGTCCGTAGCCATAAATTCCCCACATACTGTCTTCTGTAAATACACCTGATGTAATCCTTGCAAATGTAAGGAAGAAAAGCATAAGGAATACAAGCATAAATATTTCAAAAAGAAGCTCTGAAACACTTAAAAAGCTGATTGCACTCATAAGCTTTGAAACAAGACGTGTTATAGTCCATGCTAATGGAGCTAAGGCTAATATTTTATATTCCTTATAAGATGACTGTCCGTTAAAATGACTTATTGCAAATATAGAGAAATACACAAGTGACAATAATGCAAATACTAATTGAAAAATAATAAATGCGCCACCAGCATTTGAGATATTTGTTTTCAACACTTGCATAAAAATGTTCATCTGACTGCTTGGTGGAATAATCTGAAATAAAATAAAACCTATATTCACCAAGAATGAAACACTCATAATTGCAGAAGAAACACCAAGCACAATATTTTTACCCTCTGGTAACTTGGGTGATGGTACCTCTTTACTTATAAATGATAAAGCGAGAAATGCTCCAACTGCTACTACTAATAAAGCAGAAAGAGAATAAACTATACCATTACTTTCCAAATAAAAGCCTGTCGTAGGATCAATCAACGCTAAGAGCTCGTAAACTCTTAACGGCAATACTACAAGTACTACAGCTGCAAATGCAAACAATAAATAGCGTAATTTAATTGCTTCATAAGCACCTTTAATTCGCTTCATAATACAATCCTTCCTAATTTAAAATTATATTATCTTTATCTTTCGTCTAATGGAACATATTTAGCGTTACCACCTGTAGAGTTTTCTCTCTCATCAAGCGGGATATATTTTGTAGGAACTGCTACACTCTTGTAAGCAGGTCTTATAACTCTGTTACCTGCAATAAGCTCTTCAATTCTGTGAGCAGACCAAC
>JAEIGA010018596.1_pt1 | contig 10592 bp, 7 predicted proteins | sample 9270691 | NCBI WGS metagenome assembly JAEIGA01 (sample SAMN17057246, study PRJNA624740) | gut metagenome | biome: biome; isolation source: fecal sample | host: Bos grunniens | place: China: Xizang | collected 2019
ATCATCAAAGGCCGGCCGCATTGAGGAGGCCAACGGAGGCACTCTCTTCCTTGATGAGATAGGCAACCTGTCGCCTGCAATGCAACAGAAACTGCTTACCGTAATCGAAAAGCGCGAAGCATCACGCATAGGCTCGACCAAGGTACAGAAGATCGATATCAGGATTGTGGCTGCTACAAACGCCGACCTGCATGCAATGGTGGCCGACGGAAGATTCCGCGAGGACCTGCTCTACCGCATCAACACCATTGAGTTCCACCTGCCGCCGCTACGCGAACGCGGTGACGACATACTGCTGTTGGCAAACCATTTCATGGAGATATATGCCAGTAAATACAAGAGGGAGGCAAAGAAGCTGTCGCGTGAAGAGGAGCGCCGATTGCTCGCATATCCATTCCCGGGCAATGTGCGCGAGCTGCAGCACTGCATAGAGAGGATGGTGATTGACCCCGGCTCACCCTTCCCGACGGGTAACGGCAGGATTCAGGAGACCGCGCAGACATCACTGAACCTTGTGGAACTTGAGCGTGCGGCAATACATAAGGCCCTTGAACAGAGCAACGGCAACCTGTCGGTGGCTGCCGAACTGTTGGGAATTACGCGTTATGCGCTTTACAGGAAAATAGACAAACACGGCATCTGATGGGATTCTGGCAGAACATATTCTACAACAAGAGCATCAAGCGTCTGAGACTGATGCTTGAGTCGGTGCGCATGCGCGATTTCAGCCTGCAATACTCACTTGACAGGCTCACGGGCGAGGAACGCCGTATGGCCGAGGAGATAAATGCGGTCATCAATGAGTTCCGCGAGACAGAGCGCAAGCACCAGGGAGAGACACATCTCTATGATGCACTGCTTTCAAATGTAGACTCAATACTCATTGCAACGGATGACACAGGCAAGACCAAATGGATGAACAAAGCTGCAATAGAGCAGTTGTGCGGATTCCAATTCGACCGGCTCGACAACCTGTCGGCATTGCATCCCTCATTGCCCGAACAGCTGAAAGGGCTACGCAAGAACAGCATGAGCCTCGTCTCTTTTCCAACTAAAGAAGGTGAGGAGAAACGCTATGCTGCCACAATGAAGAAGATATTCGTCAGCGGCATAAGCTATCGTCTGTATACCATGCAGGACGTTGCATCGGTATTCAGGCAGAGCGAGTCCCTTGCACAGCAGAGACTGGTAAGGGTTCTGACACATGAGATTGTGAACTCGCTGACACCAATAGTATCGCTGTCGGAGACCATGGCCGACAATATGGCTTTGGGCAGCGAACGCGACATCAGCGACAGCGAGATGGAGGTTGCACTATCGGCAATAAGCCGCAGGGCAAAAGGACTTATGGAGTTCGTGCAACGTTACCGCATGCTATCGGGCATTGCACCGCCTGTCATAAGCGCTGTAAGAATAGAGGAACTGATACAGGGTCTTCAGGAACTTGTTGTGCCACAGATAAAAGAGGGTTGCAAGGTAAGTTTCTATGCCGGATGCGGGGATGCCATGATTGGTGTTGACCGTGCACAGATTGAACAGGTATTACTGAACCTGCTGAAGAATGCGGTAGAAACAGGAGCAACGCTCATTGATGTCACAGGAACATTATCCGATGACGAGCGATGGCTTATAGTTTCGGTAACGGACAACGGCGGTGGTTTCCCGAAGGAGGCTGCCGACAACATGTTCACCCCATTCTTCACCACAAAGAGCGGTGGACAGGGTATAGGGCTTGCCGTATGCCGCCAGATTGTGAGCAACCACGGTGGTCTTGTTGGTGCCGAATGCCTAGAGGACGGCAGCGGTGCCCGCTTTACCGTAAGACTGCCGATGAAAGAGATATAATGGTGACCGCACGGCATGCAAGCCATTAATTGAAAACGCAATAAGCTGCCCGCGGGCAGCTTATTGCGTTTTCAATTAAGTACAAATTCCCTTATGTCACCTTGAATGCCCTTCTCGACCTTGAAGTTGCGGGCAAAATTCCTTATGAATTCAAGGGTCACCGCTGATGGTTTGGGGAACTTTTCCTTTTTGAGAGCTTTACGGATAACCGGCTCTGTGATTGGGGTAGATGTTTTATCCATAGGCAGATGGTTTTGGTTCTTTCCTTTGTATTATTAACGTTTACGGGATAAAAATAGTATATGCCGCCGAAGAAATTTTTCTTCAGAGGCATATACTATAAGTGAATCAATAAAATAACGGTTATCTACTTCTTATTCCATTACCAAAGATACATTCTTCTCCATAGCAATGCGTCGCAAGTTAAGCACTGCATAACGCATACGTCCGAGGGCGGTATTTATGCTGACACCAGTGACATCTGCAATCTCCTTGAACGACATATCCTGATAGTAGCGCATGAACACCACCTCGCGCTGGCAATCGGGCAACTCGTCTATGAGCATACGCACATCCTTGAGCACCTGGTCGTTGACCATGCGGTTCTCGATGGTACCCTCGGAATACTTGGCATTGTTCAGAAGATCTATCTCCGACTCGTCGTTAGAGACCGTATTCTCGTTCCTGTCGGTACGGAACTGGTCAATGACAAGATTATGCGCAATACGTGTTATCCAGGCTGCGAACTTGCCGTCGTTGGTGTATCGGCCCTGTTGCAGGGTAACGATAGCCTTGACAAAGGTCTCCTGAAAGATATCCTCTGCCACTTCCTTTGAGCGTACGACAAAATAGATGTAATTGTATAACCTGTCCTTATGACGGTTCAGCAGTATATCGAATGCTGAGTTGTTGCCCTCCAAATAAAGTGTGACCAACATATCATCGGTCATCTGCTTTAAGTTCTCCATTATGTTCTTCTTTAAAATTGAAGTAGAGATTTGTCTATAGGCTATTGGTTTTACAGGTTAATAATAGATTTTACGTGACAAAGAAAAGAAATAAATATCTTAATTCCAAACAAATTAAAAAAAAAGTGTCATTTTGATACAATATAACCCACCAATAAACGTTCAGAGTCGACACTCAACACAAGGGGACATCCAATTGTATGTCAAACTTTGACTTTTTATAGGTAAAATGCAAAAAAGTCATTACATATGTTTGTATATAATAAAATTAAAATAACTTTGCTCCATTAATATAAAAAAACTTCATATTACAAATTAAACAAATAAACCATGAAAAAGATTTACCTTTATTTAACTTTGTTAATGTTTTGCGCCACAGCGTCATACGCTCAAGGGTGGCAAATGACAATTACAGCAGAAAACGGTTTACCTGGTGACAACAGCACGGGAAACTACGTCTTCACCAGCGGGACCATCAAGCCGGATTCTCCCACCAATGTCATCAGGATAACATCGATATCCAATGATGTATATGAAGCCGAGAGCGGGCAGGCCGAGGCCATGAAACGTTTTTCGGCAGGTATATGCGACGTTGTTCGCCGCCAGATTTTCGGCAATCAGCACCCTGTGCTTTCAATTGCCGAATTGGTAGTATATGACGCTGAAGGCAACAGCATTCCTTATACTCCAAAGACAAACTCTCCCGAGCCCGACGGTGGTTTCATGGCAGCCTTTGGCATGGGAGGCTACCAGTCACCGTTTATAAGCAATATCAACGACGGCAACGAGGGCACACGCTACATATCTACAAACTACGATCTCGATAAGAGTGTGACGGCAAAATGGCCGGACAGGTTCCCATACGTCGAGCTTGAGTTGGGAGAGGCTGTTGAGGAATTCTCATTCAAGCTTGTAATGCCGTCAAACGGACCTCACGCCACACATCTTGGTATAACATCAGGCACCGACTATATGCCATATGACAATATCCAGTTTACCCTGGGCAACCCGATACAGAGCGACGAAGAAATCGAGTCACTCACTTCATACGTCATCATTAAGGGTAATGCTCCAGTCTCTACAGCATCTGACGTAACATATCCGGGCGAGCTCTTCATGACATCATCATATGGAGGAACAAAGGACTGCACAGCGGCATCACTTGCAAAGTTTATCCCTGCCGGTGATGGTTATTACTACATCTACTGGATTGCATCGGAGTTATACCTTGCAGATGCTTTCAACGCATCCATGTCATCGACAAACAATGTTGCATACGCCACAAAGGTATATACACTCTCCAACGGCGAAGGCCAATTCGAGATTATAACCAGCGATGGCAAGAACCTCATTCACGATCTCAAGGGATATATAAAACCACAGAGTGTAAGCAGCACAAGCAACTGGGACAGCAGCACAATGGGCGGTATATACTTTACCATCTACAACGCAAGTACAGATGTAAAAGTCGCTATAGAATCTCTTGAAAAGGCTATTGCCGACGCCGAGGCACGCATTGAGCGCTACAATGGCGAGATGGCTGGTGACGAGGGCGAATTTGCTGCATTGCAGGAGGCTATCAAGGCCGGTAAAGAACTTCTTGAGAAGGGTGGCACATTCAGCGAGTATACAGAGGCCGAGGCAAAAATCAATGAGGCTGTCTTCAATTATGTACGCCTTAGAGCTTATGACCTGTCGGAATCACTGTATGAACTCACCGACAGCGAAGAGATTGTATGGTTCGACAAAGAGCCTGTAATCGGCGGCTACCCATACAAAGAGCTTGAGAAGCTTGAGGAGATATATAACTCCATTATCGACGATATTGAGGATGCTACAGGTATAGGCGAGCTTGAGACATACATTGAGTATATCGAGAATGTCCTTGCAGAATTCTACGCAACAAAGGTAGAGGAGCTCGTTTCACTGCCGATATATGCTGACAGCGATCAGGGCCTGCCCGGCGAGATCATGAACCGAAGCTACTACAGATGGGAGTCTCCTGTCTTCGCCCTTGATAAGGCCATAGATGGAATGCGTATAACATTTACAAAGTCAAGAGGTACCGAAGAGTACAACAACTTCCCCTCTTATGCGTTTGCCGAGTATGAGTTCTACAATCCTGACGGAACAAAAATAGATCTTACTACATACGACTTTACCACTAACTCAACATCAGCAAGTGAACCGTTAGACAACATCTGTGACGGCAATTACCAGACCTTCTACCAGTCGGCTACAAGCAGAGACGCTCTGGTGGCCCCATCAAGCGAGGTATATATAGAGGTGACATTCCCTGAGCCATTGCAGGCATTCTACATCGTGCACACATCACGTGACCAATTCTCTCTTCCTTTGGAACTTGCGCTCACATCAAAAGGCGAACTCTACACAAAACATCTCTTCTCGGAGAACACCTGGAACGCAACTCTTGGCGAGCAGATAACAGATGTAAACGAGATCAAAGAGAACGAAATTTATGCATTGCGTTCTGCCGGCGAGGGATCATATTGGGTCGCAGGTACAGAGAAGTTCGACGAGCAGGTTCTGCGTGGCGAGTGCGCTTTCCGTCTTGTTAAGAACAGCGACGGTACATTCAGAATCAAGTCACTTTCATCAGCTGGATACTGGGCCGACACAAAGGTCGAACAGAGCGCATACAGCGTTATCTTCGATGAGTGCGCAGCAAACCTCAACATAGTAGCAGGCAGCAACGAGGGATCATTCCGTATCTACCACCACGACGGTGAGGAGGGAACACCTTATTTCATCTACCATAGCGGCAACAAGAATGTAAATGTAAAAACGATAGAGAGCCTTGATGATTTCACAAGTGACAACGAGTGGCTAATCTACCGTATTACAATGGACACTCCCGAGTATTTCTATCTTACAAACATCAAGACAGCTTTGGCAAATGCAGATATCAAGGCAGCATCTGCCCCAGGATTCTTCAACGAGCTCAGTGACGAATACACTGCAGCTGTAAAAGCCGTTGAAAATTGTCTTGCAAGCAGCAACAAAGCAAAGGCTGCAGAGGTCGCTGAAATGATAGACAATGCCATTGATGACATTGACGACAACAGCCGTAATACACTCTCTGTTGAAACTGATTACAGAATCAGATCTGCATTTGCAGCATTCTACGACATGCAGGGTGTATATAAGGATTTGCAATACAATGTAGACTACGGTATGGTAACATACAATACATGCAGCAACGAGGCAGATGAGACCTGGTACTTCAGTCTGGAAAAGGACGATAGCGATGTCAATACATACCTGATGATTTCAAAATACGAACCATACTATTATTTGAATGGTGGCAATGGCTATATCGTCGCATCTGAATATGAGAGCCCATTCAATATTGAGCGCATCCCGGGAAGTGCAAGATTCAGAATTTCTGATTACTACAATGAAGGACGCTACTTGTGCTCTTCTACACATCAGGACGGAAAGAACTCTTGGGCTATAGCTCAGTTTGAGTCAATCAATTCAAATCCAGAAGCGACCAAGTGGTATTTCCTTGATGACAACTCTTTAACATCAGCAGTAGAGTCTGTTATCACAGAAGGCGACACTGTTATCAGTACTGTATATTACACCGTAAACGGTATGTTGACAGAAAAACCGGTCAAAGGTATCAATATCGTAAAGACTGTATATGCAAATGGCGTAGTGACAATAAAGAAAGTCTTAGTGAAATAATTAGGACTTTCCATAAACATAAATCAGGCGGATGATTAATCATCCGCCTGATTTTGTTTATACTATTTTTTGTCTCCGGCTACTGGATTCCTATTTTTTCATATACATACCATCTATGGAAAAGCCACGGAGCAGGTCGGCCACAGGCATACGTTTCTTGCCAGCAAGCTGTACCTCGACCAACGAAATATAGCCCCCATCCACTGCAACCTTGATGTATGTCTTTCCGTCTGTTACAAGAGTACCGGTCTCTTTTCCGTGTGCACAAAGTTCCTTGGCAACCTCATATACCTTGAGAGCAATTTCCTTGCCATCGGGAGCGACAAGTTCACACCATGCAGCAGGATAAGGGGACATGCCACGTACAAAGTCATAGACCTGTGGCACGCTCTTTGTCCAATCGATGCGGCATGTATCACGGAAGATTTTAGGTGCAGGACGTAGCTCGCTCTCGCATGCATACATCGCTGTCTGGGCAACAGCAGCAACCTCACCGTTGACTATAGCCTCTACTGTGCGCACGACAGTATCACCACCCTGAAGCATCAGTTTATCGTGCAGAGTACCGGCATTGTCATTCTCGTCAATGGCTACAACATCGCGGAAAATCACATCACCGGTATCAATCTCATGCTTCAGGAAGAATGTGGTTACACCCGTTTCCTTGTCACCGTTGATGATGGCCCAGTTGATTGGAGCGGCACCTCGGTACTGTGGCAGGAGCGACGCATGAAGGTTGAATGTTCCCAAGCGTGGCATGTTCCACACACTCTCGGGGAGCATACGGAAAGCGACGACAATCTGCAGGTCGGCACCCCACTCGCGCAAGGCTGTCTGAAAAGCTTCGTCCTTGAGTGATTCAGGCTGCAGCACAGGCAGGCCCTCAGCTACAGCGAACTGCTTCACTGGGCTCATCAGCAACTGGTTGCCACGTTTGTTGATCATCTTGTCAGGCATTGTGACAACACCCACAATCTCATAACCGCACTCCGCACACGCACGTTGCTTCTCAAGCAGACGACGCAATGGCTCCACCGCAAAATCGGGTGTGCCAAGATATACTATTCTAAGTTTTTCCATTGTCAATCAGATGTAAATTCCAATAAAGTCTTTCGATAGGCTGTAAAGATTGCCGACTTCGAGATAAAACCGATATACTCGCCGTTGATATCCTCAACAGGAAGGTTCCATGCGCCACTTTCTTCAAACTTACGCATCACGGCCTCCATAGGTTCCTCAATGCTCAACCTCTCAGTAACCTCACGCATGAGAGTTGCAACAGAATAACGGTGGTACAACTCCTGACGGAACATCATGTGCCTTATGTCATCAAGATAGATGATACCCACAAGACGGTTGGCGGCATTCACGACAGGGAAGATATTTCTCTTTGTCTTTGCAACCACCGATGTCAATTGCCCCAAATCCATATCGGGACTGACGCACATGAAATTCTTCTCTATAACATCGGACACCTTGAGGATTGTGAGCACAGCCTGATCCTTATGATGTGTAATAAGTTCTCCGCGCTGTGCAAGACGAACTGCGTATATGTTATTGCTGTCGAACATTCTGACTGTAAGGTATGAACATACCGACACAATCATAAGCGGCAAGAAAAGAGCATATCCACCAGTGAGCTCCGCGATGAGGAATACACCTGTCAAAGGAGCATGGAACACACCCGACATGAGAGCAGCCATTCCGAAGAGGGCAAAATTCTTGTCGGACACAGGCATACCGATTCCCGACATATTGCACAATCCCGCAAAAAGATATCCTGTAACACACCCAAGGAAAAGACTGGGTGCAAATATACCACCACAACCTCCACCGCAGTTGGTAACTGTTGATGCAACCGCCTTGAAGAGGATTATGAACAGCATATAAAGGAACAACAGCTTCGCGTGGCCGTAGAAAAGGGAGTTCTCAAGGATTATATTCTCCGAAGAACCGTTTATGAGATGGTTGATTGTCTCATATCCCTCACCGTAAAGTGGCGGAAAAAGGAATATGAGCACACTCAGAATGCTACCGCCGATGGCCAATTTTACATATGGGTTGTTCAGTTTCTTGAACTGTCTCTCAATGGCAACCGTAACGTGCGTAAAGTACAATGACACAAGACCGCACACCACACCGAGCATCATTACATGAGGTACGCGTGCTATACTGAAGGCATTCTCCATGTGGAACTCGAAGGTAGCCTCGGTACCCATCAGTATATATGATAGCGTTGCAGCTGTAACACTTGAAATGAGCAATGGCAGCAATGACGACATCGTCAGGTCGAGCATCAGTACCTCAATCACAAAGACCAGACCCGCAATAGGAGCCTTGAAGATACCCGATACAGCCCCGGCGGCACCACAGCCTATCAGAAGCATCATCACCTTCTTCTCCATTTTGAAGAAGCTGCCCAAATTGGAACCTATGGCTGAGCCCGTCATTACAATCGGCGACTCGGCACCGACTGAACCACCGAAACCGATGGTTATACCACTGGCAATCAGTGATGACCATGTATTGTGACGCCTTATCTTACCCATGCGGCAGGAGATGGCATAAAGCACCTTCGTTACTCCATGGCTTATATCGTCACGGACAATCTTGCGGATAAAAAGACCTGTAATCAAGATACCGATGACCGGGTATACAAGATAGAGCCAATTGAACGTATGGGCATCGAAGCCTCCTGTCAACAGATGCTGGATAAAGTGGATAAGGTGCTTGAGGGCGTACGCGGCAAGCGCAGAGAGGACACCAACCAACAGACTCAGCAACAGAATGAACTGATTCTGCGGTACATGCTTCTCGCGCCATTCTATAAAGCGGTCAAGCAAGCTGATATCCTTTTTATTCTTTTCCATCACTCCCTTATAACGGTTACGGTGCCGTTGGCTGTCAGTTTAATTATACTTGAAGACTTTGCACTCCCTTTCTCAAGCTGCTTGTAATTCACCACATAATCTACCGCATCGATTATCTCGGGAGAGATCTCACTGTAGTTATTGGGGGTGGGCTCTCCGCTGACATTAGCGGAAGTAGAAACCACCGGTTTCTGGAAACGGTAGCACAGCTCCTTAGAGAAGAGTTCCGATGTCACGCGTATGCCCACGCTGCCGTCCTCGGCCACAAGATTTGGGGCCAGGTTACGCGCCCCGTCGTAAATTATCGTCAGCGGCTTCGTGGTCAGCTCAATAAGGTCCCACGCTACAGCAGGCACATCGCCCACATAACGTGCAAGACGGTCAGCGTTGTCGACAAGCAGCAGCATAGCCTTGCTGTCGGCACGTTTCTTGATTTCGAACACACGCTGCACAGCAACGGCGTTGGTCGCATCACAACCGATACCCCACACGGTATCTGTGGGATAAAGGATTACCCCACCCTTGCGCATTATTTCAACGCATTTCTTTGCTTCGTCGGAAATTGTTCCCATGACCTTATCTTTTAAAACTCACTTGTAAAGTGGAAACGGATAGACTTGAAGTCATTCTGTGCCATCTGAAGCACATAATTGCTGTCGGCCAGAAAGACGTCACGTCCCTCGATATCCTTTGCCATATACTGGTACTTGCGTTTCTTGAAACTCTCAAGTTCAGCAGGGTCATCACTCTCAATCCAGCAGGCCTTGTACAGGTTCACAGGCTCCCAACGGCACTTTGCGTTATACTCGTTCTCGAGACGGTACTGTATGACCTCGAACTGGAGCTGACCAACCGTTCCGATGAGCTTGCGCCCGTTATGCTGATTGACGAAGAGCTGTGCCACACCTTCACCCATAAGCTGGTCGATACCTTTCGCAAGCTGTTTGGTCTTCATCGGGTCGGCATTCTCGATATACTTGAACATCTCGGGAGAGAAGCTTGGCAATCCCTTGAAGTGAAGCATCTCACCCTCGGTAAGTGTATCGCCGATTTTAAAGTTTCCTGTATCGGGCAGACCGATGATATCACCCGGGTAAGCCTCCTCAATTGTACTCTTGCGCTGTGCCATGAACTGTGTCGGTGAAGTGAAACGCAGGTCTTTACCCAAACGTATGTGACGGTAAGGGGTGTTACGCAC
>JAEIGA010018597.1_pt1 | contig 10592 bp, 7 predicted proteins | sample 9270691 | NCBI WGS metagenome assembly JAEIGA01 (sample SAMN17057246, study PRJNA624740) | gut metagenome | biome: biome; isolation source: fecal sample | host: Bos grunniens | place: China: Xizang | collected 2019
GATATGACGGAGACTTTGGGTAATCTATACATCGTTGTTACAGGTAGCAACTGCGTAATGTCAGTAAACAAACGCACTTGCAAAAAACTTGCACTTATCCCTATTACAACAAGCGAAAATCCTCAACCAAGAAACATAGTAGCAGCAGGAGCTTACGGATATGTATCTTGCTTTGATGGACACATTTGCATAATAAATCTACAAACAAATAAGATAGATAAAACAATCACAACACAAGGTAGAAATCCTGAGCAAATGGCAATTAGCAATGGCAAACTATACGTTGCTTGCAACGGAGGATTGGACTATCCAAACTATGATAACAAAGTAGAAGTTTACGACTTGGAAACTTTAAATCTGATAAATACCATAGAAGCTGGCATAAACCCAGGAAATATGATAGCAAAAGACGGATACATCTACGCACAAATAAGAGGAAACTATGGAGATATTCCACAAGAACTTGTAAAGATAAATGCAGAAACAGACGAAATAGCAGAAAGAGTAACTATAGGAATAAACTCATTTGATATAGCAGGAGATAAAATCATTTTCACAAACACTGATTACAGCACATACACAACAACATACAAGACAATACCTACAAACGACTTGAACGCAACAGCACAAGATTTCATAACAAATATGCCAGCTGATAAATCTATAATAAGCCCATATAAAATCTCTCACGATGAAAATAATATCTTCATCACAGACGCAAAAGACTACTCATCAAACGGCAGATGTTTTGTGTTTGATTACGCAGGTAATTACGTATTAGACTTTGAAACCTTCACCTGCCCAACAAAAGTAATCAGCAAAAAATAGAAATCCATTTACACTTATTTTTTATATTTCATCCAAAACAAATAGGCTATTGAAAAAAAATCGATGGCCTATTTTTCTTTTCAAAAAAACAACATTAATTTCTTTTTTATTTTTAATTTTTTCTAATTATATATATTATTATAATTATTATTATATATATTATTATTGTCTGCATACTGTGCAGAGTTGTCTGCATACTGTGCAGGGTAGTCTGCAAATCCTGCAAAAAAAAATCAAAGAAAAATCTCTTTTTTTCTTGAATTTTTTCTTTTTTTTCTTTGAAAAAATTTAAAATTTCATAGACTTTTGAATAGCCTATCAACACAACAAAAAAAATAGCCCTATAATAGCAGATTTTTTTGTATCTTTGTATTGTAAAAAGAAAAGAAAATATGGAAGATTTCAATGAAGCCACAAGGGTACAAATGCCAGCAATGGTACATCTAACAAGAATAGGTTATTCATACTTCGGCAAGATTAGCGAAGATATGGCTGGCAGTGTGTATGATAAGGATACAAATATTCTTTTGGCGGTTTTTGAAAAACAATTCAAAAAACTAAACCCTGATAAAAAAGAGTGTTTTTTAGAAACTTTTAAGAATATAAAGAAGGTGTTAGATGATGATGATCTTGGTAAGGGTTTTTACAATCTTTTGAAATCTACTTCTCCTACAAGACTTATTGACTTTGAGGTTCCAACTAACAATACTTTTCATTTTACGGCTGAGTTTACTTGTAAGAATGGACAAGATGAATTTCGCCCCGATATCACACTTTTTATCAATGGTTTGCCTTTGTGTTTTGTAGAAGTAAAAAAACCTAACAATCAATGGGGAATTGTGGCGGAATGTAGTAGAATGAACGAAAAGCGTTTCCCTAATCCAAAATTTCGCCGTTTTATCAATATTACTCAACTAATGATTTTCTCTAACAACATGGAGTACGACACAATTGGAGGAGTAGCCCCAATTCAAGGTGCTTTTTATTGTACGGGTGCTCGTTCTTATTCTCCTTTTAATTGTTTTAGAGAAGAAAATGCTCCTATTTATTACAAAGAATTTCCTTATAAAGAAAAGGACTCAAAGATAGAAAAACAAATATTAACTGATTATAATTGTCAAGTAATTCTCCATGCTCTTGAATATCAAACAAATCTCAACTACGACACTCCTACCAATAGGATTTTAACTTCAATGTGTTCACCCGAAAGGTTGCTTTATATTCTAAAATACGCTATTGCTTATGTAAAAAAAGAAAAAGAGGTTGATGGAAAAATAGAGTCGGTTGATCAAAAGCATATAATGCGTTATCAGCAATTATTTGCATCAATGTCTATTAGAGAGAAAATAGAAAAAGACATAAATTCGGGTGTTGTTTGGCATACACAAGGCAGTGGCAAGACTGCTCTTTCCTATCACTTAGTACATGTACTTGGAGATTATTTTACAAAACAAAACAAAGTTACTAAGTTTTATTTCATAGTAGATAGACTTGATTTGTTGGAACAGGCTACCGAAGAGTTTGAGGCACGTGGTCTATCGGTGAGCACCGCAAACACAAGAGAGGAGTTAATGCAACAATTTCGCAACAATCAAGCACAAGAAGGATTAAGTGGAGAAAGAGAAATAATAGTAGTGAATATACAACGCTTTGCCGAAGATAAAGAAAAAATAGAATTAAACAATTACGCTACAAATCTACAACGTGTATTTATTTTAGACGAGGCTCATCGTGGTTATAAACCCGGTGGTTGTTTTTTAGCAAACTTATTTGATGCAGATAAAAATTCAATTAAAATAGCTCTTACAGGCACTCCTTTACTTAAAGAAGAAAGAGCGTCTTATAAGGTTTTTGGCAAATACTTACATACATATTATTACGACAAGTCTATTGCAGATGGTTATACTCTGAAAATCATTCGTGAAGATATTGAAACTTCTTATAGAGAGAAATTAACGGAAATCTACAACAAATTAGAAACATTAGTAGAAAAGAAAGATGTAAAGAAATCCGATATTATAGAACATGATAGTTATATTAGAGAGTTAGCCGATTATATAATTAAAGACTTAAAAGAGTTTCGACAAATTCAAGGTGATGAAACTTTGGGAGGAATGGTTATTTGTCAGACAAGTGAGCAAGCAAGAAAACTTTTTGATATATTTCAAGAAAAAAATAAAGCTCCTCAATCCGTCAGGGTAATAACAGAGGAAGGAAATATTGTTGTTGGTGAGGTTGTTGGTGAGTATCATTCAAAGAACAGCCCTTTGAAAGCGGGGTTAATTCTCCATGATTCGCAAGACAAGGAAACAAGAAAGCAAATAATTAAAGACTTCAAAAAGAATATGACTATTGACATTCTTATTGTTTTCAATATGTTGCTTACAGGTTTTGATGCTCCTCGTTTAAAACGCTTATACTTTGGTAGAAAATTAAAAGACCATAACCTATTACAAGCCATTACACGTGTTAATAGACCTTATAAAAGTATGCGTTATGGTTATGTAATTGATTTTGCAGACATAAAACGTGATTTCGATGAAACAAATCAAGCCTATTTAGAGGAGTTAAATAGATTTAACGAAATAGAGCAAACACAAGAGGCTACTAACATAAACACTTTTTCACAAGTAATCGAAGACAAAGAGGAGATTGTTTCTCAGATGAAACAAATTCGTCAAATATTATTCAATTACACTTATGATAATATAGAAGAATTTTCAAGCGAGATTTCAACCCAAGAGGATAAATTAACGTTGCTTGAATTAAAACACGCCTTGACTTCTGCAAAAGATATGGCAAACCTTGTTCGTACTTTTGGAGATGAGGATTTAAAAGAGAAATTTGCAAAATTAGAAATCAAAAAACTACCTCTATTACTATCCGAGATACAACATAGAATAAATATTATAAATCAAAAAGAATTATTTTCTACAAGCCAAGAAACAACTATTGCCATTAACGAGGCAATGAAGGATATTGAATTTAAGTTCTCAAAGATTAGCTCGGAAGAAATGAAAATAATTTCCGGAAACAAAGAGGAATTAAAGGATAAATGGCAAGGTGTAATAAGTGGTTTTACTCAAAACATTGATCATGAAGACCCAGAATATATTTCGTTAAGGGAGGCGTTTATGTTGCGTTTCAAAGAATATGGTTTTTCACTACATAGTATTGATGAGTTTTACCAAAGAACAAAGTATTTAGATGAGGTAATGGAGCGTTTGAAAGATTTGCAAAAGCGTAATAATGTTTTATTGAGAAAATATAATGGAGACATAAAATTCACTCGTTTACATAAGCGTATAAGAGAAGAAAACGAAAGACGCCAAAAAGAAAACAAAAAAGTGATTTTATCTTGCTATGATGATGAAATAATGCTTATTCTAAATGGCTTTAAGGATAAAATAGATTTAATGATATATGACAATAATAATGTTTTAAATAATGAGGCGTATTTTAACGATTCTATATTTTCTATAATAAATGATTATATGTACGACAACTACAAGGATATTGATTTAGAGGTTGAGGATTATGATTTTATTCAAACAAGAATTTCAAGACAATATATGAGTCAATACTACACAAATTATACAGAAGCATAAAAACTATGAATAAAATAAAGGAAAAAACAATAAAGTTAATAGATAATTTAAAGGCAATTTGCATCTCAAAAGGGTTAGGAAATGATGGTAATGAATATAAGGTTATCACGCAAGTATTTTTATATAAATTTCTTAATGATAAATTTGGCTATGAAGTAAAAAGGGCAAAACATAAACTTGCCCAAAGGATTAAAAATGCTCCGAAATGGGAGTTGGAATATAGTGAATTATCAGACGAGGAACGTAAGCTTTTGTTTAGAGCCTTAGGAGCGAATGTGCCAAAATTAGAACCTCATCATCTGATTTCAAATCTTTGGAATCAACAAAATAAGGGAGATTTTGATTTGATTTTTGATAACACCATGATGGATATTGCAGAAAAGAATGCTGATATATTTTCTACACAAACATCTGCTCACACAAAGATTCTTTTATTTGAAAAACTTACTAATTTTGTTACTGATGATTCTCAACGTGCACCTTTTGCAAAAGCATTGGTTGATAAACTCGTAAACTTCTCTTTTGAAGAGGTGTTTGAAGAAAAATATGATTTCTTTTCTTTTATCTTTGAATATTTAATTAAAGACTATAATACTGCCGGTGGTGGAAAGTATGCCGAATATTATACCCCTCATGCTATTGCTACTATTATGGCTCGTTTGCTTGTAGGAGATAACACCGAAGATTTGCATAGTATAACATGTTATGATCCTTCTGCCGGTACGGGTACTTTGTTAATGGCTTTAAGTCATCAAATAGGAATAGAAAAGTGTAGTATTTTTTCACAAGATATTTCACAACGTTCTAATAAGATGCTTAAACTAAATCTTTTGTTGAATGATCTTGTTTCTTCTCTTCCTAATGCTATTCAAGGAGATACTTTGGTGAGTCCTTTTCATAAAAGTGAAGATGGAGTGAATTTGAAACAATTTGATTTTGTTGTCAGCAACCCTCCTTTCAAAATGGATTTCTCAGACACAAGAGAGGATATTGCCTCAAAGTCTGCTCGTTTTTGGGCTGGTGTACCAAATGTTCCCGCAAAGAAAAGGGATTCAATGGCTATATACACTTGTTTTATTCAACATGTTATCAATTCTTTAAAGAAAACAGGTAAAGGGGCTATTGTTGTTCCAACTGGTTTTATTACTTCAAAAAGTGGCATAGAAAAAAAGATTTTAGAGAAAATAGTTAATGATAAAATAGTTTATGGTTGTGTTTCTATGCCAAGTAATGTTTTTGCTAATACAGGTACAAATGTAAGTGTACTTTTCTTTGATAAATCAGCTTCGTGTGAGAATGTTATTTTGGTTGATGCAAGCAAATTGGGGGAAGAATATAAAGATGCTAATGGACTTAAAAAAGTTCGTTTAAGAGAAGAGGAAATAGAAAAGATTATAAATGCTTTCTTAAATAAAAAAGTGGTTGATGATTTTTCTGTTGTTGTGAGTTATGAGCAGATTAAAGAAAAGGGGTATTCCCTTTCAGCTGGTCAATACTTCGATATTAAGATAGAGTACGTAGATATAACAGAGGAGGAATTTAATAAACGTATGGAGGATTATAAGAATACTCTTACGCAACAATTTGAGGAAAGTCATCGCTTGGAACAAGAGATAATGAAGCAATTAGATTCTTTGAAATTTAATAAAATAAACAAGGGATAATGAGTAGAAATCTGACTATTATAGATAAAGATTACGCACAATGGGTAGAAGACCTTAGTGTACGATATCGCCAAAGTCAAATTAGGGCTTCTGTCAAAGTTAATCGAGAATTGCTAAGATATTATTGGGAACTCGGTCGTGATATAGAGGAAATGCATGTTGAAGAACGCTGGGGAGAGAGCGTCATCAAAAATCTATCTATTGATTTACAACATAAGAATCCTAATGCAAAAGGGCTATCTGTTCGTAATATCTATTATTGCAAGAAGTTTTATTTACTTTATCGTCAATACTTTGCAATTTTGCCACAAAGCGTAGCACAATTAGAAGATGGAAAAGTGCCACAAACTGTGGCACAATTGAATGAAATCTTATTTTCCATCCCTTGGGGGCATCATCGTTACGTAATGGATAAGTTTAGTGAAGAACCGGCAAAGGCTTTTTACTATGTACGAAAGACTATGGAAGAAGGTTGGAGCCGTGAAGTAATGCTTATTCAAATGGATACCAACCTCTATGAACGAGAAGGTAAAGCATTGACAAACTTTACACGCACACTACCTACTGAAACAAGTGAACTCGCCCAAGAACTTACAAAAGACCCTTATAGTTTTGCTTTTACAGGGATAACAGGAAAATATAACGAAGGCAAACTAAAAGATGCGTTATTAGATAATATATCACAATTTCTTTTGGAATTAGGTACCGGATTTGCATACGTAGGTAAAGAGTTTAAACTACAAATAGGCGAAAAAGAAAAATTTATTGACTTGCTTTTCTACAACTTGAAATTATCGTGTTATGTGGTTATTGAGGTGAAAATTGGCGAATTTGATTTTCAAGATTTAGGGCAACTTAGTGGCTATGTTGTGGCATGTAATCATATTCTAAGAAAAGAAGGTAGAGACAACCCTACTATAGGCCTACTTATCTGCCGCCAAAAAGATTCTTTGCTTGCTCAATATGCACTGGAAGGTAGCAATTTACCATTAGGCATATCAGAATATGAATTATCAAAACTCTATCCGGAAAAGGTAGAGGGTACGATACCTACAATTGAAGAAATTGAATCAAAACTTAATGAAAGAGAGTCTGATGATAGACAATAATTTAAGGGGACAAAATGAGGAAGACTTTAAGAATGGATTTCTGGAAATGGCAAAGGCCTTGTCAGAACTTCAAGATTGTGCGGTAGAAGCATACCGACCACTAGTCGATGACATATGCAACAGAAAAGCAAAAGAGGATGAAGTTGAGCATCTGCTCACATGGATGTTTGATTTTGTAGAAAACGAACAGATGCTGTTGCTCTTCAAGAAAGTGTGTCGTGCCTATTTTTATACATATCCGGAAACTGTGGCTTTTTATATTTTGGAATATCACAAGCGCTACGATAGAGAGAGCCTAAAGGGTACAAAATACGAATATCTTCTTGAGGAGGATAAAGAACTGTATGAAGATTTATAAGAGGGAATTATGATGGATATTCTGATTCAATGGGCGACTTTGTTAAGCCCAATAATTAGTGTGATTGCAATAATAGTTGCTTTGTGTATTGCACGCAGTTCATCAAAGGATGTACAAAAACAAATTGATGTATTTGTTGCTGTTCATAATTTAGATATATTTGATGCTAAACGAAAATATGAAAAAGAATTAGAGGAAGTTAGTGAAGAGATAGCAAGGTTAAATACTAACATTGGCACAGTGTTTTCTCCATTTATTGGAGGTTCACCGATAAATTGTATCCATGAACAAGAAGAATATAAAAAACGAAAAAACACACTAAGTCAATTGGAAGAAAAACGCAAAGAGATAAAGTATAAATTGCGATTAATTCAAAACTATATTAACAAGACAAGAAAATAATGGAGTTGAAAAAATATAAATTGGGAGATATTGCAGAAACTGGTTCTGGTGGTACACCAAAATCCACTGTGGCAGAATACTACGATAATGGAATAATTCCGTGGATTAATAGCGGAGAATTAAATCAACCATTCATTAGAGATGCTAAAAATTATATAACAAAGACTGGTTTAAATAATTCAAGTGCAAAACTATTTCCTGCTGATACAGTTTTACTAGCAATGTATGGCGCAACAGCTGGGAAAGCATCTCTTTTGAAATTTGAAGCAACAACTAATCAAGCAATTTGTGCAATAATACCTAACAAACAAATTGTTGAGCCGTTATTCCTTAAATATAAGTTTGATACGATGTACGATTATCTTGTTGGGCTTAGTACTGGTTCTGCAAGAGATAATTTATCTCAGATAGGTATTAGGAATTTGAAAATATCTCTTCCAGAGCTTTCTACTCAAAGGCGAATATCCTCCATTCTCTCTACCTTAGATCAAAAGATTGCTCTTAATCGTAAAATAAATGATAATTTAGAGGCAATGGCAAAGCAATTATATGATTATTGGTTTGTGCAGTTTGACTTCCCTAATGAAGAAGGTAAGCCTTATAAGTCAAGCGGTGGTAAGATGGTTTGGAATGAAAAGTTAAAAAGAGAAATTCCGGAAGGTTGGGAAGTAAAGAGTATAAATGACCTTTCTACTATTTGTCGTGGTGTTTCATACAAGCCTTCAGACTTACAATATAATGGAGTGCTTATTTTACGTGGAAATAATATAGAAAACAATCGTATTATTTATGATAATAATACCGCATTCTTATCGCCAAATCTGATTTCTGCTGAGCAAAAAATAAAGCGACATGATATTATTATTACAATGTCAAGCGGAAGCAAGGAACATATTGGTAAGTGTGCGATGTTTCAATTAGATTCAGAACATTCCTTTGGTGCCTTCTTGTCTAAAATAACTCCCAATAAAGATTGTCCACATTTTATATTTCTGTTTTTGTCATCAACGTACTTTAAACAAAAGATCAAGAGTGTATGCAACGGTACAGGAATAAACAATTTAACTAATCAGACTTTTGATGAAGTTAAATTTGCATACCCTACGCCCAACACATTAAAACTTTTTGAGAGGCGTATACAATCCATTTTTGGTACAATAGGAAATAATGATGCAGAGAATGAAGTATTAACTAAGCAACGTGATGAGTTATTGCCTTTATTGATGAATGGGCAAGTGTCGGTAAATTATGATTAACCGAAAGCAAGCAAGTGGTTATAAATCTTTTAAGAAAAAATAAATAGTCTTTTTTGTTGGTTTTCTTTTAATTCCTCTATCAGCAGATAGTTACAATAAGTTTTTGTATATTTGCAAAAAAATAAGAGTAAATAATGTACATACCGCCTTTTGAAATATCATCTCGAACCATAAATTTGATTGCTGAAATATCAGCACAGATTGAACGTTATGCTATTCGTTTAGAAAATGAGGGACTTAAACTTCGTAAGGCTAATCGTATTCGTACTATTCATTCTTCTCTTGCTATTGAGGGTAATAATTTGAGTGAAAATCAAGTGCAAGATATCATCAATGGTAAAAATGTTATTGCTCCTTTGCGTGAGATTCAAGAGGTTAAAAACGCTATAAAAACATACGAATTATATAGTTCATTAAATCCATTTAGTATTACCGATCTTTTAAAAGCTCATGAAACTATGATGTTTGCTTTGAGTGATGATGCGGGACGCTTTCGTCAAGGTGGTGTAGGTGTTTTCTCTGAAAAAGGTTTAGTACACATGGCTCCTCCTGCTAATCGTGTACAAGGATTGATAGAAGATTTAATGCAATGGCTTGCTTCTTCTGATGACCATTTGCTAATTCGTTCTTGTGTTTTCCATTATGAATTTGAATTTATTCATCCTTTTAGTGATGGAAATGGTAGAATAGGACGTTTATGGCAATCGCTTATTCTTGGTAAATTGCATCCTTTGTTTGAACATCTTCCTGTGGAGAATATGGTGTATAGTAATCAACAAGCTTATTACGATGCAATATCTCAAAGTACTCATAAAGGAGAATGTAGCCCTTTTATTGAATTTATGCTTGGAGAAATTCTAACGACTCTTAAAACTCATCAAGGTAATGAAATTGATGTTAATGTCGGTAGAAATGTCGGTAGAAATGTCGGTAGAAATTATGATTTAACCGAAAGTGAACATCAAGTTTTAGAACTTATCATAGAAAATAATAGATTAACAATAAAAGAAGTGGCATTATTATTATCAATCTCTCAACGTCAAACAGAACGTTTGTTTGCTTCTCTTAAATCAAAGGGGGTGTTATCTCGTCAAGGTAGCACTAAAAACGGTTTTTGGATTATAAATAAATAACCTTTTTAACTCTCTCCTATCCATTCTTGGTCTATGCCTAAGAAGTTTAATTATCAGCAGATAGTTACAATAAGTTTTTGTATATTTGCAAGGGAGAAAAAGTTTTTTTTAAAATGGCATAATATTTCATACAATGGAAAATAGCAAATCACTAACCACTCAGTATAATCAAGCAGCGGAAATAATAAAAACAGCAATATTGCAAAGCCAATATGATGCGGCTAAAGGGGTTAA
>JAEIGA010018598.1_pt1 | contig 10592 bp, 8 predicted proteins | sample 9270691 | NCBI WGS metagenome assembly JAEIGA01 (sample SAMN17057246, study PRJNA624740) | gut metagenome | biome: biome; isolation source: fecal sample | host: Bos grunniens | place: China: Xizang | collected 2019
AATTTGAGATTTCACCGAAATACTCGATTCTCAAGAGGTAATTTTGTAAAAAAGTCTTTTTCTTTCGACTTTACTTCGCTTTTTCGTCCAATATTCGATTAATTCTCACAAGATTAGACGTGAATAGAGCCACTGCTCCCGAGGCCTCTATAAAAGGACTTTTTCAGCGGCCTCCAAATATTCCTACCTATAATAACGTAAGTTGTTGAATATTAAAATATTAAAGAAAACGCTTAAAAATTAAGGAGCCATCAGTGTTGAGACCAGACACAGGTTTTTGCACTTGACGCCAGAAATTCACGTGGAAATCTGGCGTCGCATACAAGTTAAGTAGCTTTTAATCCGGCTGATATTCAAGGATATCTCCCGGCTGGCATTCCAATGCCTTGCACAATGCTGTCAGAGTAGAAAACCTTATGGCTTTTGCCTTCCCTGTCTTGAGAATGGAGAGGTTGGTTGCCGAGATTCCTACCTTCTGGGCAAGTTCGCCTGAAGACATTTTCCTTCTGGCAAGCATCATATCTACGTTTACTATTATAGGCATTACTCTTCAGTTATCTGTTCCTCGGCTTTTTCCTGTCCCTTGAGATAGCTTGGAAGGCTCATTCCTGCCATATTGAAGAGTTCCTCGAGAGGAGGTACGGACTTCATCATTCCTGAAATGAAGTTTGAAGTGGCGGTCTTTCCGTCAGTTCCCTGGCCGTTTCCGTCCCATACGGTCACCTTGTCTATCTTGATTCCCTTGACGGCCTCAACCTGAGTCTTGACAAGGTCTGGAAGTTTGTCTGCTATTAGCATGAGTACAGCCTTCTGAGGATCACCTGCGGCAGCATTTACGAGCTGGTTGAAACCTTCAGCCTGCTTTGAGAGAATCTCTAGCATACCTCGTGCCTGTGCATCCATCTTAGCGTAGATTGCGTCAGCCTCTCCCTTCGCCATCCTGCGGATCTTCTCAGCCTCAGCTTCGGCTTCGATAATGGCTTTTTCCTTTTCTATCTGGGCAGGGACCACGATGTTTGCAACCTGTGTAGCCTTTTCTCTCTCTGCACGTGCGATTTCAGCCTCACGTTCAGACTTGTAGGCCTCTTCGAGAGCCTTGGCAGCCTGCACTTTTTCAGCAGCTATGGCTATTCTTGCTGCTTCCGCCTCTTTTTCGCGTCTTATCGCGTCAGATGCTGCAATGGCTATCTTAGAGTTGTTTTCTCCTTCTACTGCCTTTGCATTGGCATCTGCAGTGCTTATACGTGTATCTCTGAGAGTCTCGGCAATACGGATATCTTTATCTCTGTCTGCTTCCGCCTTACCGATTTCTCCGAAACGATTCTGCTCCGCAACGCTCTTTTTGGCGTCGTTGATTGCTTTTGCGGCAGCTTCCTTACCCAGAGCTTCGATGTATCCGGATTCGTCCCTGATATCGGTTACGTTTACGTTGATGAGTTTGAGACCTATCTTCTTCAGCTCGGCTTCCACATTCATGCTGACATTAGCAAGGAATTTATCGCGGTCCGAGTTGATTTCCTCAATATCCATAGTTGCGATGACCAGACGGAGCTGTCCGAAAAGGATATCAGTGGCTATGTTCTGGATGTTCTCGATTGTGAGTCCCAGAAGCCTTTCTGCTGCATTGGTCATATTTTCGGGCTCTGTGGAGATACCTACAGTGAATCGACATGGAACATCCACGCGTATATTCTGTTTACTCAGTGCATTGGTAAGGTTGCATTCGATAGAAATAGGCTTGAGGTCCAGGAACTCATAACTCTGGAATACAGGCCATATGAAAGATGCACCGCCATGGATACATTTTGCAGATGAAATACCACCGCTCTTGTTTCTTCCTGTCTTACCATAAATCACGAGGATCTTGTCTGAAGGACAGCGCTTGTAGCGTTTCAGGATGGCTGCAAGGGTCACTATGACCACGAATGCGCCAATGATGATAAGGTAAATAGGATTCATAATGTTATTAGATTATAAGTGAATTGATTTCTTCTACAACCAATGTGGATGCATCGAGGACTTCCACTACTTTGATTGATGTGCCTGTCTTCAGGTCCTCTTCGGAATCGGTTACAGCATCATATTCCCGTACGGAATCATTAATGGTAATCTGTACCTTTCCCATTGCCTTTCTTTCTGCAGGGACAGTAAGATATACTTTTCCGTAACATCCGACAGCCAATGTAAATACATCTATGTTTCCGCTCTGCTGCATCTTGCTCAGCCATTTGAACAGATACATAACAACCGCAACCAAAGCTATTCCGGCAACTATGGCGATTATCATCAGCACTACTCGTGATGTAACATAATCATCCAGGATGATGTTGGTCCAGCTGACTCCCAGAAGGAAGTTAACAAGGTTGCGGAAGGTGTAGAGGTTCATTGAAGGATCCGCATCGAAGGAGTGGTCCGGCATGTCGAAATCCGTGTCTGTGTCGAAGTCCACATCGGCTCCTATAAATGTGAGAATGCTCTCGATTATGAAGATGAGTGACGAGCCTATGGCGATGCACCACATTACCTTCATAAACATGTCAAGTGAAGTCCACCATTCAGTCATAACGGTCATTATTTAGTGATTAACACTGCAAATATATATAAATTTTATGATAAACAATAAAAATATAATGAAATATATAAAATTATTTATGTTTAAATAGTAAAAAATGCGCCTTCTGATTCCAGAGGGCGCATTTTAAAATCATTATCAGTATTTATCTTGAAAGTTCTAGTCCGAGGTTGATTCCTTCGTATGCCCCTACCAGTGTGGATAGAGTCTTCATTGAATCGCTGTTTCCTTCTGAGGTTATCTTTCCAAGAAGTGAAATAAGGTTATCAGCCTTGAACATAAGATCCAGTTCCTTGCTTCCGAGGTCAGTAATCACATCCATTGTTCCGAGTTTAGTGAATTTTCCGAATGTGAGGACGAGTTTTGTCTTGTCGGCAGAAAGAGTGTATGTGCCCTTTATTTCCTTTTTCTTGAATCCGATTATGAATGACTTGTCAGCCTTGAAAGAGAATGTGAAAAGTCCGGGAGTGATACCGATTTTGGCTATTGCCTCATCAAGTTTCTTCTCGATTGTCGAGATAGCGAGTTTTGCAGCTGCCTTCTTGAGAATATCCTTGCTTTCAAGTTCCACGGCGGTGCCGCTGAATTTCCATGTGCCGATGATTACTGCATCTTCTTTCGAGAGGTCGAGCCCTGTTACGTTTTCAACCACCTCCTTAAGGTTGTCCTTGTTGAAAAGGTCTTTGAGGGATTGTGCCGATGCCGTCCCGCTGAAGAGACATGCTGCTCCTGCTGTGAGGAGGATAGTGAAGATCTTTTTCATATCATTAAGTGTTTGAATTATTCATTTTTCCATCCTTGCGCCTTCATAGGCAGTTCTACTCCTTCCGGTGTCACCACTACTGCTCCCACTTCCGGTTTTGCAAGATGTCCTATTATGTCGAATGTCTGGAAGTCGTGGCGGAACTTGTCATGCTTTCCTATAGGTATGGTGAATAGCAGGCGGTAATCTTCTCCTCCGTTCAAGGCTGCCGACATGGGGTCAATGTTCATTTCCTTGCCGAGCTCGAATGTTTTTCCGGCAAAAGGCAGCTTATCAACATATATCTTGGCACCCATTCCGCTGTCTCTGACAAGTCTCTTGACAGCATCTGCCAGTCCTCTTGTCACAAGATATCCGTAGGAAGGCATTATTTCGGCTGCTTCAAGCTGCGAGATGATCTGAGGATTTATCTTAGGTTTGAGATATGCTCCGATAAGATTCTTATATGAATCGAGATCAGGCTGTGCCTTTGCATCGCCGCTCTGCTCGAATTTTCTTTTTTCTCTTTCCAAAACCTGGAAACCCATAAATGCTGCTCCGAGATTGTCAGACACGCAGATAAGGTCCATGCTCTTTGCAGATGGTCTGCGCTTTGCCATCAGAAGGGATGTCTCTCCGGAGGATGATATGCTTATGGTAAGTCCGTTTGGAGACGGCACAAGATCCAGCGAAACATCCTTGTACCCATGTTCCTTTGCAGCTGTCACCATACCTTCCCAAACTTCTCGGATTTGCGTGAAATCAAGCTTGGATGAAATACCTATCCTTACATCCATTGTGCGCGGATGCGAGAATTCGACGTATAGTTCCCCTGTAACTGCTGTAACGCATTTATATCCAAGGTGTTTTAGCGGGAAATATACAAGGTCGAAATCGATTCCTTCTATGAAGATGCGTGACTGCGTGCTTATATATGATTTGCCTGATGTTTCGAATATGCAGGTTTTATAAGGCTTGTATGGAGTGCCTTCATAGAGTTTTGCTATAGCCTCAACTCTTCCAAGGTCTGAAAATCTTTCCTCTGCCATATTAATTGTCAATATAACGTTATTATGCAAACTTACATAAAATCTTCCTAATTAACGTCTGTTACAGTAAAAACTTATTATTTTTGCGTCTGTTAAACATGTATTTATGAAATTGAAGAATGTTTCTCTTGTTGCTGTTGTGCTTGCAGGACTTTATGCACAGAGTATTTCCGCCAAGGATAAGGATAGTGTTGAAATCAAGGCTATGTCATATAATATAAGGACAGGAACTGCCAAGGACGGTACCAATTCCTGGAATTTCAGATATCCTGCGACTGGAATGATGTTGGAAGATGTGAAACCTGATGTTTTCGGCATTCAGGAGGCACTTCATGATCAGGTCATGTTTATTGATGAGATGTGCGAGGATTATGATTTTGTTGGTGGAGGAAGGGATGATGGAAAGAAGAAAGGTGAATATACTGCTATCTTCTGGAACAAAAAGACAATTAAGAAGGTAAAATGGGGTATGTTCTGGCTTTCCGAGACTCCTAAGACGCCTTCTAAGGGATGGGATGCCTCCTATCCGAGGACTGCTACATGGGCTGTGATGAAGCATAAGAAGTCGGGTAAGGAGTTTTTCTTTGTCAATACACATCTGGACCATAAAGGCACCCAGGCCCGTAAGAACGGAATGGCTCTTATAATGTCTCAAATAGAGAAACTTAATACTTCGGGCTTACCTGTGGTACTTACAGGGGACTTTAATGCGCAGCCTGACTCACCTGTATTTGCCGTCCTTGACGGTAAGATGGAGAATACAAGAGAAATTGCCTCTAAAACCGATAGTTTAAATACATTCAACGGGTGGGGAAAGGAAAAAGGAGTCCGTATAATAGACCATATCTATGTATCCGGTTTTTCTGCATGTCCTGAATATAGGACAGTGACCGAAAAGTACGGAGACCGTAAGTTCATTTCAGACCACTATCCTATAATATCCCGACTTATTTTTTAATAGGATTATATTTGATCTGCATCTTGTCAAGCTCTTCCAGAAGAGGATTTGTCACCGCCACAGTGAACTTCCTTGACAGGAATTCTATTTTCCAGCCTTTCTCCGGATCGGTAAGGAACATTGTCAGAGGCGTGTTTCCCTTGTTTGCCTTCAGCAGTTTTACAAGCTTTTCCCTGAATTCAGGGGAAAGCATCGTTGTGGATATGTTGATTGCAAATCCTTTAAGCAAAGTGTCCGTGACATTGCCAAGTAGCATGATTTTCTTCACCCTGAATGCGTATGGTGAAGTCTTTCCCTGTTCTCTTTCTTCCGGCTTTATGTAATATTTTTCCTCGATGTCACCTTCAATCATCACGGCATTGTTCACCTGCAGGTGGGACATGAAGTTTTCGTGGTCCTTTCCGAAGAGAGCAAGCTCGTAGCTTCCGTTATAGTCTTCGATGATGGTCTTTGACCAAGGCTTTCCTGACTTGTTGGTGAGTTCCTGCTTGGATGTGATGAATCCTGCGATGCGTTGATTCGTCCTCTTATCCTTCTTTTCTTCGCATTCAGCTACCAAGGTGTTTATCTCACTTACAGGACAGGTAGTGAAATGATCAAGTTCGAACTGATATCTGTCAAGAGGATGTGACGAAAGATACATACCAACGAGCTCCTTCTCGTATTTGAGCTTTTCAAGGATATCCTCTTCCCCTGTCATAGGCGGGATTTCCGGCCTTTCCGGTTTCAGTTCCTCTGCCTCTCCGAAGAGTGAGATGGAACTTTCCATAGTGTCCTTCTTATAGAGCTCACCATATCTGAGAAGTGTGTCTATGAAGAGGTCGCCGTTCTTTCCCGAGGTCATGAACTGCTTTCTCTGTATGCCGAAACTGTCGAAGGCACCGGAATGGAGCAGGGACTCGAAAGCCTTCCTGTTCACTGTGCCGGACATTCTTTCCACGAAGTCATAGACGTCTGCATAGGCTCCGTTTTCCTCCCTGTCTGCAAGTATGGCGCGTACTATATTGTCACCGAATCCCTTGATTCCACCGAGGCCGAAACGTATTTCTCCGTTATGGTTTACCGTAAACTTGGAATCGGATTCGTTGATATCCGGGTTGAGGACCTTTATTCCGCTCTTCTTGCAGTCATCCATGATCTTCTTGATCTCGTCCATATTGGATAGATTCTTCGTCAGGTTGGCCGCCTGGAATTCTGCAGGATAGTGGGCCTTGAGCCATCCGGTCTGATAGCTCACCCACGCATAGCAGGTCGCGTGGGATTTGTTGAAGGCATAGGCAGCGAACTTTTCCCAGTCTGCCCATATCTTCTCCAGCACATCTTGAGGATGTCCGTTCTTTGTTCCTCCTTCGATGAAGAGTCCCTTGAGTGAGTCCAGCACATCCTTCAGTTTCTTACCCATAGCTTTACGCAGGGTATCTGCCTGGCCTCTGGTGAAGTCTGCGAGCTTTCGGGAAAGAAGCATCACCTGCTCTTGATAGACCGTAATTCCATAGGTATCCTGGAGTGTTTCCTCCATTTCCGGGAGGTCATAAACGATAGGCTGACGGCCCTGCTTTCTCTCAACGAAGTCAGGGATATAGTCCATAGGACCCGGGCGGTATAAGGCATTCATCGCTATAAGGTCCTCGAAACGTGTAGGCTGCAGTTTTATAAGCCACTCCTTCATGCCTGGAGACTCAAACTGGAACACGCTGGTGGTATCTCCACGGCTATAGAGAGCATATGCCTCGGGATCATCTATAGGAATCTTTTCAATATCGAACTCTATTCCGTGACGCTTCTTGATATTTGCCTGACATTCCTTGATAATGGACAGAGTGCGAAGTCCGAGGAAGTCCATTTTGAGCATACCTACTTCTTCGATATAATGGCCGTCATATTGAGACACCCACACCTCCTCTCCGGTAAGCTTATCGTTGGCGATACATATTGGGATGTATTCCGTGAGGTTTCCACGTCCGATAATCATGGCACAGGCATGCACTCCTGTCTGCCTGATGCAACCTTCCAGTTTGCCGGCATATGTGAGTACTTCCTGTACCTGAGGAGTTCCGTTCTTAAGTTCTTCGCTCAGTTCTCCGTATTTCAGGCAGTTTGACAACTTAGGCTTGAACTCCTTGGTAACTTTCTTGCCGTCTTCTACGACACTGGCTTCGAATGGCTTGTCCGGAACCATCTTTGTGAGCCTGTTGGACTCAGGAATAGGCATATTGCTGACGCGCGCCACATCCTTAATAGCAGACTTGGCAGCCATTGTACCATATGTAATCACGTGTGAAATATGGTCCTTTCCGTATTTCTCCTCTATATATTGGAACACGCGGTAGCGTCCGTCGTCATCGAAGTCGATATCCACATCCGGCATGTTGATACGGTCCGGATTGAGGAATCGCTCGAAGAGCAGGTCGTACTTGATGGGGTCTATATTGGTGATTTTCAGACAGTATGCGACGGCTGATCCTGCAGCTGATCCACGTCCGGGACCGACTGAGATCCCCTCACTGCGCGCGGCTGCAATAAAGTCCTGCACGATGAGGAAGTAGTCAGGGAACCCCATTTTGCAGATTGTCTTAAGTTCGAAGTCGATACGCTCGGCCTGCACGTCTGACAGTGTATCGCCGTATCTCCAATGTGCTCCCTTATATGTCAGATGACACAGATATGCAACCGAACGGCAGAATTCCTCACCTCGTTCGTTTCCGTTCTTGTCGCAGCGTCCCTCGTCGATGATATCCTTGTATTTTTCAAGATGTGTATCGATATCGGCGAGGAACTCCTCCGGAAGATCGAACTTCGGAAGGATAGGGTCCTTATCTATCTTGAAACTCGTAATCTTATCCGCAACTTCTATGGTGTTTGAGATAGTCTCAGGATGCTTATAGAACATATCCAGCATTTCCTCCTCACTTTTAAGGTATTCCTGCTGGGTGTATCTCAGGCGGTCAGGGTCTGAGAGGTTGGCGTTTGTGGTGAGGCAGATCAGACGGTCATGAGCCGGGCCGTCCTCCTTGCGAGTGAAATGTACGTCATTTGTGGCTACTACCTTTGTGCCGGTCTTTTCTGCGAGCTCAAAAATTCCTTCGTTGGCTATCATCTGCTTTTCATAGACTTCTTGTGATAGCCCCGGAATCTCTGTCTTATGCTGCTGGACTTCGAGATAGAAATCATTCCCGAATATATTCTTATGCCACATTATCGCTTCTTCCGCGCCCTTCATATCTCCAGCTATGATTGCCCTCGGAATCTCTCCGGCGATACATGCAGAGCAGCATACGAGCCCTTCCGCATTCTTCTCTATTATTTCATGGCTCACCCTCGGCTTGCCGTAATACAGGCCTTCGATATGTCCGGTAGAACATATCTTCATAAGGTTCTTGTATCCATTATAGTCTTTGGCAAGAAGAATGAGGTGGTAATATCCCCTGTGGTTGGTGTCCTTCAGCTTATGGTCATAATGTCTTGTCACATATACCTCACATCCGATGATAGGCTTGACCTCAGGAAACTTTTTTGCCACCTTTAAAAATTCCTTTATACCGTACATGTTACCATGGTCGGTGAGTGCAAGTGCAGGCATTCCAAGCTCTTTTGCACGCTCGAAAAGGCTTGAAATCGATGCTTGACCGTCTAGGATCGAATACTGTGAGTGGACGTGAAGATGGACAAATGACATAGTTTTATTTTTAAGGGGAAACAAAGATAATCATTCTTCCGTACCCTTTCAAAAATAAAATTCCCGCTGACCTCAATTGCTTGATAGTCAGCGGGAAAAGTTATCAACAGATTATTTATTTCCTTACGAAGTGAAGAGTTGCCGGATAGTCGGTATCAAGCATATCTTTGCTGAATTCCATTGTCATGTCGTCTCCGGTGATTGTTATAGGGAAAGAAAGGGACTCCCCTTCCGCGCTGATGGTAAGACGTGCCCCATTGAGGGTGTAATCGAAATCAAACCCTTCGCTGCCGCTATTATCTGACATTATCCAGGTTCCTTTACCGTTCCTCTTGAAAGTAAGCTCCATGTCCATACCTGTTTCGGCAATATCTACAGTCATGTAGATGTCTTCTACTTTCATGGACATTTTAGTGGCATCCCAGGTTCCTACGATGTTGTCTCCTTCACCTGTACATGATGTCAGTCCGAAGATAGCTGCGAGGACTGAAATGATAAAAAATTTCTTCATAGCATTAATTATTTTAAGGGGCGACCTTCTGGCCGCCCCGTTTAAACTATTTGTTAGCCTTCTTTTCTGCTTTCTTGGTAACATCGTACATGATAGGTGTAGCGATGAAGATAGAAGCGTAAGTACCGATCACGATACCAAGGATGAGGGCAACTGCGAGACCTCTGATCACTTCACCACCGAAGATTGCAATAGCAAGCATTGTGATGAGGGTTGTCAGTGAGGTATTCATTGTACGTGAGAGAGTGCTGTTGAGAGCCTCGTTCACGTTCTTGTCGAACTCAGCCTTAGGGTGAAGTTCCTTGTACTCACGGATACGGTCAAAGATAACCACGGTATCGTTGATTGCGTAACCGATGATAGTCAGGATTGCAGCGATGAATGTCTGGTCGATATCCAGGCTGAATGGAAGGATTCCTGAGAATAGTGAGAAGAAGCCGATCACGATAAGTGCTGTGTGTGCAAGACCTACAACACCACCGAGTCCCCAAGTCCATCCCTTGAATCGTACTGCGATGTAAGCGAAGATCACGAAGAGAGCTATCACTACAGCGATGATTGCGTTTCTTGTGATGTCGTTCGCAATGGTAGGACCCACCTTGTCAGAGCTGATGATACCGTTAGGATTGTCAAGAGTAGAAGTGAATTCTCCGAATGTAAGCTCTGCAGCGAAGAAGCTCTTCAGAGCATTGTAGAGCTTGCTTTCAACTTCTGCATCTGCATCAGTAGATTCATTCTCAACAAGATACTGGGTAGTTATCTTCATCTGACTCTCGCCACCGAACTGCTTAACCTCTACAGCTCCGTCGAATTCAGCTACAGCTGCAGCACGTACTGCCTCGGCAGTCACAGGCTGGTCGAATCTTACAACGTAAGTACGTCCACCGGTGAAATCAACACCATATGTGAAGCCCTTTGTGAAGATAGATACAAGAGAGATGAGGATAAGTGCTCCTGAAGCGATGTAAGCGATCTTTCTCTTTCCGAGGAAGTCCACATGTGTGTTCTGGAGGAAGTTTCTTGTTATCTTGTTATCGAATGTTACGTTCTTGCCCTTTACCACTCTGTCGTCGAACATGATTCT
>JAEIGA010018599.1_pt1 | contig 10590 bp, 20 predicted proteins | sample 9270691 | NCBI WGS metagenome assembly JAEIGA01 (sample SAMN17057246, study PRJNA624740) | gut metagenome | biome: biome; isolation source: fecal sample | host: Bos grunniens | place: China: Xizang | collected 2019
TCAGGTATCTTTACATAATGTGTTCTAGCTGTATCTATATCTTTTAATGTTGTAGTAACATCGTCCCATCTTTTACTAGGTGTTTCTTTTGCAGAAGCATATTGTGCTGGACAATCTAAACATTCCTTATCAAATATAGATTCTTGTTCTTTAAATTCTAATAAGTGTGATTCCGAAATGTTTTTCTCAATTTTCACTTCCGGCTTTTTTTCGTATTCGAAAATATCAGTCTTAAACTTACTATAGTAACTTCTAATTCTTGACCCATCTTCTAGATTTAATCTGTCATCGTATTCTTTAAAGTAGTTTTTAAGCTCCTCTTTAAATGCTCTTTGAGATAATGGATAAGGTACTTTTGCGTCATCACAGTAATTCTTATACATTTCCCATGCTGCTTTTAAAGTTGTTCCATCTTCTCTTTTGAATACATGAAAAGCGTCTAATACGAAGTTGTAGAAGTCGTTAGAAGCTCCCATCATTGAAGTAGGGATATAGTGGTCATAAGCACCTGGATTTTCTTCATATACTTCTTTACAATGCCAAGCTATAGCGCCTAGTTCAAACTCAACTTGTTTAACAAGTCTTTTATATTCACTAGCGGGTAGTTTGTTTCCAGATGGTGTTACGTCAATTAATCTTCGGATAAGACCCGATTTACCATCTGTTATTTTTACAGGTTTGTTTGTACCCATAAATAAGAAACACTTAAATCTATTAGCGTATGTCTTTGTGTACTTTTCGTTAACAGTCATAAGCTCGTGTGAAACCAAACTGTTAAGTCTCGTATTATCTTCAATTCTTGATAAGTCACCATCATGTTGTATTGCAACAAGTGGATTCGTCCTAAATGATTCCAAAGCAAAAGAGTTATTAGCCGATCCTAATGCTTTCGCATCAAAGACCGAATAATAACCCTCGAATAATTGTTGTACAATATTTAGGATAGTTGATTTACCTGTACCTGCTGCACCGTATAGAACTAAGAACTTTTGAAGATTCTTTGAATCACCATTTACAATAGACCCAATAGCCCATTCAAGTTTATGTCTCTCTTGTTCCGTATATAAGGTAGATATAATTTTATCGTATGCAGATATACTACCTTTCTCTAATGGATAAGAAAGTCTTTTGCTCGCATAATCTTTCTTGTTAGTTCCGCTATTAGAAAATACAAGAGTCTCATCTAACATTTCAAATGAGTCTCTTTTTTGTTTTTGACAATATTTATGCCATTGGTCTATTGTACCTGTGGTTGAATCCCAAGTATATAATACTGTTACTTTAGTATCTGGATGTGTTGATTGATAATCGTTAGCATATTTAGTTAGCTCCGAATCAATAATAGATAACACATCATCTTCGTTTGTAGACCATAATCCAAGTTCTTCGATCCATACTGCGTAGAAGTCACCACCTCTAATCATCAAGTCTTGAGATTTAGGATATAGTCGAAATTTAGGATAGATGTCCACACCTGTTTTGGTAGAGCGCGTCGATATGACTAAAAAATCTACCATATCTAATTACTCCCCTTTCGACTCCTTTATCTCATTAATATTTTTATTTCTATTTATCATTGTATCCTCCCTTTACATTAAGCGAATTTATCCAGGTACCAGCAAAGTTGAGTCCATATTTCCACATCTCTTAGATCGTCATAACTATCATTGATGTAGAATAACCCACCTCTGCCATCTGGTTCATATTCTCTATCTAGGAATCTATATATTTTATCCTCTACAGATTCCCTATCGAAAATATCATCTACCATTAAGTTAATACCTAAAGTAGACATCATCCCCCAGAACCATTGACCTGTACGATTTCCGTATCTAGTATCATCCATAATTGTTTCTTCACATCTGATAGCTAAAGCTACCATCATTTCCAAAACACTACAAGGGCCATATAAAACATCGTGTACTTCTTTACATTGACTAAAACGATATCTTAAATCGACCCCATCACTAGCTCTATTAACGTCATTCGGAATGGTAAATGTGAATTCTATATTGTGTAAACACATTAATAGTTTTCTATAAGATACGCCACCAGTGCATACCTTATCGTATAACCATTCAAAATAATCGTTCCTAACTTCGTCTTCGAATGACATTAAATATCAACCCCGTTAATTTCCCCAAATGGTTTATCGTATCTTAGAATCTCGATATCGCATCCGATATTTTCGTTCCTTACATGTACAGAATCGTCTTCATATTCGCCAAAATGATCTAATGCATCGCCTATCATATTATCTAAGTCTACTACAATCTCCCCTGCATCATCTGTAATAACTCCATCAGCATAATATGTCCAAGAGTATTTGTCATAATCATACACTTCGCCATATTCGTCTGGATGAATTACGTATGGTGCAACTGTTTCATCTCCTGGTTCTACAAAAATTTCATAATTTTTTTCATCTTCCTTATTAGAATATCCTAGATCTTCTACTACATCGGCATATTCTTCAGGAATATTAATTTTTTTAACCTCTACAGGTTCATTTAAAACAGAAAGTTTATTTAATTTGTTCTTGTATAATTCTTTAACAGATTCAATTTCTTCATCCGCTATTTTCTTGTATTTTTCGTCTACAAGTTTATAAGTTATGAAAGAGGCAGCTGCCGCACCGACAGCCGCTCCAAATATAAATGTAATTGCTTTATTCATAGTGTCTTTTACTATCCTCCTTATCAATTGTAATTATAGTGATCGCTAGACCACCAAAAAATAATGAAACGCTCATTAACATACCCCCTGCGATATGACGCTTTTTCTTCGTATCCAATGCTCCGTCAATCCAATCTAACAATATTTCGAGTCGTTCCATATTCATTATCCCCTTCGTCCGATAATATAAATAATCCACTCACAAAACACAAACTGGCAATAGTAGCAAATGTGTAAGAGATGAATTTCATTTTTACCGACTCCTAGTATAGTTCGTATTCTTTTGGTTTAGCATTAGCTGGAATATAAATTGTGTTACCAATATTTACTGATGGTAGCTTATCTAATCCAATCCATGCCAAGACTATATTAGAGGTGACTGCGAATTTAACAGCCGCCTCATCTACAGTCATAAAACCTAAAGCTTTGTAATCAATTATTGTTACATCCTCTAAGTTATTTTGTAAAATATAAATAATTAAGTCCCTTCCTGTCATAGGTGTTCACCTCCTTAAATTAGGTTAAGAATATCACCATCGACATTAAAATCTAATAGAATAGACTTCTCATAACCGTTAACGAATTCACGATTAGAAGGTCTATTAATATTGTAAATACCAAAGTCTACATAGTTATCCCCGTTAGGTTTCTTTTCATCATAAATCCAACCTACGATATTTCCTGCTTTAGATCTAGGAATACCTAAACTATCATATACTTCGTTTAAGAATAAATGGCCTCTAGAACGTAATACTTCATTAGCCCATTCTTGTTGTTTTCTTAGATACATAAGATTAAACTCTGCATCTTTTTCATAATCAGGACATAGTTCATCGAAGAAGCGTGCATAATCGCTAACTTCTCCATCTGCGATATTAACTACTTCTTTTTTAGTAGTAGTTTTACCTTTTTCATCAGTTTCACTTACTTCGAATTCTTTAGCTTTGATGTTGTAACGTAATTCTTTATCAATTTCTTCACCGAATTTTTCAACTACGTTCTTACGATAATCTTTGAATCCTTTATCTACAGCTGCATAAGCTGCTGCTAAAGCTAAGTTTCTTCCTCTTAAGATTTTGTGTCCTGATACAATACAAGCTATAGATGCTGCACCTACAGCGATAGCAGGAGCGTATAATTTTAATAACTTAACTCCTGTTTGAGCGTACACGATAGTTAAATCTTTCTTACCATCTTCTTGTGTATACTCATGTCCTTCAATATTACCTACAGTCATACCTGCATGAATAATATTTGTTGTTTGTTTTGTTTCTTCTAAAATAGCACTAAGCTTAGTAGTAGCCTTGCAAGCTAATACTGTACTCGCTACTGTCCCTACAATTCCTACCCCTAAAAGAATTTCAGGACTGTGTTTTTTAATTTGTAACCCAGCATTGTTAACCATTCTGCTAGCCTTTAACATAAAATTACCTTTCATTGTAATCATTCTCCTTTTCTAATTTTTTTTTAATTTATTATTAATCTATAGGGATGGCTCTAGGCATTCTAATAATATAACCATCTCTAGCACGTACTATTTCAGCCGTACGTAAGTTTGTCCATCCGTAATTATTATCTGTATAACTACCTGTAACCCCTACTAAATCATAGAAGTCAGCAACACGAACTACCTTATAAGTATCTAGTAATTCGTACATTCTATCTAATACATCTTCCGCTTCTGCACGAGTATTTATCACAACATCATCATAAGAATATCTAGTGTTATTAGATCTATAACTAGAAGAAGATGTTGGGCCTCTATCATAGTAGTTTCTATAAGAAACCCTATCAGCTGTAGAGCGACTTCCTCCTGATCTTGCCCCTCCATAGAATATAATGTTTATTCCATCAGTAACGATGTCCACCACAGCTTTCTTTAAAGCTGGAATAAGTACATCTCCGATTACATAAGATTTGACATTCTTAGCATCTTCAGATATAAATTCATCTGCGAATTTGCTAAGTCCGCTTTTCTTTTTAGTCGTAACCTTATTTGTTACAACTGGTTTATCAACTCTTTTTTCTTGTTCTTTTTGTTCTTCTTTAAAACGATTTGAGTTTGGTTTGTATTCACTCATATCTCATTTTCTCCCTTCCTCGATTAATCAAAAATAAAAAGGAAAGCATCTGTTCGGATACCTCCCTTTTTCTGAATTATTCTTCGTTGTTTTCGATTTGTGTTTCTTCAACATTTGAATCAACTTTACCGTCCTTGTATTTTTTAATTCCAATAGCTGCTAGTGCTACAGCACCTACACCTCCTAAAATTGCTAATACTACGTTTTGTTTTTTCATTTTAAATTCCACCTTTCCTTTCGAAGAATTATTTCTTCATTACAGTATTTGTTTTTTTCGCGAATCGTTAGCACATATCGAATCCGTACTTAGGTATTACTGCATAATCGATAGTAATACATGCTTCATCGTTTTCAGTTAAACATGTGCCAAAGTCTAACTCGATTAATCCTCGACTTACATTCCATCCTATATCGTCTCCAGTCTTTATTCCTTCTAGACCGATAGCATAATAGAATTCATTTAATGAAACATAGTCTTGATAATTCATTTGTCTATTAAGTTCATTTACTGTTCTCTTGATAGTGTCGATATCTGAATAGAAATATCGTCCTGTCATTTTATCCATTAATAAACTTTTACCTTTACCTGTAATAATTACTTGTGTATTTGATACAGGTTTTTCATTTACTTCATCTTGAGATACTTTATCTCTAATTTCCTTCTCTTTTTTCTCGCCAATAGTTTCGATAACTTTATCTCTGTATCTAACTAATGTTTTCTCAGTTATAGTATAAGCTGTAGCTAAAGCTGCATTACGCTTATAACTAACTGTGCTAGCTCCAATGATACAAGAAGCTGAAATAACCCCAGTTACTAAAGCTGGAATATAAGGTTTCCAAGCTGCTTTAACAACCTCTACAGGTTTTAAATCTTCGCCTTTCTCCATTTTAGCTTCTTCTAGCAATATCATTGCTTTAGGCGTTGCTTTTACAGCCATAACAGTACTTGCAATCATACCTGTTACACCTATACCTGTTAGGATTTCAGGACTATGTTTTGTCAAGAAACCCTTAGTTGAATTAATGCATTTTTGTAGTTTTGCATTCATAACTATTCTCCTTCCTTATTTATATAAAAATAAAAGAGAGATCGCTAGGATCTCCCTCTTACTTCTTTAGACGCTCATCGACTAATTGTGCTAATACTTTTTCGTTCTCTTTGCCGCTAACCCAAGACGTTAATAGCATTCCACCAACGCTTAATAACAATCCTGCTCCTTTAGCTAGTTTAACGATGTCAAATTTCATTTTCATCGACTCCTTTCCATTATAGTGTTTGTATCATTCGCGATTACGATATAAATTTATCACCATTATTCGTAACCTGTGTACTGATTATTTAAACAATATAGTCTAATGCTGGCGGCATATTAGGAATAATCATACAATATTTTTGTCCATTACCCATTACGCCTTCTTCATAACTGAATTCTAGTTCTTCACAATTGTATGGTTCATTAGTTTCAAGATCCATCCAACCTAATTGATAACCATGAGCTACGTGTTGAACGCCTAAAATATCAAGATATTCATTTAAACACGCATATCCACGTTGTTCTAGAATTTCTCGGAATTCGCATTCAGCTTGTAATACTTCATCCATAGTAGATTCGAAGATTCGCATAGAACTATATTCCATGAATAACATCTTACCTTCTTCAACTTCGATGTAATCTTTTAAGCGGTCACTCATAATTTCTTGTTTCACTTTACTGTCAGAATCCTCACCGTAAAGCTCATTTACTTTATTTCGATACTCTTTGTAAGTGTTATCTAATAAAGCGTAAGCAGACATTAATGTCGCTTGTTGTTTTGTACCTAAAAGATTAGCTCCAAAGATACAAATAATAGTAGATACACCACTAATTGCTGCCGGAATATAAGGCTTCCAAGCTACTTTTACGACCTCTACAGGCGTTAATTTGACCCCTTTTTCTTGTTTTGCCTCCTCTAACAATAACATTGCTTTAGGTGTTGCTTTAACCGCTAATACTGATGTAACTACAACTCCTCCTGCTCCAGCGACTGTAAGAATCGTTGGTGAATGTTTTCTTAGAAAATACTCTACTTTGTTCATTTTTAATTCTCCTTTCTAATATATAAAAACAAAGAGAGACTGTAATAAATCTCTCCTTATTTCTTTCTGAAAAATAATAATTTAATTAGTAATACTATAAAACCAATACATACAATAACATCACCAAATATAATTATTGCGCCTGCTCCGATAACACTCGTTGCCAGAACAACCACCCCAATCAATATAAGTATTGTTAATAATAAAATTGTAAATAATATCATAATTATCTAACTCCTTCCTTTTCATTATAGGAAGTGTAAATTTCGCGAAAACTAAGAGGATCATCCGATCCCCTAAGTCCTAGAACTATCTAGATTTTTTACCTAGTAAAAATGCTATTACTGCTATGATTGCTCCACCAATAGCAATTAATAGAGCCTTTACCCAATTTTTCATCTACATCACGCTCCTCATTATAGGAGTGGATTTCTTCGCGAATTAGATTATTCGTCTATCAAAACAAGTTTCCCATCGTTCTCGCTTGATAGGTTTCATTTTTAAGGCCCACATGATTTGTCGTATGGTTACTGTGGGATACAGACCGTCCGTACACTCGCCGGATCGTTCATCGAAAAACTTTTTAAAATTCTCATGCAAATATAAAGAATCAGTCAACCAGGGGTCTATATCAGTCCACTTGGTAGACTTTGTATGTACGTTATATCGCTGCTGAATTACAGCTAATCCTTTATTACCTATTAGATATAATGTGCACCTGCTATAAACAGGATGATTACAAATATAAGTTTCTCCATACATAGAACTGTATATTTTAGGTTTTTCATGATGATATCGCATTATCTCTCCTTAAAAACAAAAAGAAAAGTATCCTAAGATACTTCTCTCGAGTAGTAATTATTTCTTAAAACCTTTCGGCACAATGCTGTTTAAAATACTTCTACCTAACGTACTGGTTACAGTAGAGTCTTGATCGAATCTAAATGTCTTCATAATCGCATACAGACTCAAACCAGTTGATACTACAAAAGTTCCGATAGTGATTTTATTACGAGTTTTCTCACGCTTGTCTTCCGCTTCGATTTGACTTCTTTTCACTTCGTTGTCCATCTCTGCTTGTCCAAGTTTGATTAATTCGTTTCGAATCTTATCTCTCTCTTCTAGTAACATCTTGTAATCATCTGTGTCCGGTTTAGACACTTGAATTAGATCGCTGACTTTTGTGTAATCAGCCCATAAAGTTTCCTTAATTTTTTCCATCTTGTTTTGCCTCCTTCTTAAGTAAACTTATACCCCCTCATTATAGAGGTTGTTCTTTACGCGAAATATCAGCGTTGTGATTTATATAGAACACTGCTATTTTTTTCTTACGATCTGATAGTTGATCGCTTGTTATCTCAAATACGCATTGCTCTGTGCTGAGATCTACATGAATAACACCATGTATTCTTTCTCTTGATTTATATACTAAAGTACATATTATTCCTAATAGTATCCCTCCTAAGAATATAAATAATTCCATAACTACTCCTTTCTATTTGTTACTCTATTAAAATATCATTTTGATTAGTAACCTATGTACGGAAAAAGAAAAGAGAATAGGATAATAAATATCCTAGCCCCATAAAGTTTTAAAATGATTGATACTTCTATCAATTTCTTGACCCATTAAAGTATGAAGTTCTTTAAATAACTCACCTGATTTTGCTTTATTAACAATAGTTTCATACGCTATATATATCGTACTTATCACATACGCTACACACATTGTACTAACTAATGCTAATGAAGCTATAATAGTTATCATAACCTTTCCTACTAATGTTAAAATTTTTTCCATATATTCATCTTCTCTCTTTCTATTATATGATGTGTTTATAACGCGAAAAACCAAAGACCTTGTTAAAGGTCCTTAGCTTCTTCTTTTTCATTTGTAACATCAAACATAGATTCGAATGACTTCATAGTAAGCTTTGTGTACCATTTAATAACACACGGCTGTAACATTATAACTAACATCACTCCCATTGCTAATAAAATACCTCCAGCAATACTAAGCGTCATCATAATAAAATCTAACATTTTAATCACTCCTTTTATTTTCTCATTATAGGGTCTGTTTCTCACGCGAAAATAAAAAGAAAAGCCTTAGTTAGACTCTCCTTTGTAATCGAATATACATAATCCTGGGTAATCACCTTCGATCATTTCACTAAATTTTTTGTATCGATTTGGCGTACATTCGCATTTTAGGATAAACCCCTTATTACAGCCAGTAACCCAATAACTTTTCTTCGTATTGCAAGCTACCTCCATAATTCCGGTAATTCTACCTCTAATATACGCATTAAGCGCCAACTCCTCGTCTAATTTAATTAATGTTCTAAATGTTCTTTTTTCCATTATTATTCACTCTCCTTCATTATATACAATGTTTGTAACGCGAAAATAAAAAGAAGAGGCTTATGCCTCCTCCGCTTGTTTACACATTTTAAGAATTACATTTACTTTATCTTCTCCCCATAATGAAGAATCAAGCACCTCGACCACTGCTAAATACACTTCGGGATTATAGTCCGGTTTTAATGCATCCATTACTTTAGTTTTGTCTTCTGACCATAAACTACTGTTCATAACAGCTTTCACTGCGCTGTTATATGTCACAATAGGTTTACTACCAGAAGCTTTCGCTACAAGTAATCCTGCCACTAAAATCGTACTGACAATCTCAAACGCTCCTTTAGCTACAGATCCTACAGTTTTTAATCCTTTTTGGTTCAACATAATAAACATCTCCTTATAATATGTCTTCATTATAGGGTCTGTTCTATACGCGATTCTTCCTTATCTAGCTTTAAAATATAACCCATTTCACCTACAACTAAGTGTAGTTTTTGTACAGTTTTGTCAGCTTCTCGTATGGATTCTCTTATTTTGGCTAAATTGCAGTCAGATGTATCCTTTCTCAAAATATCAATATCACATTTAAGTACCTCAATTAATCCATTTGTATATCGTACTCTCTCGATTAATTGTTTCTTAGTTTCAAATTGCATAGTATCCTCCAAAATATAAATTAATCTCTTTCTTGACTTAATAACCAGAAGAACCGTCTGTATCTGTCATAATACATATCTCTTCCGCATGGTATTTCTAATCTAGATTTAAGATGTGTATATGAAAGACCTTCGGTTACAGCCTTTATAATATAAGGGTAAAGAAAATCGTCAGCTTCTTTAGCTATTCTTTCTATTAAATTGATACGATCACTATAAAACACCTTTTTTAAAGCATATTTAGCTGTTAAATCCGAAGGAATATTGTTGGAACAGTTTTTCTCGAATGTAGCAGCAAATATAAGTGAATCGTTACATGAATTATATGCTTTCTTCCATTCATTGTATTGTAAGCAGAAATGTTTTAACTCGTAATACCTATGTTTATCAATATAATATTTATTTTTCTCTGAAATTTCTGGACGAATTACTGTCGCCATTATTTTTACCCCCATATATAACCTTTTTAAGAAAGTCCTCGGTTATTCTTTTCAATTTTTCTCGATCACATGACTCTGGTACAGTTACATAAATTGTTCCATTTTGACACTCGTATATCTTTTCCATATTCACCTCTTTTTTACGTATCGGGGCATCTAGTACTATTCTAATATAATAATGTTTATTGTCACCTGTGTACGGGTTTTCACGTAATTTTAAATCTAGATTAAATTATCTAATCATTTGCAATTTCGGGTATTTTCTTGTAGAGTAGTCACAAAGGAGGAGAAATAACCAA
>JAEIGA010018600.1_pt1 | contig 10590 bp, 13 predicted proteins | sample 9270691 | NCBI WGS metagenome assembly JAEIGA01 (sample SAMN17057246, study PRJNA624740) | gut metagenome | biome: biome; isolation source: fecal sample | host: Bos grunniens | place: China: Xizang | collected 2019
CGTATGAAAACGATAGCACTCATTACGACTGCAGTTCTGTTGTCGAGCTGCTCAGTTAGCTGGACGCTCAACCCCGACGGATCTGAGTCATTCAGCGCAACCATCATCCCTATCCCGGTGGTTGAAGACTGCAAGAAGTGATAGGTAAAAAGTAAAAGTCACGCCGGTAGTAGGATTCTACTACCGGCGTTTTGTGTCTGTAAGTATCGTGGAAGCTATTAGTACGTCTCTAATCCAGCATAGGGATTATTGGCATTAGATTGACGAACGGGAGGACGTCCTGAACTAGCAGCTCCTGCCATCAAAGATCCACCGAACAGCGTACCTCCGATAGCCATCAATGCAGCCATCTTAGGATTGCGTTTAGCTATGGCTTTCACGGCATTAAATCCTTGCTTGCCCATACCCATGGCGTTACGTCCGAGATCCTTTGCAGAGTTCCATGTGCGACGAGCATAGCTGACGGGCGCGTTAGTAGGAGCTGGGGCTGTAGGTCTAGGCGCTGCTCCAGGGCGGCCAGTTCTCTCTAAGTGCATCTGCTGAGTGTAGCCGCGTGCATCATTAGGAGTAAAGCCTTTATCTATAAATGCGCTCTGGACGTATTGTTTCGCTTGCGCAGGATTAAGCCCATGCGAGCGCATAACCATATTCTCTACCTTGTATGTAGATTGCGGATTCCAGGTTGTATAATCTGGAGCTGCGTCCTTCGTCATGTCAGCAAGTGATACGAAGGCACGTTTGACTAAAGTTGTGTTGAGGTATCCCATATGCAGGTATTGTAATCCACTCATGCAAAAGTGTCAATATTAGTGAAATTTTAAGCGTTTTCAGGCTATATAAATATGACGGAAAAGATTACCCGTCACCGCACACATGATTATGTCCATTGTATCAAAAACGTTGGGCTGCACAGCAGTACGTGCAGCGGTAGCATCATTGGCCAATACGAAGGCCGTTAACACTATTATCATGCGAGCTGCGGAAAACGCAGCCCGCGAGCACGGCATTAACTGTCGTGCCAACCATACCGACAACGGTATGGAGTTTGTTATGGGTTCCACGGATTCCGTGGAGCTCTCCATCAAGGTGGCTGATGCCGCCAAGATGGAAGTCGTATCCAAAGCCTTGGATACGATCAACGCCAACGGATTCGACAAGGAGCAGCTTCAGAAGGAGCTGCTCCAAGTTGTCCTGAAGCAGATCAAAAACCACTAACCAACAAAACCACACACATGAACGAACAATTCACCAACCTTGCCCCTACATTCACACCAGAGCAATGTGAGGCCTTCTGGACCTTTGTACGCAGCAGCTCGCTGATCAGCGAGCTGTACGCCGTCAGCGCTGTAGACGACATCTACAGCGCCGTCACCCCGGATGATGTCCGGGATCTCACAAGAGTCATCCTCAAGCAGTTTGAGGCTGACAGTCATGAATGCTTCGCGCAGCTGCGCGAAGCTCTCCTGTCTCGTACACATACGGTACAGGCATTGATAAAGTTCCGCGTAGGAAACTATGCGGAATACGCTTTTGCGAAGAAGTACCTGCCGGAGCATACGCTCCAGAGACTGGTATGTCAAGCAATCTACGCAAGCACACAACAGAACTAAACCACAGTAACAACAACCATAACAAGCAACTAACAACCAACCAACAAATCAACAAACATGAACACCACGCTCAAAGTAATCGGCGCCACCGCCAAGGTGGCGGTTATCCTTGCAGCCACAGCAAAGATCTACGTGTGCGCCCGCTTGGCGCACGCGATCGCCAAGGCCGACGCAGACAACGGAATTAACAACTAACAACCAACAAATACAACAACATCATGAACACGGTATTTAAGACAATTGACGTAGCTTTCAAGGTGGCCGTTGTGGCCAGCCTTGCAGCCAAAGCCGCCCTTGTTGCGGTGGTCCTCAAGAAGGCCGCCGATGAAATCAACCAGGAGGAGGTGCAGGCATGAACCTGGCCTCCATCATGAAGGCTGCCGACACGGCAGTGAAGGTAACAACATTATCAATGCTGGCAGCCAAGGCTGCCATGATCGGATTGATAATGTGGAGTGATCACCAGAAGAACAAAGCTTCTGTGTGATCGTCATCAGTCACAATCCAGATCCCCACAAGGGACTGGATTGTGATTTTTTTATCTCCCCCTTAGATACAAACAGTCAACAGAGAATATGAAGTACGTAACACTAATGCATTTAGCTATGGCAATACCTTTAACTATTGCAGCTACATATGCGTGCGTGAAAGTAATACAGAAACTCGCTGAAAAGATGCCGGGCAATCCATTAAGCCCGGAGGAACATAAAGCGTTACGCGAGCAGGCCTTCGGCGTCACCGTAACACCATTCCCGGCAGAGTCGCAACAGGAAACCAAGTAACAATTAAAGAAAATGGATTCAGAAAGCTCCACTGAAACGAGTTTCCCTTATCGTTTTTGTTACAACTGTAAACACCTGGTGTTTTCAAAAGATCAGTCACGCAACCTGTTACCTCGTCTCGATGAGGTTGTCTGTGATGCAGAAGTCTGTGCTAGCGAAGAGGGCTGTCTCCTCTACTGTCCCGAGATAGGGCAATCTCTCATAGCTCGCTACGTTACCTATTACGGCGATCCTTCCATGGAACATACTGTCTACGGAGTACTGAAATGAAAACCGACTCAGATTAGTATCAGTCACAATCCAGACTCCCCCCACAAGGGGGCTGGATTGTGATTTTTTTAGCTCCCACAGGGCGAAATGTTACATTGTCAACTTTTGTATGACCAAACCACCAAAAACTTGACCAATGCAATGTATCAGCGTACAATGCGTCTATGGCCAAACAATTGACAGCACCAGGGTGTAAATACTCGATAGTTGCCCGAGTAGACACGACAATATACTCACCCGACCAGAAGTGGACATTGGATGTTCCAGCAGGACAGACAGACTTCATCGCAGAGACCAATGAGATCATCATCCCGGCAGATGCCATGCTGTGTAGGAAGAAATGTCAGATCGATGCAGATCTTGCCAGGGTTAATGTGCTTGGTAAAGGATCAGGAAGCCTGGCAACCTTCGTCACCCGGGCTATCGAACAGATCGTAGGGAAGGGAAATGCGAGGGTTGAATATGGAGCCGGTAAGGTCGTGGTTCACACTGATCGAGTGGATGCTGGTCAGTATGCGGCTGTGACCAGCATTCTTGAGCAGTTTGTGCCGAAGGATGTGGAGGTGGTGCAGTATAACCATAACATAGAGATTTCGTGGCGGGATATTAACAAGTACGCGGAATGCGTTACTGTCGCAGATATGGAAGCTGTCAACCCTGATTACAAGGCCGATTTGACGAGTGACGGAGAATGGTGTTATCCGCTGCCGAAATTAACAAATGCAGATTATGCGTTTGATGATTCAGGTATGAAAAAGTTCAACGTTGATTTACCAGAAGTGACTAGTGCTAAAGGACTTTTCCGCAACCCTAGCTTAGAGGGAGAAATGACGTTACATTTGCCTAAATGCGTAGCGTGGTCACAAATTTTGTGTACAAGGTCAATTGGCAGCAATATCCCGAAGCTCAACAAAGTTACGTTTGTAGCTAATCCAGATACAAAATCTCAGTTCCATCAGGCTTTTGCGCATTTCCGCAAAGATAAGGATTATTATTTGGAAGAAGTTAATTTACAAGGATTTACCGGGGAGACTATTGGTGGTGATTCTTTGTGCCTAAATTGTTGTGCCCTGAAACGCTTCCGAACCGATACGGTCGGTACTGTTGTTTATTGGAATGCAGAAGCTTTTTCTGCATGCCAATTAGACAAAGAGAGTATATTTGATATAGTAAAGGCTTCGTGGAGAGGCGAAAAGAAGACAAGCAGCTGGAAGACTGGTTATTTTGGCATCCATGTCGATTACAAATATGACGAAGAGGTGCATGCGGCTCTAGCAGAGCTGGAGGAAAACGGATGGACTATTTCTATACGGTGGAATGGCATGCCGACCAGCACCGCCAGCACAATGGCGATGGGGACGCTCATTTACGCCAAGTTAGGCGAGATGGAACGCCCTGACGGCACGACTGAGCGTTACCTTGACTGGGGGCACTATGTGACCAACTGGGAAGAGCGCGGGTACGAGCAGTTCCGCAGTCTCGAGTCCGCATACAGATACTTTAACTTAGATATGCCCGAAAATGTCTGAACTCCCTGAACAGCTCAAGCAGCAGCGCGACGCTGAAGATCACATCGACGACCACATCAAGATAGACATAAGCTGCAGCATAGGCATGCTCATTACCCGGCTCCAGAAGGTAGTATCCAATCTGGGAGCGGCCCAGAATGCTGTACAGTACTATACCGATCTCGCTACCGCAGCCAAGTGTCTCACTGATGCTGCGTACCACCTGAAGGACTGCACCGCTAGAAAGGTGGAGGACTTGGCAACCAAAGTAATACTTTCAACGACTAAATCAAACGACTGATGAAAATCAACACAACACCAGGAGAGACATACATCGTCCTCAGTACAGGCGGCTGCACTGTAACCACAGGAGCAGGGAAGCAGATCAAGAAACTGGCCGCAGGACAGGACTTCTTCACGGCTATGACTGGCGATTCCATCATCTCTGATGATAACGCCAGCGTGATCGTAGCAACGGGCGAGATACTGTCGATGCTTAATGCAGACGGTACAGGATCAGACGTACAGGCTACACTTCGTTTCCAGCCGGTGACCAGCCAATCCGCACTCCCGGCAACCGGGGAGAACGGTGTGATCTATCTTGTTCCTAATGGAGCAGGTGCTCCTAATCAGTATACCGAGTGGGTATGGACCGGATCAGCCTACGAGCAGCTCGGTGATGTCGGTGTTGATTTGAGTGGGTATGCTAAGCTGGATGCTGTTAATACGTTTACTACAGATCAGATGTTTAATGCTGGGCTGGCGGTTAAAGGGGATATTTCAGTACAGCGCGCATTAACATTAGGTAAGGCTACACTTTCTGAGTCTAATGGTACGTTGCGTATTACTAACGTCTCTCAAGTTCAGACACTGGTTTTTGAGTCTGAGACTCTTAAGTCTGATTATGTGTTAGCTACGACTGGTCGCATTGAAGCAATAACTATAGTAGATTGCATTTATCCTTCTGAGCAGCTAGATATAGGATCCCATATTAGCATGCTCACGCATACTGATGGGGGGAGTCTGCAAACTGAACTCAGATTAGGTAGTGTCAATTCTGGGATTGCCGGCCTGGAATATCATCATTACACTGGTCCAGCGAATGGAGCTCGAGATATGTTGTATGTACGTGACAGCGGTATGATCTCCTTAGCCGCCGGGGGGAAACTACGCTGTGGTGGCTCAAATGGCATTAGTCTGATTAACTCATACTCCTCAGGATCCAGTATGGCCACGCTGTCTCTAGGAGCCGACGCTCAGCTGACTGTGGCCAACGTTGGTGGTATACAACTGTACACAGACGCTAGTGGAATAGCTACGTTGTACATAGGAGAGAACGCTAAAATAACTGGGCCTGGATTTAGCGGCGGTGGTGGTAGTGGTGATGGCTCAGTTGTAGCTACGTTATCGGAGCGTGTTCTTACTCCAAAATATGACGACCATCAAATATACATTGGTCCAGGCAGACCTGACAGTCCGGCCTCTGGTTATCCACGTTTTCTATCGTACCAAGATGTAAATAATACAGATAACCAGTTTGTGGAGATTGAAGGGTCCTTTGTGAATGTGCATGGACGTTTAGAAGTATCCGACGCGGGCTCCCACATATCTCTAACAAACATGGCTACACTGACGATGGGCGAGGGAAGTACAATCAGCGGTCCCGGTTGGGATGCTATAGTGGCTGATATCCAGGCCGGTGCTGCCGCAGCTGCAGCCGAGGCAGAACAGGAGTCCTTCACAAAGCTGATATTCCCGCCCACTGGCACGGCTACAGCAGAACAGGATCCTTCCTGGATCACCAAGAAGAATATCCTCATGGAGACCAACGGTGGGCAGCTGAACATGACGCAGCTTACAGCTACACTCGCCTACGCCGCTCAGACACCGCTGGCGATCGCCAAGCGCACATTGTGGCTGTCTACATCACCTGGCACCGGCGACGCCGTACAGTGGCCCGCTAACGCTGTATTCCCGGATGATCAGCCCCAGGATAAGATCCAGCAGCTTAACAGTAACTCCACATACTGGTTCGATATCACCTACGTAGGAGGATCTGATACTGTATTGATCCGCAAGGTCTGCAGTTGGGCAGCCACTACAGGGGAGAGCGGCCCTACTGAGTAAATCCTAAGCACTAACAATACTCCCGGCAGGCAAAAAGCTTGTCGGGAGTATTGCTTTTTTTTTAGCTGGTAGCTATAATAAGGGCATGGCAATTCCCACAGCATTCAGACCATTAGGCGGATCAGAGAAGCAGACGTTACCTGGGTATACTGTATTTCCCAAAGGAGATTTTTCGTTCACATGGAGTGAGCGGCCTGCAGAAACGGGGGATGGTCCAACTTGGCCGGACTTGGTATGGGACAACCTTACACTAGAGAACATTAAGACGTGTTTCGAGCTGATAGGCGTACTAGATACGGCGAAGGTAACCGCGACAGCGAACTATGCATTCAACCGCCAAGGCGATGCGAACACAGATAATCAGGTAGCCATAGCACAGCTGGAAGCGTTGCCGGCCTTAGCAATAACAGGACGCGGACGTTTAGGACGTGATAGTTTCTTTGTAGCTAAAATATTTGGCAGGTATCTGGATGTGACATCCGGATGGGATGCCGTCAGCGAAGGCAAGACACTTAAAGTCGAGTTTGAATACGTAAGATCAAACACATCAACAGATACTTGGGTGGGTGTGTACGCCTATGGACCAGACACGCTCGTAGAGCTAAGCGCAATTCGCGGTTCCGTAGGGTCGGCGAACGACTTGAGAAAGGACGGACCAGTCACATTGGAGATCCCGGCAGAAACTTTAGCCTCTACAGCGGATACGTGCGACGGGGTGATTGTGTTCATTCGTGACGCCAGTTTGGGCAATACTACTTACTTCACACGGATCAGAGTGTGGTTTGAATAAAAACCACCATAGCGATAGCATCCGCTAACATTGACAGTGCAAACATTATACGATACAATACGCACATGGCGAAATCCTTTTTAGTTAGTCCAGGCAGAGCATACCTCGTTATAGCCGGAGAAGGTACAAAAATAGTACGAACAAACGGTTCGTTGATCGACACTGTACCCGAAGGGGCGAACAACGTATCCATAACAGTAGATACGCATGAGATCATTGTTATGGACAATGCAGCGAAGATCCAGCAGCTGTATAACGGTAACTCCGGCAGTAGTGGTATTATGACGACCGCAGAGGGAGAAGATGCCGGGTCTTGGAAGGTAGAGATAGTGAGTACACTGCCAGAGCAAGGATCCGCCGGTGTTATCTACATGCTGCGTACAAACCGCAGCGGTACAGATCGCTACGATGACTACATCTGGATTCCCGAGGATAACGCCTACGAATTGCTTGGGCGCCGGCCCGAGTCGACGTCTGTCGATCTTTCTGGCGTTGCTAGAACAGATGTCGCCAACATATTCACCAAAGATCAACGGGTAAATGGTACGCTGACAGCAACATCCATAGATGTTACAAGATTGAGCTGCGATCAGTACGCGGATTTCAGTACTGCCGACGTAAACTACCTGAACTACGAGACAGCATCAGGCAGCACAATGATCGCAAGTAAAGTGACTGTACTTGCTGCTTTGTCTGTCGATGCGAATGCTTCAATAGATCTGCCAGGTCTGGATTGGGTGAATGATGCAGGAGGGCGGTATATACACGCCACTTATGATTTTGTTCCAGAGAACCTGAATGTGCATCAAACTGCAAGAGTAAGCAATGTGCTTACGTTGGGTAATGGTGCTATCAGACTGGACGGAACTACAAATACAGTAAGTGTAAGCGGAACAGCTAACGGAGTAACGCTGAACACCACCGGCGTAACTGTACAGGCATCGGATGCCTATCTTTCTGCTACAGGCAACTCCGTTGTAATGAAAGCAAAGTCGGATAACCGTACGGTATTTTCTCTGGCCCCGGCAAACGACGGAAAATATCTGTTGAACGTCAACGACGGCGCCACGCTGAACGGCTCCGTCTCTATGCCCGGTACGCTGACCGTAAACAACCTGAATGTGACAGGTACTGTGACAGGCATTAACACCGGCGGCGATACACCTGCTACAGACTTTACGAATGGTGTAACCATCATGAATATCCTGACGGCCGATGACATCGTAGCAGATGATGTGACAGCTACAACATTAGCCGCCAGTTCGAGTGTAAGTGTCGATGGAGTAACAGTTGCATATAGAAGCAAGACGGAAGGCTCTATTCGCATTGAAGGTGATGTTGTAGAGGCATCAAGAGTAATAGCTACGACGCTGCAACCGACCAATATCAAGGGCGCCACCTTTACCGCCCCTCTTACGATTGACCCTGACGGTTCTATTACCGTATGGAAAACAGGCGGTACTCTGGCCCAGATAACTAACGGAGATCTGAAAGGCTTTGGTATTGCAGAGTTTGATAGTGCGACGATAGTTGGTAGATTGGATGTAGATCAGGTGACAACTCCCAGTGCACTGTGTTCTACAGCTGTTGTCGGGCACATGTCCGTGACAGCTCAGCTGACGGTGCAGGATCTGGATATAAAAGGAACAGTCACTGGGCTGCCGGACATCGGCGGCGGCGGCAGTGTAGAAATTCCTGATCCCCTTAACGTTACAAATCTGACAGCAAATGCGGCAGTACTGGGAGCAGTCACCGTAAACAACACACTTACAGTCCCGGAAGGTGTGTATTTCACTTCTCACTTAGCCTTTAGAAAGCGAGAAGGTCTCCAGCAGGTCCAGTTGGAAGATCCTGGCGATCCTGGCGCCAGCATTATGCTGGGGGTATATAGTATAGAGTGTACTGACATGACTGTTCATGATTTGAATGTTCTTGGCAGTATCAAAGGAGCAGGAACCAATGTGTACGCAACAGAGGTATGGTGCTTCAAGTTAGGATCCGATCATGAAAGTCAAAGCAATCCTATAGAGGTGCTTAGTCCTTTAGAAGGACAGAATCTGCTGGTGCGTAACTCATTGACGCTAGTACCGGATAGTACAAATGGAGCATATGATGGTACTAACGTTTCCGGTTGTATAGAGTTAGGAATGGACGGGGATCATTCTTATCCTAGCGCACGTTTTGCTGTAGGACAGTTTACTGTAGAAACAAACCACAGAGACGGCATTTCAAGTCCTATCTTGGCTATTCTCAACGAACGTGATAGTACGAATATCAACGGGTTGTCTACATCAATTCAAAAGTTTAAGGTAGCAATCGCGCCTTTTTACGATGTTGACCAGAGTCCCATGCTCGAGTTAACGGGCGATAATGCTTGGAGGCTCGGAGGGAACTCTCAGCATGCGTTAACTGCCAGAGTAGACACATTAAAAATCATCCCTGGTTACTTTGGCAACTATAATTCTCCTATGCTTACGCTGAGCCCTGATGTGACGGGTTCGTCGAATATGATTTCGTTAGTAGGGATACTGGCCCATTATGCAGGCAACTCTGCGGGTGGTACGTACTACATGGATACAGAGGCCGCATATTACTGCGGCGCTGGATCGGATGGTTACGGGATAAAACGTCCATCTGTGTATATCAATCCCAACACACATCGTGTGACTGACGTGCGAGCTCTGTACTCGTATCACACGAACGAAGATACATCAGTAACGTCCACTGATATCCCGGGGATGTATTTGCGTAACATGCTTTGTGCGGTGGCATTAACAGCCGGAATGGGCGGTGATACTCCTGTGTTAAGTCAGTTCGGAGTGGATTCTAGGGGAGCATATATACAAAAGCCCATCAGAGCTTTGGACAGTACCAGTGACATAACAGGTCTGTACTACAAACCCGTTCACAACACGATATTGCCTAACTTGTGGCAAGAGCTGGTCACCACTGATGGTAGACCTCTTTCCAGCGTATCGGAATATACATTGGACAATTCGCTGTTCGGTTTACTTTCAACTACTGCACAGCATCCTGTCTCAACCTCTTCATTCCCTGAAACAGGTTACTACGACAACAGCCATTGGGAAGCGGTCGGTGCAGATTATGACATATGCGTCACCTCCGTAGAGTTTGGCTTCTCTACAGGCGCAAATGGTCTTGTTTTGACGTGGCCTTCTCATGTAATATGGCCCGACGAGCCCGACAGATTACCGCCGACACAGTTCTTGCCTAATATGTGCTATCGCTTCGTCGCGCGAATGGAGCCGATACCAGATCCCAATGCGTACATGTACGATGATGCCTCCATCAACTACAAGTGGGTGATACTGGTCAGTCAGACATACTCGTACCCCAATCCGTGGGCAACAACATAAAACTATTTACAACAATCACAAGTAACTCTATAATACCGTTATGATCCTTTCAAACTCAAGTCTCGACATGGCGCATGCGCTGGTTATTCCTGCTCTGACTGAAGAGCAGAAAACAGCGTTGGCTGA
>JAEIGA010018601.1_pt1 | contig 10590 bp, 8 predicted proteins | sample 9270691 | NCBI WGS metagenome assembly JAEIGA01 (sample SAMN17057246, study PRJNA624740) | gut metagenome | biome: biome; isolation source: fecal sample | host: Bos grunniens | place: China: Xizang | collected 2019
TAACCCCATAAGAAGCAGAATATCACTCAGTTCGACCTGGGATGGCTTCGGATTATACGTCGATTACTCTCTTACCCCTGTATTCAAGCCCGGAACAGGAAACGACGCTCACACATTATCATTCGGCTGTAAATTCGGATTCTAATCTTTGAAGAAATGAAACGCTTATTGATCATATTGGCATTAGCAATGATTCCGTGGGGACTCTCTGCACAGAGTTCCATCCTGGACGGCATATTCGATGATTATGCAGGAAAGAAAGAGTATCAGAGCGTCATCTACGGAAAGACAATGCTGTCGATAATGAAGGAGGGTGCGTCTTCTGACGTCAAAGACCTTCTCGACGGAATCAAGATGATAAGAATCATCAGCTATAAAGGCTCAGCCGATGTACTCTGTGACAAAGTGCTTGCCACTATACGGAAAGATTACCGGATGATATCAAAGATATCCGGAGACGGAAGGATTTCCAGTTTTTACCTGTACGAGCCGGAAAAGCGTAAGAATGATATGTCATTCGTTATGACAGTTCTCGGGCCTGAAGAAAGTGTAATAATGGAAATTATCGGTGATTTCGACGTAAAGGATATTTCCAGACTCTCTATTATCGGACAGAAGAAGTAGAATACTGCTTCCACAGCTTCTTGATATCTGCACTGATCAGGGCTACAGCCGGAGCCAGCACGGTTCCGTGGTTGAAGCCCTGCATTTCGTATAATACAGAGTCGTGCTTGAAGTTCTTCAGAAGGGCCTGGAGATGGAAATTCTCCTCGTAGCGTGCAAGCATTTCGAGATCACGGTCACCACAGATGAGAACCATCGGAGCACCGCCTCTGGCAGCGTGAGTCATCGGAGCATACTCGTCGATCACCGGGATTCCGTCAGGGAGTCCTCTTTCCTTCCTGATTGTATAATGGGTCACTGTCTGACCGCTTACAGGATATGCCTTGGCGATATTGTCTGCATTGAAGCCATATTTAGCAGTATATTCCTTTGCAAGTGCCACCATCAGAGTAAGATAACCTCCGGCAGAATGGCCTGAAACATAGATCTGCTCCTTCACGCCACCGTACTTCTCGATATTGTCATAAGTCCAGGCGACAGCCATTGCTGCGTCATCAATATAGTCAGGGCACTTGCAATTTGGGAAAAGGCGGTAATTCACGCTTACCACTGCGAATCCCTGTCTGCGGAATCCTTCGAGAAGTTCCTTGTTGCCACCTTCGAGGCCGCCACCGTGGAACCAAACGAGGGTAGCAAAACCTTTGTCTGTCTCAGGGTAATAGACATCAAGCTTGCAACGTTCCTTGCGATATGCATCTGTCTCATCTGCAGATGTGTATGAAACATTCTGAACGAAATTGTAGCCTTTGTCCTGAGGATGAGGCTGGGCTGATGCAGAGAATGCGGCAAGAATGATGATGGCCGCGATAAGGAGTCTTGATTTCATAATATTTAGTTTGGTTTTTCTTGAACGAGTTTTAGGGGATTTCTTATCTGATAGAAACAAGGTCAGCCAGCACGATGGCCGTCATTGCCTCCACCACCACAGGAGCACGGAGTGCGAAGCAGACATCGTGACGGCCCGGTACCTCGAGGGTATCCATCCCGCCGGTGAGGAAATTGAAAGTCTGCTGGGCCTTTCGGATGCTTGAAGTCGGTTTGAAGGCCACACGGAAGGTCAATGGAGCTCCGTTGGTAATGCCGCCATTGGCTCCTCCCGCACCATTTTTCAGAGGTCTTCCATCCGGGCCGATCGGATCATTGTGCTCCGATCCTTTCATCCGCGCTGCCTGGAATCCGTCACCGAATTCTATCCCGCGGACACCAGGAATTGCAAATACTGCGTGCGCAATAAGTGACTCTACACTGTCCCAGAACGGTTCTCCGTAGCCGGGATCAATATCTGGAACGGTACATTCGATGACTGCTCCGAGGCTGTCACCTTCCTTGATGGCCTGATCGATGACCTCCTGCCAGTTTTCATTATTGACTGCAGATTGCTCTTTGGAGTCATTGTCATTCTGAACGCAGTGAAGAATCTGTCCATCAGACGCTCCCACTCCCCCTTCAGAATGGCAAGAAGACGCTATCCCTCCAAGTTCCACAATACGTGCCTGCACTGCTGTCACCGGAGCATCATCCAGCATTGTCGCATCTGCAAGCATCTTTTTCGCAACGACACCGGCAGCTACGATAGGCAGGGTAAGTCTTCCGGAAAAATGTCCGCCACCGCGAGGATCCTGACAGTCATCCCATTTCAGAGCAGCTGTAAGATCTGCGTGTCCAGGACGAGGCATCGCTGCAAAAAGCTCATAATCAGAGGAATGCGTATTGGTATTCTTGAAGGTTATTGTCAGAGGAGCACCTGTGGTATGACCTTCAAAGACTCCGCTCACAATCATCGGACGGTCTGCCTCTATACGAGGAGTCGTCCCCTTAGCTCCGCTTTTTCTGCGGAGAATATCCTGCTCGAAATCCTGTTCGCTGAGCTCCAGGCCGGCAGGTACGCCGTCCAGAACCACTCCGATGAGTTCGCCGTGGGACTCTCCGAAGATGCTTACTCTGAATTTTCGTCCTATGGTATTCATATTCTATGGTTTTATCTTACATACAGAGAAGGGTAAATCACTATCACTCAAACCATTACATAAACCTCGTGCCGTACAATGGGGAGCACGCAGAATAGGTAAGAGGCTGAAGGACAAGATATTACACTTCTCAATGCATTTGCTGAAATATATAATGGAACTGCGGGAAGGATTTGGCTACGCACTCTTCGTCATCGATGCTGATCGGTCCGTCGGCTCCGAGGGAAGCGACCTTCAGGGCCATTACCATACGGTGGTCGTGATGTGAAGTGTAGCGGCCGCCTTTCAGGAGACAATCTCCCAGCAGTCTCCGCGCAAGGCTATGCCCCTCGATTACCATCTCGTCACCCTCCACACAGGCCTGAACTCCCATCTGGTCCAGCATCTCCAGAATCGCCTTGGCTCTGTCGCTTTCCTTATTGGCAAGACGACCGACACCGGCCAGACGGCTTGTGCCCTGACAGAAAGCCGCAAGCACAGAAATGATCGGGAAGAGATCCGGGCAATTCGAAGCATCCACACGGAAAGCTTTGAGCGGAGCGCGCTGGACAGTGATATTGCCTCTGTCCCCATCGAGCTGCGAAAGGCTCGCTCCTGCGTCCATCAATATATCCATAATAGAGAGATCCGCCTGAAGGGAAGTGGTGTCAAGTCCCTGGATCTCAGTCTTTCCGAAGATCGCACCGGCTACCAGGAAATTGGCTGCCGCACTCCAATCACCCTCAAGATCAATATCAGTCGCCTTATATTTCTGGCCACCCTTCACCTTGAAAACCATCTCGGTACAGAGGGACCAATCCCCGTCTGAAGCCAGGAAATCAGGACCGCCGAGCATATCATTGCCGATCTTGATTCCAAATTTCTTGAGTACTTCAAGGGTGATGAACATATATGGAATACTCTTTGGCTCACGGACAACGAGAGAACTGTTCTTTTCCGCAAACGGGAGAGCCATCAGAAGACCGGAGATAAGCTGCGATCCGTGTTTGCCGGAGATTTCGGCACGGCCGGCCTTGAGAGGGCCTTTGACTGTCAATGGGACACGGACAATGGCAGGAGATTCCTCGACTTCGCTCGGAATGACAGTGACTTCGCTCGGAATGACATTAGCTGCGCTCGGAATGACATTAGCTGCGCTCGGAATGACATTAGCTGCGATTGAAGTGACATTAGCTGCGATTGCAGTGACATTGGCTTCGAAAGCATCCATTATCTCCTTGGCTCCGGTGAGAGGACGTCCCAGAAGAGTCTTTTCTCCAGTAAATTTAACCGCGCCAGAGCTCAGCTGAGCCATAAGAGGAATCAGCATACGGGTAAGCAGGCCGGATTCACCCACGTGAAGTTCAGGGAGATTGAGGATACCGGACTGTGCGGATATTCCTTTGATTGTCACCACATTGCCATTGACATCCACTTCTGCGCCGAGATTGCGTGCTACCTGAAGAGCCGCCTCATTGTCCCCGCAAGGGGTGTAGCCTCGAAGGTGGGATGTGCCGTCGGCAAGAGCTGCCGCTATGATGGCACGCTGTGCGAAACTCTTGGACACAGGCATTGTACACACAGTGCACTTTTCATTGGGCTTTTCGCCACCGATACCACCGATGAACGGGAAATCCCCGTATACCGCCTTCCGCATAGGAGCAGTCGCCCATTGGCCGGGAGCCGCGGCTTCATCTTCGGTGAGGGCGGCATAGGTGTAAGGGGCGCCATATTTCAGACAATCCAAGCGGGAACTGCGACCTTCCTCACCCATACAGAAGGCAATAAGGCCTCCGTCGGAAAGCGCACCGATCCTCTCATTGCCTGAAATCTTCTCCTCACGGCACCATTGATATAAGGCCAATATCTTGTCAATGTCAGCCTCGGACTGGGCTAAGGTGACGATCTTTACCATATCCGCACCGTGATAAACGCATTTCTCCACAATTGCCTTGAGAGCCTCGAGCGAATCGGTGCCCTCGAAATCGTGGTATGACCTGATGAAGACCGTTCCGTTTTCGTGGGCCGCCTGACGCACCCTCTTGGACATCTGCTTCTGCGCCTCTATCTCCACATCCACATATCGCGCACCTGCCTCGATGGCTCTGATCAGACGCCTTTCAGCTATCTGCATAGCCTTGATCTCACGACTCTGAGGGGGGAGATCCTGAAGGGAAGGCTCTGCGGAAGCGATTTCGCTGATGCGGCAGGTCGCCACCAAAGGGGTGTCTGAGGCAAAGAGATCATCAGTCTCCCTGGATGTCAGAGAACATCTGTCCAGACGGATTTCCGCCATTTCACATTGTTCGAGGGCAGAAAGAATCTGCTCGTAGTTCTTATTCTGTATTGTGGTACAAATCATAGACTTATATAATTATTTCATCAGGATGCAGACATCCTCCAGGGTCAGCTCGACAGTCTCCACCTCTCCGATTGACTTAGGCAGGACAAAATGAATCCTGTCCCCCTCAGCCTTCTTGTCTTTCTTCATTATTGCAGCCAGTTCCTCAATGGAATATGGGCAATAACAAGGGATGTCGCAGTCCCATAGATCGTTGCTTATCTTCGCCTCGAGGGTAGTTGTCTCATTGCTGTCATTTCTGTAATAGCGGTCAGCAAGTCGGGCTGCCAGAACCATACCTATTGCAACTGCCTCTCCGTGTGTCACACCCTCAGGAAAATGAAGATCTTCCGCCGACAGTCCGTCAATGGAAGAATCCTGGCGGGCAAGGACCTCTCTCTGTGCAAGTGTCTCTATAGCGTGGGCAAAAGTATGACCGAGGTTCAATTTACGACGTTCGTCTTTCTCGAACTGGTCACGTGAGACCACGCCGGCCTTAACACGGGCTGCGGCTGCGATCAATTGGTTCAGAGACTTACGATGTTTCTGCAAAAGTCCTTTCCACACCGATTCTTCGTCCTTTCCATACATCATAACCTCCACGTGGAATTCACTCTGGATATCGAAGAACAGATCTGCAGCCTTCTGGTAATTGCCATTATCCTCTATAACGAAGGTCTTGAGCATTTCTGCCACTCCCGAAAGGAAATCGCGCTTAGGCAGACTTTCCAGCATCTGAGGACAGATATATGTGAAGGCAGGCTGCCGGATTATGCCGAGAATATTCTTGTAGCGGTCGAAATTGACCCCCGTCTTACCTCCGATTGCCGCATCCACCTGCGAAAGCAGGGTCGTAGGAACATAAGCGAAGCGTACTCCCCTCTTGTATATGCACGCCGCAAAGCCTGCCATATCAGTAGTGATTCCGCCACCTGCCGCCAGAAGAAGAGCATCCCTGTCGGCATTGTTGTCCAACAGCCAGGCACAGATATCCATAACGGATTCAAGGGTCTTGGTCTGTTCCGAAGAATCGATGATCCTGACCTTTACCTTGCCACGCTTGAGAATCTCCATCAAGGTTGCTGCAGCCGGACATTTCTCTGCGACATTTCTGTCAACGATCGCAAAGACGCTCCTGTAAGGCTGAAGACAAGTCTCCAGCCCAGTGATAGTATCACCTGTGACAATACGGCTGACCGCCTTCTTTCCGGAATATATGTTTATCTGTTCCATATCTTTCGCTGAATCTCAACAGGCTTGGTTGTCGAAGTTATTCTTCTATATCCAGCAGAGCATTGAAACGGTCGCGGACTTCCGCAGCAAACTCCTTCTGATCATAATGCTCGGCAAGATCAGCTACATATGACAGACACTGGTAGCAGTTCTCGAATTCGCGTTTTGTCAGATCATAGTACTCGAGGAAGAATTCGGTCGAAACAAAAAGTTCGTCAGCAAGACGGCGGGAAAGATCAAGAGCCTTATCGTCTGCACCTGCATTATAATAAGTCTCGATCATATCGATGACCATATACTCGTTAGAGAAGCCCAGATAGGTCATATCGAGAGGATAGTTCTCTGCCGGTACCGCCTCCTGACACATATCAAGCATCTCCACCGCACGGGCCGAGTCTCCGATCTTAAGCATTTCCTTGGCTACATTCACAAAGATCTGTCTCTGAGAAAGAACGCCACAGAATGTATAATAGTTCTGATAATCAACGAAATAGTCTGTTCTCTTAAGCGCATCCCAGCTGAATACGTTCTTCATCTTATCATAAAGATCCTCTGGGTCTGCGAAGCCGATCTCCGTACTCTTCATCCTGTTCTTTATCGGAACAAACTTGTAAGAGAATCCCTCATACATCAGATAATCCTTCATACCGATATTGATGTCACCTCCCATACTGAGAAGGTTGATCGGACGATCCCACTGATAGTTGGAAAGAAGGTCAAGCATAAAGAGTTCAGGCTTGGTCAGATAACTCTTGTCCTTAGGGATGGTCAGAGTGATCTGATCAGGAATCATATCAGCATATTTCTCATCAAGGATACCATACTTGAGGACATTCTCCTTATTGACCGGAATGATGAACTTGCGGGACATAATATAGTCCACCATCTTGCCGCCTGTAAGAGGCAGTTTTGCCTCAGGATGTTTGAAAATACGCATCACATCCGAAAGGAGGAAGGCAGTATCGCGTGTATCATAAATATAGATAAACTCGTTCGTTCCATAAAGATACTGCTTAGGGCCGACTGTCAGATCCAATGGAGCAGACTCGTTCATCGCATATTTCATCTGGTCGATATGCCAGTCTGTTCCAAGAAGGGATGTATTGGCAATACGCACGTCAGTACGGACATTTTCCACCTCCTGGGCATACCAGAGCGGGAATGTATCATTATCGCCGTGAGTCACGAGAATACCGTTCGGACCAACGGAATTGAGATAGTTCTTTGCCATCTCCACTGCTGTGTAACGGTTGCTTCTGTCGTGGTCATCCCAGTTCTGAGCCGCCATAAGAGCTGGCACTCCCAGAAGAAGGATTGTAACAGCAGACGCTGCAACGGCCTCCTTACCCTTCATTCGCTCCTCCAGCCAAGAATACACGGCAGCTACGGCAAGACCGATCCAGATAGAGAAGGAATAGAAGGAACCGGCATATGCATAATCACGTTCACGCACCTGGAAAGGAGGCTGGTTCAGATAAACCACTATGGCGATACCTGTCATAAAGAACATCAGGAATGTAAGCCAGCAGCCTCTCTTGTCACGACCGAACTGGAAGAAGAGTCCGATCAATCCCAGAAGCAGAGGAAGCATATAATAATGGTTCTTCGCAGGATTGTCCTTAAGATAGCCCGGAGCTGCAGACTGGTCGCCCAGACGGAAATTGTCCAATGAAGTGATGCCGCTCTCCCAGTTTCCTATGAAAGGATCTCCAGGGGATGGACTGTGGATGTCGTTCTGACGGCCTGCAAAATTCCACATAAAGTATCTCCAGTACATCCAGTTCATCTGATAATCAAAGAAGAAGGCAAGATTCTGGAAGAATGTAGGCTTCTTATGTTCTGCACCTTTGACCACGTGGCCGCCGTTGCCCATATATGACTTGTAGAACGAGATATGTCTTGAATCGCTGCTCCACATACGAGGGAAGAGCATCTTACCCTCTGACGCATAGGTAACGTCCCCAGGGCCTTCAGTGTGGATATATTCATCTCCCATCGGAGCCCAGTACCTGGTTTCCTCGATATCATAAGGAGCATCGAAATATTGACCGTAAACGAGAGGGTTGCTTCCGTACTGCTCGCGTCCGAGATAGCGCACGAGAGTGAACGGATTGTCTGGCTGATACTCGTTGGTTGGAGTCTTTGCGCTCGAGCGGATGATGACGATAGTGAAGAGCGAGAATCCGATCACTATCATCGTGAAGCACAGAAGCACCGTATTGGCAAAGACCTTTCCCTGCTTCATTGTGCGGAAAAGTCCCCAGAAGCAAAGACCCAGCAGCAGAAGCATAAAGAAGGCTGCACCGCTGTTGAACGGAAGTCCCAACGTATTGACAAAGAACAGGTCGAAATATGCCGCAATCTTCGGAAGATAAGGAATGATTCCGAAAAGGATGACGGCCAATATCACCACGGATACCAGGAAGATCTTCACATATTCCTTGAGTGAATAATGTCCGTCCTCACGCTGCTTGTAATAGTAAAGGAATACAAGAGCCGGAATTGCAAGGAGATTCAGCAGATGGATACCGATGGAAAGACCCATCAGAAGGGAAATGAGCACGATCCATCTGTTTGCATACGGCTGGTCAGCCTGGTCATACCATTTGGTCATCGCCCAGAACACCAAAGCGGTGATAAGTGACGACATTGCATACACCTCACCCTCGACAGCCGAGAACCAGAATGTATCGCTGAAAGTATATGCGAGGGCTCCTACCGCTCCTGATCCGAAGATAGCGATTGCCTTTCCAAGAGAGTAAGTACCTTCTGCCGAAGGCTTTATAATCCTTTTAGCGAGGAACACAATCGTAAGATAGAGGAAGAAGATGGTCAATGCGGAACATATGGCGCTGAAAGCATTGACTGCCACCGCAGCGTGCATATTGTCCGCAAAGATGGTAAACAATCTTGCAAAAAGCTGGAACACCGGGTTTCCCGGAGGATGACCGACCTCAAGTTTGTAAGACGAAGCAATGAACTCGCCACAGTCCCAGAAGGATGCGGTCGGTTCAAGAGTCAGGATATAAGTCACCGCTGCAATGAGTGTAACCACGACAGCAGTAACCCTGTTCCAAAGTGTAAATTTCTTATTATCCATTATTTCCATTTTATTTCCAAACTTACAAATATACGACGATTATAGCTATATTTGCAAAATAAATTGCAATTGCATTGCGGTCGACAAATCAATGCAAGTTCACAAAAACATAGAACAAACAAAATGGCAGACAACGACTGGAAGAAAAGACTCGGTGTGGTATTCTCCACCAACCCCGATTTCGCATACGAAGAAGAAAGCACTGCAGAAGAAGCTACTCTCGAACCATCGAAGCAGAACCTTATAGTATCCATCGACAGGAAGGGACGCGGCGGAAAGCAGGTGACCTTGGTGACGGGATTTGTCGGAACCTCCGACGACCTTGCCGAACTTGGACGCACTCTTAAAGTGAAGTGCGGAGTGGGAGGAAGTGCAAAAGACGGAGAAATCACCATCCAGGGTGATTTCCGCGACAGAGTGACCACTCTTCTCAAGGAAATGGGATATAAGGCAAAAAGAGGCAATTGATATGCTTTTCGACATTCTGGCACTTATTTCGGTACTCATAGTCATTCTTCTTCTGGGAAGAATGGTGAATATATTTCCGTCCCTGATGGCCTGCACGCTCAGATGGAAGGAAAGCGTGAATCTTGAAGCCAGCGTAAAGCACAGCCTCGACAGAGACCTTTTCGCGGTGGCAATGATACTTCCGTTCTGCCTTACAGTGGAGAGATTCGGTCTATATGCTCCTCGATTTATGGATTCATTCGGAGCCGGACTACATCTGACTGCCATCATCGGAATATTCCTGATATATATACTCATCAGAACATTGGTCTCAAAGATGACCCGTCCGCACAAGATGCAGCCCAAGACCTACAGGACCGGAGTAAGATCATCATTCACATTCTTCATCATTCTTACGATCATCCTTCTGGCAATGGGAGGAGTAATGGGCTTCTTAGACGTCGAAGAAAGTATGATAAGAAGTGCAATGCTTTGTGTATCAGCACTCATTTATGCACTCTTCATATTAAGAAAATTACAAATTTTTGCTTCAGGCTGCTCATTTTTCACAGCTTTTTTGTACCTTTGCGCCCTCGAAATTTTACCGACCGGAGTCTTGGTGACTTCGGCCATAATTTTTTAGGTTAGAATGAGTGTAAAGAACATCCTGATTTCACAGCAGCAGCCGACGACGGCTTCGCCTTATACCAGCATTGCAGAGAAGTTTGGAGTCAATTTCGACTTCAAGCCGTTTTTCAAGATAGAGCCCCTGACTTCCAGGGAGTTCCGTTCTCAGAGAATTAACATTCTTGACCATACTGCAATCGTATTTTCAGCCAGATCCACCATCGATGCATTCTTCCAGCTCTGCGAAGAGCTTCGCGTCAAGGTACCTGAAA
>JAEIGA010018602.1_pt1 | contig 10590 bp, 13 predicted proteins | sample 9270691 | NCBI WGS metagenome assembly JAEIGA01 (sample SAMN17057246, study PRJNA624740) | gut metagenome | biome: biome; isolation source: fecal sample | host: Bos grunniens | place: China: Xizang | collected 2019
GGGCTGTGCGGACGGAGCCGTGGTTTCCTTCTTCGGAGGTAGCGAGAAACGCCTCTGCTGCGGTGCGGTCTGTGGATTGCCGTTGGCCGAGCCCTGCTGGTTCTGTTCGCGTTCTCTCGCGTAGAATGCCTTCACCTGGGATTCGAGCTGGCGCAATACTTGGACGCGAGTCGCGTTCGCTATATTGCGGCTTCCGAAACTCTGGAAAAGTTCCTCCTGCAACGGGCCGTTCTTGTAGATGATGTTGCGGAGAACGGGTTCGTAGGGAGAATTGTGCAGATAGTCGAGAATGATGTTGTCCGGGTCAAGCTTCTCGCACGTGGCGTCGAGTACGTGTCCGTAGTACTCGTCAAGCGCGTCGAAGCTATTGCGCGAATCCTCGGTCGGGTAGAAGGCGCTTACCTTGGCCTCGTATTCGTCTTCGTACTGTCGTCTCGCGATGTCTTCAAGGTCCTCGTCCATGCCGTTGAGCTTCTGCTCCGTGCGTGCCTTCCAGGCGATGAAGCGTTCCCTGTCTTCAGGGCTGCGAAACTGCGCGGGGTCGATCTGGCTGTACTTCTCGAGCTCGGCCTGGAGAGCGTCGCGGCTTTCGCGCATCTCGCGGTACTTGCGCTTCCACTTCTTCGTGGAATACTCGGCCTTTTCGAGTCGTGACAGTGGATTCCTGCGCGGCCCCTTCGTTCCGGCCTTCGCGGGTTCCGAGTCCGCGTTGGTCTTTCCGTCGGGTCCAGCCACACCGCCGTCACCGTTGTCCTTGCCCTTCTTCGGGTCGTCTGTAGGTGCGGCGCCCGCTTTCTGTTCTCCCGCCGGTGCGTTCTGCACTTCTGCTGCTGCGGGTTCCTGTTGCGCGGGTTCATTTCCTGCGGTCGGCTCGTCGTGACCAGATTCGCCTTCCGGGACCGTCGTCGTCTGCTGTTCGGGTTCGGATGCACCCTCTCCAGCGTTCGTTTCGGGTTCGTCATCCTTGTAGGATGCCAGGATATAGTCCATGTCCATGTTCGGATTGATGGCTTCGGTATTAGGCATTTACCTATCTCCTCGCGTGTACGCCACGCGCTGCGTTGAATGTTGTCTGTGATAAAAAGGCTCTTCTTCGGCCTTCCGTCGTATGAATAAAAGAAGGCCCCCGAAAAGGGGCCTTTTGTTTCATGACTGGTGAAAATCCTAGTCGTCACTTTTTCCAAGGACCGTCATAGTAATCTTCGAACAAAGGGGCGTACTCGTCTTTTATGAAGTAGTCTCTACCGACTTCGAGATTCCATGGGGAACCTTCAAACATCCAGTTTTTCTTATTGCCGTTCTCGTCGACTATCAGCATTCCCTTGTATTTTTTCATTTCGTCTTCGGGAAGATTCAGAAGTTCTTCGTACGTTTTCCCCGAAGATGGAATTGTTTCGATTTCGCGTTTCTTTACATTCCTGCCGACAAGTTTCTTTTCGATACGCGGTTCAGACCTTACCATTCCAAGTTCAGACATAATTTCTATCGGGCCTTTGTATTCCTGATTAGAAAAGTGGTTCGAGAATCTTGATGTAGATTGTCTCAAATCGGGAGTTCTGTAAGTGACATAAACACTTTCACTACTTGTTGAAGGAGATATGGACACTTCCGTACCAGGGATGTCATATACAGTATAACCGGCATGATATGTTCCATTACCTATCGGATTTCCATATCTGTCTTCACGGGATTTTGTTCTACGAACTTTTTCAAACTCTCTGTTTTCCAGTTCTATTCTTCTTATTCTTTCCTCTGCTTCCCTAGTAATATCGTTGTCAAGTGTTCTTAAAAAGCCTTGAGGAGGCAAAGGCTTTTTCGTGATAGAAAGGCCTTCTTTTACGATTTCCTTATAGATTCTGTCTAGCGGAAGAACCTTTTTTATGTTAGGCATTGCAAACCTCGTTTCTTGCGGCGTCCGTCTTCGCGTTCTTGAATTCCTTGTAGAGTATCTGTAGCGGTGTGAGCTTCTTGTTTGCGGCCATGGGAAATCATCTCTTCATTGTATTGTATCCGTCGCCGAAATCGGCCTTCCATTCGTTCACAAGTTCATCAGCATTATTCTTGACAACATCCGGCTCAGGATCATACTTCACGAGTGCCGGGGTATATTCTTTAGACGGGTATCTCTTTTTTACTGTAGGAATGTAGAGTTGTCTGCTTCCATCTTTTCTGATTTGTTCAACAAAGCCGACATGAGGCCACACAATATCCGGCAGTTCATTCAGGTACTCCAAAACGCCCCGTTTTGAACCAAGATTGTCTTGATTTTTGTCGTTAGTAAATTTCCAGCTTTCGCCTTTCTTTTCGCCGACAAGTCTTTCGTTTGCAATTCTGTAACCCCAATCAAAATCTTTTTCGGGGTCAACGTGCTTATTGTGTTTAAAGATTGTCTCAATGTTTTCTCGTAATTTTGGATAGTCTCGCAACTCATTAAGTTTTGATGCGTAGTCAGGATGTTTTACAAGTCTTTCGTAAATCCTGTCGAGAGGAAGCATCTTCTTGCTAGGCTTAATCGGCATTTTTCATACTCCGTTTAAATTGTTTTCTGACCTATGAATAAAACGAGAAACCGGGTCGTGGTTAGACCCGGCTCCCGTTCTTGCAATCAACTCAAGGATCACTATGGAAAATGTATGCTACGCTTGCGGAGGAACTGCACCTTGCGGAACTTGCGCCTGTGGAACCTGTTCAGGAGCCGGAGCGGGTGCGGGCTGTTGCTGTGCGGCGACGGCCTGCTGTTCCTGCGCCTGCTGGCGGTTCATGAGCGCCTGCACGAACTCCTCGAAGCTGACGGGCTGTGCGCCGCGTTCGACGGACTCGCGGGTATAGTCGTTGTACATCAGGCGGATGCGGAGCTGGGCCTCCTCTTCCTCGGTCAGCGGCTGTTCTTCCGGTTCGGGCTGCTGCGGCTGTGCGTATCCCTGCGGTACTGCGCCGGAGCTGGCTCCGAGTCGGTCAGCTTCGCCCATGAGGAACTCGTAAGGTCTCGCGGCCGCACCCTCGCCCATGTCCGGGACGCCGTATGCGGCACGTCGTTCCATTTCGGCCTGGTACGCCATCTGTTCGTACTCTCGTTTCGCCTGTTCCATTCGGATAGCGTAGATTTCTTCGGGAGTGTAGCGGCGCTGTACGGGCTGCTGCCGGACAACGCGTGGTTGCTCTTGCTGTACTACGCGCTGTTGCGGCACGAATCCGCCACGCTGGACGAACTGCGGTCTTGCCATTGCACGCGGCTGTCGCTGAACGCCTCCGTAGCGCATGATGCGGTCCAGCATCGTCTCGTTTCTGTTATAGTTTCTTGCCATCGTTCAAAGCCTCCGTCCTAACGTTTCCTTGCGTTAGGGTGCTCGAAAAAGTCCTTGATTGAGTCCAGGCCTCGGTCGTTCTTGACGATGCTCACGGACTTCGTCACACGTCGTCCGTCCGGCAATCGCGTGGTATCGACAAACGCGGTCATGTCCGCACCTTTAGCGCGATCAATACCGAGGACTACATTTTTGGGCATTCTCATTGATTTGGACACGAGGTCTAGAAAGTTTTCCTTTCCGCAACCCATCGCGTCTAGCCTTCCCAGTCTTCGCCTTCGCCTGCGCCGGTTGCTTCAGCGACAGCTTCTGCGACGGTGGTATCCACGGCCTGCGTAACAACGGCCATGTCTTCGTCGGAAATGCCGTAACGTCCCTTGAGGTCGTCGAAAAGCTGTGCGAGTTCTTCAGTCATGTTTTCTCTCCTTTGGAGTGTTGTTAAAATTCCTGTTGTCCGTCCTATGAATAAAACGGACGGCTACTTTGCCCTGCGCTTACGCCTGCGTTCAAGCATTTCAAGCACATTCTTGCTTTCGTATTGCGGATGCTCTATGTAAAACTTTTCCGTAGGAACGAAATCGGGAGCAAGTTCATTGAGATCAACGTATGAGCCTTTCTTCGTGAATCGGCCGTCAGTCTCGCCAAATCGACTCCTTACGCGCTGCATTTTGTTTCCACGGAAAAAGTATCTTGGGTCGTCCTTTATCAGCCAATACTGATTTTCACCCTCCGGAAAATCTGATGCCTTAAACCAGAGAATGTCGCCTGGTTTTGCATTCTCGTAGTAGGCACGTTTGTCTTCAGGAAGTGCCATAAAATCAGCCCTATAGCAGTCAAGAATTTTTTGCTTACGCGCCATAGCTTTTTCCTTTCGTTCCTTCAGCAACGACAATCCGAGCTCGTCGGCGTACTTTTCGGATCGGGGAACGTAACGTTTCTTTCGGATGTCTTCTTTTGCAAGGCGTTCTATTTTCGCGTAGGAGTCCTTCATGTTCTCGCGCATCCATTCAGCACCTCCCTCTGTTCCAAGAATCTCGTAGATGTTGGACGGGCCTTCAACGGCAATCGGATACTGCTTCGAGAACTCTATCACCTTTTCGGCGTCTTTGATTCCGCGTCTTGCATCACCGAGCACTTCAAACGGATATACTCTAGGGTCGTCCATATACTGTCTCAACCCTTCAAGCTGACGCCTATTCCGGTAGGCGTTGCCATGTGCTATGTCAAAAGGAAGCCGTTCGTTAAGAGAATGCCAGTCCATCAATGAACGGTCCACCTGTTCTTTCAGGCCAGAACGGTAGTCCTTTCCAGCATTCGTGTCGTATGTAAACTCGTAGATGTTGTCGAGAAGCTGCTGTTGCGGGTCGAATATTTCGGCATCTTCGCCTTCGGTTTTTTTACGGCCTGTTATCAGGTCATAATAGTTGTCGGTCTTACCCGTAATCACATCATTTCTGATGTCATCACCGAGGTTGGCGAACGCGGCGGCGCTCATGCGTACTTTCTTTCCGTCGTAGGGGCGCTTCTTCGCCATGTTGAAATCGGAATGATGGGCAACTTCGTGCAAGGCCGATTTAAGGCGGTTGTCGTTGACGTTGTCCTTTATTACAATCTTATTTGATGTCGGATTGTAAGAACTCGCCTCAAACATCGCATTGAATCCATTGTCAAGCGAAATTGTACCCGGCTTTCCCGCAGAAATGAGCCACGAGTCCTGCAATTCCTCCGGCATTCGGTTGATGGAAGATTCCATCTCCTGAGCGAACTTCTTTCGCTCGGCTCGGGTTTCCTTGCTTGCTCCTGGAACAAGTTTTCTTGAAAGGCTTTTCGACAAGTCCTTGATGAACCGTTTCTGACCTTCCTGGCTCATGCCGCGAAGAAGGAATTCGGCACCGCCGGGTCCGTAGTAGTCCTCGTCCATGATACGGTCTAGCAGATTGTATTCCATGCTACTTTACCATTTTCAAAAGTTTCTTTCCAAACATCTTTGCGTACTCCGGTGCGGTAGTTATCTTCAAAGACTGGTCTTCCAGTTCTTTCGGGTAGAATCTCTTCCACTTTCCGTCAAGGTCTCGATATTCTATAAAGTTCCTGCGTCGTTTTGCCGCATCCCGCTTTCCCTTGTAGAAATAGTCCGAATAGATGTAATCGCCGTATGCGGTAGGAACGCGAAGGTAGCGTCTTTCTTCTTTTGGGTCAAACGCGACCGGCTCACCACGGTACTTGTAGACATTGTACGGGCTTTCATGCGAATACATTTTCCACGCCGGGATGTTCCTTTCCGGAAGAACCCTTCTCGGGTCGTTTCTATATTCGCGCATCATCCTTTCGTATGTTTTCGGGCTTTTTTCCTTTACATACTCTTCACCGCCTTCCGTAGACATCAAGTCGGCAAGTTCAGCGGAGCCTTCGAGCGACAAGGCGGCGTATTCGGGAGAAATATTCGGTTCTCTCGGTGTGACACCATTTTCCTTCATGGCCTCAAGAAGGTTTACGGTGTATCCAGCCTTTCGGTCAATGTAATCTTTCGGATGACCGTACCCCATGATGTCCTTGGCCGTAATGTCATACAGGTTGGAACGGAAAGAAGGGTTGAGAGTCATTGCGTCACTCAAGAACTCGTTCTTTCTTTGCATCATTTCCAGCTTGTCCAGTTTTTCATTCTTGGAAAGACCGGACATTTCGCCATATCGCACAGGTTCGTATATACCAGCATTTTCAAGCGTATTTTCGAAAAATCCCTTGTAACCTTCGCCCCTATTTTTTCTGCGGGCTGTTTCTTCCATAAGTTCCTTTCTGTCAATAGCGCCTACTTTTGTAGGAAACGTTTTAGGCATATCACCGCTTATCGTACGCCCAAGAGATATTTCAAGCATACGGTCGGGAACAAGAGCCGAATTCACTCCTTTATATGCCGGGTGATGCAGGTTAAGGTCATGGTTCATCTTGTGAGAATATTCGTGCAAGGCGACGTTCGGCCTCAACCTAAAAAGACTTTTGTCTATGTAGACATTCTTGCTGGAAGGCTTGTAATAGGCTTCCGGAAATTCGCTACCGAAGAAATACGGAGTGGCGTCATCTTCTGAAACAGTCATAAGCCACGAATCGCGAAGCGGTTCAGGCATCCTCTGTATCGAACGTTCAAGAAAATCGGCAAACTTTCGACCTTCTACAAGGTCTTCGATATTGTCCGGCGTTCCATTAAGATAACGTGATCCGTTATATGCTTTTACGATGCTTGAGGCGACATCTTCGGCGAGCGCATCCTGTTCCAATGCGGTAAGACCTGGTATGAGCGCGATAGAATACGGGAGAAGGCTTTCTCTGTCCTTTTCATTCTTCTTTTCGTACTCCCTGTCGAGAAAATTCTTGCGTTCCACTATGTCGTAGTCCCTACTTCACTATGCCCCAGCTGCCGCCGCCGTCGCAGTGGTTCCACGCTATCACCTGGACGGGACACTTTGACGTGTCTCCCTGCACGAAAACGACGCGACCGAGGATGCACCATGTGGTATCGCCGGTGCCGCCCGTGGAGCGTCCCCAAAGGCCCTGAATCGCGTTCACGATGTCAGCCGTGTCGCGGGTAAGTGGTGAAATCTGCTGTAGTCTGGCCGAAACCGCCATTGCATAGTCCATTTAAGTGTTTATTCTTCGGACTATGAATAAAAAGGCTAGAACATGCGGATTTTCTTGTAGAGTGAATTCGGCGCGATGTCGATGCTCGACATATTCTTTCGGTTGTAGTATGCCAGGGCGAGCGCGTCCGAGCTGTCCGGCGAACGCTGGAGCACCTTCTTGATCACGTCCTTGCTGACGAGTATGCACTTGCCGGACACGTTCACGTCCGAGCTGATTATGCGCAATTCTTCTTCCGTCTCCGCGTCATCCAAACGGAACTCGAGCTTCATGGCCTCGGCGAGCCTGAAGAACATCTCTGCGCGGGCGTTGGCGAAGTGGGCGGAGTCCTCGGCGGCCTGCCCGAAGTTGGTAAAGTAGACCTGCAAGGACGGGTCCAGCTTGAGGAAGTCGTAGATGGCTTGGCCGTAGCCACCCGTGCCGTCCACCGTCACTTGGCGGATGCCGTACTTCTGGATAAGGCCCCGTGCGATGTTGTTCATCTCGAAGGAGTCGGCCTTCTGCACCTTGACCTTCTCGAGGATATGCACGTCGTCGATGACGTAGAACACGTTGTAGTCGCGCCCGTGGCCTGCGCAGTCGATGCCCATGGAAGGTATGCCGCGTGGCGGTTGCCACATGCGACCGAAGCAGTCCGAGGTGAAGACGGCGCTCTCGATGTCGCCCGACAGGATCTGGCCCTGGATTTCCTGCCGGTAAAGGTCCCCCTTCAGGAACCTCTTCATGTTCTCGCGTTCGGCGTCCGTGACATGCGTGTTGTCGTCGATGGTGGCACCCGTCACGACACGGCCGAGTTCGTTGTTCAACACCATTCGGTCGCACTGGCTACCCTTTCTCGGAGTAGTCGCGTAGATGGTCTGCGGTTCGAACTTTGCGCCACGCATCGTAGGCGCTACTGCCGCAAAAAGCAATTGGAGATCGTCGGCCTTGGCGAGCTCGTCGTAGCACACGGTCGAAACGCCGTCGGCACCGCGGCAGACGTCGTCATAGTTGCGGTAGCTCGCGCCCCAGAGTATGCCGGTAGACCCGTCGACCGAAATCGTCTCGTCCGACTTGTTCCAGGTTGCGGAAAGCCCCCACGAACGGAGCATCGTAAGCATGCGGGGCATCATCTGCTTTCGTAGCAGTGAGTTTGTCGGAGTCAGGTAAAGGACGTTCTCTCCGCTCGCCAGGGCTATGCACGACTTTGTGTGCATCACCCAGCTCTTGCCAACGCCTCGACCTGAATACATGCCCGAAAGGCGCTCCCTCTGCGTGAAGAACGAGCGCTGGTAAGGTTCCGGCCTGATGTCTACGTTGATAGTCCTCATGCGGGGTTTTCTCCCTCCGACACGGGCCTACACGATGTTTATGTTGAGCTGGATATGTCCGTCGTCCTCGTCCTTCCCGGCTCCGACCTCTGCAACTACCGCCTTCTGCCAGGACTTGATTCGGGCCTGCAACATCTTGATTATTGTCTGCGACCCGTTGAAGTTTCGTTCCTTGATCGCCATGGTCGCAAGTTCGTTTGAAATTTCCAGCGTTAGTTCCTGCAACAGCGGGCTCCACAGCTCTTCCACGTACTCGCCGCGCTCCAGCTTCTCCTTTCCTATCTTCTTCGGCAGGAAAAGGCATAGGTGGTCGTAGAAGGCCTTCGGCGTTGTGGCATTCAGGGCCGTTGCCGTGACGCGTTCAAGCATCTCGTTTTCGAGTTTTACGTCATCGTCCTCTTCCTTGTCCCTGCGGTAAAGCTTCGTTTCGAACTTGTGGAACGGGCTGTCGCCCTCGACTATCTTGACTTCGCTGGACTTTTCCTTCGGGAAACGGCACTTCGAGCCGTTGACGGTAATCTTCTTTATGTATTCTAGTGCATTCATTCTATATCTCCCTACGGGAATTTTGTCGCGGCCCCGTCTGCGGCGTCATTTCCCGGGAAAACGGGAAAAGGGCGGCACTCGCGCGCCGTCACCTATGAATAAAAGAACGATTGCTCATCTATCGGGCTACCACTCGCCCACCAGTTTTCCTTCCCTATCGAAGAGCTGCGTGCGGGCGTAGTCTAGCGGTGTCTTGTAGCCCTTGTCCTTCAGGCCTTCGGCGAACCTGCGTGCGCGTCCGGTCTTGAACCCCTTCACGAACGCCTTACTAGCCCTCTTGATTCTCGGACCGAAGAAGGGGACCGCGATGGCTGCGTCCAGTGCGCCAGGCATGCCGCCGCTCCTCACTTGGTCAAGGATATTGTTTCCGTACATAGCTGAACCGAGGACAGGCATGAAGTATCCCGCGTCCACGACGCTGACGCCTTCGCCCTCGCCGTCATCCTCCGGGTCGTAGCCGAAGAAAAACGCCTCCGCCTTGGAAGGCTGTTCCTTGACCTCGAGGGAGTGCGGACGGAGTTCGCGTTCCTTCAGTTCCTTTTCCAGGTCGATGTCGCGCTCGATGCGCAGTCGCTCGAAATCGTCCTCGTTGCCGTCGGAGAGAGCCCACAGCTCGCGGTCGGTCATCAGTTCGCCGTCCTTCAGCTTGCTCTTGAGCATGGAACGGTAGCCCTTGCGCATGTTGCCGAGCGCCGCCTTGTGACGCATCGCGTCGGATTCGCGTTCTTCTTCGGCCACGCGTGCGTAATCTTCCAGCCTGCGCTGGTTCTCGAGCCATAAGTCCACAAGCGCGGCGTTCGCCTGCGGGGTTTCGTCGCTGAAAATCGTGGCCGTGCTGCTTGCCGGTGCGTAATTCCTTTCTGCCATGGTTCAAGTCCTCTATGAGTTTCCGAACGATGAATAAAACGGAAACGGCGGACGCGCCGGAGAAACAACGCGTCCGCCGACTACTATGGAGCAATCAACTACGGAGTAAAAAAAAATTCTTATGCCGCTACCGTCCGCGGCGTTCCTTCGGGGTACGGCGCCACAGGCACTTGTGGCCGAGGAGGTTGATTTCCTTCACGAGCACCTGCGCCACCTGCAAGGTCAAGTTCGAGTTTAGGTCGCCGATCTTCATTTCCACCGGAACGGGGAGCTGGAATTCCATCCCGTTGTCGAACGCCATCACGTCGAACCGTACGATTTTTGACTTCGGCACCTTCTTTTCTTTCGGTTCTTTCTTATTGGAAGCCATTTCAAATTCTCCTCACGATCACCAAATTATTTCGATAAAACGATTAAACCATACCTGGTCATTTTCATCATAGACGGGCAAATGACTTTCTTGAAATTTACAATCATACCCCTCAAAAAACCGTAAATACGTCTTAACACCGTATCCGTTATATTTTAAAACGGTCAGTATATCATCTATTCGTTTATCCTTTTTTATCGCATAAAGAACATTTCTTCGGCCTTTATGAATAGAATCCATCACGCATTTAACAATATCGTTCCATTGCGGACAATTCTGTTCTAAGTCGGATTCGATTTCTTTTGCGTTTATGTTAGAAGCTTTCATCGCTTCATATGCGTTAATCATGTTACACTCCTGCGGGTACGATGCGGCAAGGGAGCCCGCCGCGGTTAAACTGTTTAACTACCTTTCGGATCTCGTTGAGAGAGCGCTCGCACATTTCCTCGGTCCATCCGATATTGCGGTAACGGCGCACCCACATCTTCTTCGCGTTGAGCGTACACGATCTTGAGAACCGTGCGCTCTTCTGCCTTTTCCTTCCGTTTCGGTCTAC
>JAEIGA010018603.1_pt1 | contig 10590 bp, 8 predicted proteins | sample 9270691 | NCBI WGS metagenome assembly JAEIGA01 (sample SAMN17057246, study PRJNA624740) | gut metagenome | biome: biome; isolation source: fecal sample | host: Bos grunniens | place: China: Xizang | collected 2019
AATAAAGAAACCAACACTCTCTCTCACGAATAAAACAAATGCTATAATTGCGGCAATTATGCCTATATTTTGCCAAATTTGATAACTGTGAGCCTCGCCCAACTGCGAAACGAGCAGCACAGGCGCAACCATCAGCGACGCCAGAACGAAATAAATCAGGCGGATACGCATCAGCGCTCCCACCTCTGCCATCGAGCGTGTGACGAAGCCCATCACCGCCAGCACCATATTCTGCACCAGCACAACCAGCACGAACGACATCGCCGTAAACATAGGCAGATAGAAGAGTTGCTCAGCCGAGAGGTTGCTATCCACCCTACGAAACACCAGCGCACTGACGATGCCCACGAAGAATAGACCCAGCATAAACAACTTGCCCAGCGCACCATAGAAGATGTCGCTTCGGCGACGCTCGACGCTGCGCTCGTTGCCCACCACCTTGTGCTGGAACACCGACTGGAAGAGCGCCACAATATCATCGAAATAACGATACAGACAATAGACATAGCAGAGCATCACGCCCACCACCAGCACATCATACAGCAGGGGCATCCACTCGCCCACGCTGAATGCCGAGTCGCCACCCGCCAGCAACACCTCGCGGAACGAGACCTCGACGGGAACAACGCCCACGCTGTCGGCGCACTCCACCGCCACCGACTCAACGCCCTGGGCGAGATGACTCTCCGCACCCAGCACCTGCTCGAAGTCGGCGGTGTGATAGACCTCACGCGCCTCGCGCCAGCCGCCAACGATATGCTCGAAGGTTGAGCGCGAAGTGACCTGCTCGGATGAACTCTCATCCAGCAGCGTGTCCAACTCGTGCAACGAACCCGTCCAGCGGTCGGTCAGGCGACGCAACGAACGCTCCGAGAGGGTGTCAAGCCCCGATGGTTTAACTATGTTATCTATATTTTCCAACATTACTCGTCCACTCTTTTAAGTGTTATACGGAAGGTCGTACCTCGACCCACCTCCGACCTCGCCACCGCAATCTTGCCGTGGTGGTAGTCCTCAATAATTCTGCGCGAGAGCGACAGACCCAAGCCCCAGCCTCGCGTCTTGGTGGTAAAGCCTGGCTCGAAGATGCGCTTCCAGTTGCCCTTGGCAATACCCTTACCCGTATCGGAGACATCAATCATCACCGAGTGCTCGTTTGTCCAGAGGCGCACATCAATCTCGCCACGACCCTGCATCGCATCGAGGGCATTTTTCAAGAGGTTCTCAATAACCCACTCGAACAGGGCGACATTCATACTCACCTTCACTGGTGCCATCGCCAAGCCGTTATACGAGAGCGTCACATTGCGTGGCACACGCTTGCGGAAGTACATCACCGTATCGCCCACCACCTCGTTCACGCTGTTGGGCGTGAGCACCGCCTCGGAGCCTATCTTCGAAAAGCGATCGACAATCTTCATCAGGTGGGCCATATCCTTGTTCATCTCCTCGATAGCCGTAGGGTCGGCATCCTGCGCGCGCAGATACTCTATCCAGCCCAGCAACGATGATGTCGGCGTACCCAACTGATGGGCGGTCTCCTTCGCCAGACCAATCCATACGCGGTTCTGCTCATCCTGCTTGGTCGATTGCAGGGCGATGATGGCGAAGATAATGAAGATTGCGATGATGAGCCACTGCGCGTAGGGGAAGTAGTAGAGCGCCGTAAGCAACTGCGAGCGACCGTAGAAGATGATGTGGCTATGACCTCGCGACCACATCATACGCACCGTACGGGGCGTGTTCTGCTCGGTGAGTTCGTCCAACTTGCGACGGAACTTATCGGGGTCGCGCAGCACATCCTCGGGGATGCGGTTGCTGACGATGAGCGAGAGGTTCTCGTCGGTGATGATGAACGGGATGTTGTTCTGCGTGCTCACGATGTGTGAGATGAGCGGGTCGGTACGCAAGTTACCAAACGCATCGCTGCTCACACGCTCCATCGCCGCCACCCACAGCGTCACATCGTTCTGCTCCTTCTGGCGCAGGACATCCGCCAACTGGTAGTTATAGACCAGCGACAACGCCGCCAGAGCCGTACCAATCACCAGGATTGACATACGGCTGCGGAACGAAATCTTGAACTTAAACTGCGGGAACTTCATCTTCCTTGGGGGTTAATTTTTCTCTGTATCCTGCTCGGAGAGGATTTTTTCGTATCTCTGCTTGTCGCGCAACAACTCCACCGCCTGCTTTACAGCCTCGTCGGAGCGGAGGTTATACTCCACCACGCCCTCGAAGTAGTTGTGGCGCAAGACAATATCACTATTGATAAGGTCGGCAATCTCGGCGCGATAGGTACGCAGGTTATCCATCTTCTGGTCCTTGAGTTTCGCCTCAATCTGGCGCAGGTCCTCGGCAAACGCCTCATCGTAGCGCTCCTCCTTTGCCATCTTCTTCAGGCGCTCCAGCGCATCGCGCGTCTGCGACTGATAAGGCACCTCCTTATCCTCCATAAACTTAACGAACTCCTCGTAATCCTCGTCGCTGATTGAGAAGGTCTTGTTATCAACCTTGAGACCTGGGTGCTTAACCATCCACTCATCAAGGAAGTCCTCGATAAAACCGAGGTTGTAGAGCACAACGGCAAACGAAGAGATATACTCTGGCTCAATCTTCACATCGGGCATCAAGCCCTTGCCATCATAGACCTTACGGCCGTTGCGGGTTGTGAACTCGTTGATAAGCGAGTCAGGCACATTCTCATCCTTGAGGTTCTGGTCGTGGGTGTAGTTGATGCGCTGCACACAACGACCCGAGGGGATGTAGTATTTCGCTGTGGTGAGTTTCAGGTAGGCGTTATATCCCACTGGCACCACGGTCTGCACCAAGCCCTTGCCATAAGAGCGCTGACCCATCAGCACCGCTCGGTCCATATCCTGCATAGCGCCGCAGACAATCTCCGATGCTGACGCCGACGAGCCGCTGATAAGCGCCACCACAGGCACATCACCCAGCACAGGGACTGACTCCGTGAGGTACTCGCGCTTCGAGCGGTCGGAGCGACCCTTCATCTCAAGCACCTTCTCGCCCTTGGGCACAAACATCGAGAGAATCTTCACCGCCTCGCTCACCGAACCACCGCCATTGTCGCGGTAGTCGAGCACAATGCCCTCGATGGGCTGCTCCTGACGCAGGCGCTCAACCATAGCGCGCATATCATCGTAGCAACCATCCGAGAAGTCGGCGTGACGGATATATGCGATGCCGCCATCCACAAAACCAGCGTAGGGAACGCCCGGGATAGAGATGCGGGCGCGGGTAATCTCCAACTCCTCGACCTTGCCGGTCATAAGACGGCGGATGGCGAGTTTCACCTTCGTGCCTGGAGTACCCTTCAACTTTGACGAAATCTCGGCAGAGGTACACTTGCTAACATCCTCGCCGTCGATACGCACGAACTTATCACCAATCTTCAACCCCGCCTTGTCGGCTGGCGAGTCCTTGTAGGGCTGCGAGATAACCACGCCACTGCTGTCGCGCTTCATACGGATTGTCGAGCCGATGCCGCCATACTTACCCGTAGCCATAACCTCGAAGTCGGACATCTCCTCCTCCGACATATAGTGCGTGTAGGGGTCGAGGTTACGCACCATACCCTGCGCACCATCGCTCATCAACTTATCGGGGCTCACCTCATCAACATACTGGAGATTGAGTTCACGCATCATATTGACCATAATCTCCATATTGCGCCCCAGACCCATATCGTCCTGCGTAGCACAGATGCCGAGCACCACCGTCACCGCCACAAGCAGCAACGCTCCCACACGAAACAACCTCTTCTTCATAGAAAATCTTTAAGCCTAACTCAAATATCTGTAAATAACCTTCGCCACACCTCGGCGGATGCCCTCAACGATGACCTCTTCGCCATCGGCCGTAACGGTACTTTCATCCTCGAAGAGCATCACCAACTTGTCGATAGCGTTGTTGGCGCGGAAGACCATCTTGCCCTCCTGCTCGTTCTTAAGGCTGAAGCCCGCCGCCGCAAAGACCTCAATCAGGCGGTCATGCTGCGCCGCCATATTCCAGTTCACGCGACGCGACATAAAACCGAATGATGGGTATGCTGCCGAGAGCACCACCACCGCCAGCATCAGCATCTTACCGCGCTGGGTGGCATAGGTAGCCGCCACATAGTCCCACACCGAACCATCGATCGCAGGGTTGGTCGCGATGCTAATCCACACAACAGCCAAATACAAAACGCAGAAGGCAAGCAGATATTTTACTGCTCTAATCAAATATCTCATAATCAATCAATTTTATTACTCTTGAAACTTATCGCGTATGGCACTCGCCACACGCTCCATCAACCACGCGGGTGTGGATGTAGCACCGCAGATACCCACGCTCTGGCAGCCCACAAACCACTCGTCGCGCAACTCGTCCTCCTCCTCAATATTATAAGAGCGCTCATTCGACTGGCGGCACACATCGAACAACACCTTGCCGTTGCTCGACTTCTTGCCACAGACGAAAATCACCACATCGAAGCGCGCAGCAAACTCGCCCAGCGCCTTCTCGCGGTTGGATACGCGGCGGCAGATGGTGTCATCCACCGTAAGCATACTCTCGTCCTTCAGGCGGTTCTTCATCACCTCCGCCAGACGCCAGAAGTGCGCCACGCTCTGCGTGGTCTGCGACAGGAAGAATATAGGGCGCTCGAAATCAATCTGCTCCAGGTCCTCCTCGCGCTCCACCACGATGGCGTTGTCATCCACCTGACCCGTCAGGCCGACAACCTCGGCGTGACCGCGCTTGCCAAGAATCACAACCTGACCGCCCACAACGCTCATCTTCTCAAACGCCGCCACTACCTTGCGCTGCAACTGCGCCACTACGGGGCAGGTGGCATCAATCACGCGGATGCCCAGCGCCTCGGCACGACGGAATGTTGTGGGGGGCTCGCCGTGGGCACGGATGAAGAGGTCGCGACCCTGCAACTTCTCCATATCCTCGTGCGTCACCGTACACAGACCCAGCGACTCCAGACGCTGCACCTCCATACGATTGTGCACGATGTCACCCAGCGAATATACCTCGCCGCCCAACTCCTGCAAAGCCGACTCCGCCTTCGAGATGGCACGCACCACACCGAAGCAGAAGCCCGAATTTTGATCTATCTCGACATACATAACTACTCCACCACTCGCTTATAGTGCTCCATAAACCACGCCATCTGCTCCTCGACGCTCATATAACTGTTGTCGAGTTCCAACGCATCGTCGGCACGGCGCAGAGGCGAAATCTCGCGGGTCATATCTGCCTCATCGCGCGAGATGACATTTTCGAGAATCTCCTCCATCGTAACGCTGTCGCCCTTGGCGGTGAGTTCCTTGTATCGGCGCTCGGCACGCACCTTGGGGTCGGCGGTCATAAACAACTTTATCTCGGCATCGGGGAACACCACCGTACCGATATCACGACCATCCATCACTACGCCCCTGTCGCGCCCCATCTGCTGCTGCAGGGCGACCAACTTCTCGCGCACTGCCGCGATTGAACTCACCTTGCTCACGCAGTTGCTCACCTCGATTGAGCGGATGCGCTCCTCGGCATAGACGCCGTTGATGTAGATGTCGCTCGCGCCACGCTCGGGGTTGAAGCGGAAAGAGATTTCAATCTCATCGAGCAACGCCTCAACGCGCTCACGATTGACCTCATCGCGGGCGAATGCTCCGTGCTCCAGCGCATAGAGCGCCACGGCACGATACATAGCACCTGTGTCGATAAAGATGTAGCCCAACTTGGCGGCGATAGCCTTGGCAAATGTACTCTTACCACACGACGAGAAACCGTCGATGGCGATAATTATCTTCTTTGTCTCCATTATTTCGGTAAAATGTTAAAAAAGGTTGAGAGGATGGTATATACACCCAGCACCGCGATGACCACGCCCGCGATGTGGTTAATCGTGAGCATATGGCGAGGGCGGAAACGGCGGCGGAAGAGGTCGATAACGAGCGTCAGCGACACCCACCACGCCATAGCACCCGCCAGGAAGCCGAGGATGGTCAGCGCACTGCGTACCAGCGACGCCACATCGTCAGCCGACGACTGCAAACCCACATTGAACATCGCAAAGAATGCCAGCAGGTAGGGCACAACAACAACGAAGTTGGCAAGCGTAAAGACAAACATCGACGAGAAGTCCTGCCATAGATTGCTCTTGCCCGCGCGGTTGCGGCGAATCTGCGGAACGGGGTTCTGGAAGAAGATGTAGGCACCCACGATGACCACGAAGATACCACCCACGACCTGCAACACAGCGCTGTACTCCTCAATCTGCGCCTGAAGCATCGAGTAGAAGAAGTAGGCGATGATTGCCATCAGCGCATCGGCGACGGCAACGCCCGTACCCGAGGCCAAGCCCGAGCGGCGATTCTTACTCAATGTACGCTGGATGCAGAGCACCGCAACGGGTCCAACGGTGATTGACGAGGCAAGACCCACGCCCAGACCTCTGAAAAATATATCTATCGAACTGACTAACATTGTCGCAATTTTTTCGGCTACAAAGTTAGGAATTTAATATTAAATATTAAAGTTTTTGAAAAGGCAAAACCGAGAGAGACAGGAAAATAATTTTTTGGAGGGTTTTGGGGGAGTGTAATCACCCGCAAAAAAGAGGTTTTATTTAGACAATAAAATTATTTTCGGTGGCGGAGGGGGCACGCCTATATCGCGTTACGCCACCGAAAATACACCTCGTGCCGAGGCGTAAAATCCAACTCTGGATTTTGAATTTCTTTTTAGGCACAACTATTGCAGAGAGTCTGCAATCGCGCCACAGGGCTAATTTGTTGATAAGTTATGGAAAACTTTAACCACAAGCGAAGATAAGCAGAGCCGACAAATTGTAATTTTGCGTAACCTTTTTAACACAAGTGATTATGACAGACTTGAAAACTCACGGCATAGACATTGATCTTTCAGAGGAGATCGCACAGGGCAACTACGCCAATCTGGCAATCATCTCACACTCCACATCGGAGTTCGTGATTGACTTCGCAACCATCCTCCCAGGATTGTCGAAGGCGAAGGTGAAGAGTCGCGTGATACTCACCCCCGAGCACGCCAAGCGTCTGCTCTACTCGTTGCAGGAGAACATCACCCGCTATGAGAGCAACATCGGCAAAATCGAAATTCCAAAACCTCACACCACCGAAGACCCCATCATTAATATGGGACCGATGGGCAAGGCTTAAAACTCTTATATACACCACTTTGACTATCGTCGGGGAGAGAAAGCGGACATTCTCACTCTGGCGATAGTTACTTTTTTTAGGGGCATCAAACAAGGCGCTTTTCAGCGAAAGAATTGTAGCAGAAGAATTTAGAGCGAATTGACAAACTCCGCAAGGTCGGCAATCTCCTCGGGCGTGATTTTACTCTTCTTGCCCAGGCCGTGGCGATGCACCGAAAAGACCTCCTCCATAGTGGCTGCCCTGCCGTCAAAGAGATAGGGGGCTGTGCGCCACACCTCCACCAGCGTAGGGGTATCCCACCCCTGCTCAAACTCGACATCCTCGCCTATGATATGCATCTTGCAGTCGGTGTAGTACTCGCCGTTGTGACACGCCGCGCAGCCGTACTTATGAAACACCTTCTCGCCGCGCTTCGCCCTCTCCGAGAGGCGACCATCCACCAGATAGGGGCTTGGAACGGGTTTCAGACTCTTGAGATAGGCATCCACGCAGAGCGCAATATCCTCGTCCACCTCGTTGAACTGTATGTACTTGAAGCCCGCGCGCACCGCTCGCTCGGCATTCTCGCGGATGCCCGAAATCATACTCGGCGCGGTGTAGTGTGCCGCCAGCATACTCTTGCAGTTTTTAGGGTTGCCAGTGCCGTCATTCAGGTTGTCCCAGTTGAGTCCGTCGGTGCGACCCTCGCCCGGGTGACAACCGTTGCACGACTGCCAGTTCTGGAAGCAGTAGGTGGCATCGTTGAAGTACTTTTCGCCCTTGTCAATATCGCTCTCCGCGCGTTGAGCGACAAGCGCCGCATAGGTAATATCCGTCGGTTCGGCAAGCGAAACAATATTCAGAGTATCAGAGAAATAGGTTGGGATATACACCTTCTCATCATCCGCCACAAAATCCCTCGGGCCATTGCCTTGCAGTGCGATTCTCTGGCGCAGACCGACCATAAATTTAAGGTCATACGAGAGCATCGTTTTATCCTCCACCTGACGATATTTCGCCTCAAATGCGGGGTAATCGACCACGCTTATTTCGTGCGTTCCGCTATGGGTGATTATCATCTTGTCGCCCACGCACTCCACATCCCAGATGCCCGCCGCACCTCGGTCCAACTCATCGAGCAGAACAGCGCCGCCATACTCAAGTGTGCGGGTCGAAATAACGCTCACTGCGCTCGTATTCATCCACCCCTGCTGGAGTTGGCTCGTCGGCACCTGAAAGCGTCCAAGATTGTGAGTCACAAAGAGATACTCACCATCGGGGCTCAACGCCAAGCCGCGCGCCGCATTGCTTCCCGTAGCCAGCGGAATATCCTTTACGCGCTCGAAACTCTTAACATCAACCACCGACACCGCCGCCGCGACATTATCCTGATTTGCACGACCCACGGGCAGAAAATTTGCCACAAAGAGGTAGCGGCCATCCTTCGACGCCACCACGCCCTTCGGCTCGCGCAGCATCTGCACCTCGCGCACCACCTCAAGCGACTGCAAATCAATCTCCGAGAGGGTGTTCTGGAACTGGTTGCAGACATATAGCACACCCTCGCCCAGCAACGGCGCACACGCACCGCGACCCGTCGCGATGAAGCGGTTGGGCGCATCCTCGGCGGGTGAGATTACCTCCACACCGCCCTTGGCAAGACTCGTTGTGACGAAGATTTTTTCGCCATCCGTCGCCACGCCCGTAGGGGGCTCTGCCACGCGCCAACTCTTCAGGCGGTTGCGCCCCTGCCTGTTGTAAAGGCTCACTGTTGAAGTGCCCTTCTCGGCGGCAAGCAACTTATCGCCATACAGCGCGATGTCGCTGATATAGAGAGGTTTGCTCTGCTCCAGTTGCGACTCCTCCAAGCCGAAGCCCACCACTCCCATAAGGAGCAGCGGCAAGCACAGAAGCAATATAAATCGGTGAGTTTTCATACCCTAAAATTACAATTCAGCCAACAGATTGCACAACTTCTCAAAGCGCGGATATATCTGTGAAGAATACTCCTCCGCCGCCTCGTCGGGCTGATACTCCGCCTCGGTAAGGTGTATGGCATCCATACAAGCATAGTCGCTCCACACGCCGCCACCCTTGAAGGCGAGCGCCGCCGCGCCCAGTGTCGCAGCCTGCTGGTCAATGTTGGTCTTCTCTATCGTGGTCTGATATACGCTGGCGAAAATCTGCATCCACACAGCACTCTTTGCGCCACCGCCCACGATGAGCATCTTGCTGATGTCGGGATAGTACAGGCGGAAGATGTCGAGCGCCTTTTTGAGGTTGAGCGCCACGCCCTCCATACTTGCACGAATCATATCCTCGCGCGTGTGTTGCAGGCGCAGACCCACAAAGCCTCCCGAAATATCCGCCGAGGGCTCGATGCTTGAGCCGCCCGCAAGGCTGGGGTTAAACAACACGCCATTAGCCCCCACTGGGGATGATGCCGCCAGTCTGTTCATCGCATCGTAGCACTTCTCGCCACCGCCACGCTCCACCTCCATCAGGTCGCGACACAACTGGTTTCGCACCCACTGGAAACTGCTTCCCGCCGAGAAGATGCAGGTCGCCGAGGCGTACATTCCCTCGATGAGATGGGCAAAGACATAGGGCTTATACTTAAAGTCGAGTATCGGGCGGTTGGCAACAAGCGCAATCCACGCCGATGAGCCGAGCGAGGTATAGACACGCCCGTCGGCATTACCCTTTGCGCCAAGCGCCATACACGAGTTATCCACACCACCGCAGACCACCTTCACACCCTCGGGCAGACCCGTCAGTTGCGCCGCCTGGGGCGTGATGCAGCCCACCACTCCGTCCGACGGAATTATCTGTGGAAATATCTCTGCGGGCAGACCCGAAGCCTCGATAAAGGCTGGCTCGTAGCCCCAATTCTGGAGGTTGAACACGCCGCTGCCCGACGCATACGAAGGGTCGGTAGCCAGCACACCCGTAAACATATAGTTGCAGTAATCTTTCGTGCCAATCACCTTGTCGATGCGCTCAAACATCTCGCGCTCGTGGTGCTTGTACCACATAATCTTAAATACCGAGTAGCACGCCGCGGGGAAGCCGTTGCCAGTGGTCATATACCAATGCTCATAATCGACCTTCTCAAAGAACTCCTGCGCCTCGGCCTCGGCACGCTGGTCGCTCCAGATGGGTGTCATATCGCGCAGTAACTCGCCCTGCTTGCCGATGGGCACAACACCCAGACTATGACCCGAGATAGCCAGCGAGACGATGCTATTAATCTCCTCCTCGCTGCGGTCGGCAAGCAAACGGTGGGTCGATTCCACAATGCCCGCCCACCAATCTTCGGGGCGCTGCTCCTGCCAGTTATTACCAGAGAAGTAGGTCTTGTAGGGGATAAACGAATCCTGAAGAATTGCGCCCGACT
>JAEIGA010018604.1_pt1 | contig 10590 bp, 9 predicted proteins | sample 9270691 | NCBI WGS metagenome assembly JAEIGA01 (sample SAMN17057246, study PRJNA624740) | gut metagenome | biome: biome; isolation source: fecal sample | host: Bos grunniens | place: China: Xizang | collected 2019
ATCCGCCAACTCGTATGTCTCCTCTATGGTGTTGTTGCGTAGCGAATCGAATGTCTGCTCTCTATCCCATGGGCACTCCGCGCGGAGCTTGTCCATGACGTCCAATAGGCGCGATGTCGCCATCTTTGCCTGGTCTCTATTCATAGTGTTTATGCTTTAATTTTTCGTTTTATCTTTCTGAATGGCAACTTCATAACGCCGAAGAATGCCTCGCCGAAGATGCCTGACGACATCTTTGATGTGCCCTCCACGCGGTCGATGAAGATAATGGATACCTCGCCGATATTGAAGCCGAGCCTCCATGCCGAGTACTTCATCTCTATCTGGAAGCCGTAGCCATTCATCTGCACGCGGTCGAAGTCTATGGCGTCGAGCACCTCGCGACGGTAGCCCACAAATCCCGCCGTAGCGTCGCACACGGGCATGCGCGTAACTATCTTGACATACTTCGATGCGAAGTAGGACATGAGCAAGCGTCCCATGGGCCAGTTCACCACATTGACACCCTTCGAGTAGCGTGAGCCTATGGCCATGTCGCGCTCCTCGAGCATAGCATCTAGGCGTGTGAGGTCGTCTGGGTTGTGCGAGAAGTCGCAGTCCATCTCGAAGATGCGGTCGTAGCCATACTCCAGGGCATACTTGAAGCCCGCAATGTAGGCAGTGCCGAGGCCGAGTTTTCCTTTGCGCTCAATCATATGCAGGCGCTCGGGGTAGTGCTTCTGTGCCTCGCGCACGAGGTCGGCAGTGCCATCGGGTGAGCCATCATCGACGATGAGAAGGTCGAACTTTAGGTCATCCGCCATCACGCGCTCCACCATTTTTGAGATGTTCTCGCGCTCGTTGTATGTGGGTATGATAATCAGTCGTTTCATCACATCATATTGTTAAATTTGCGTCGACAGAAGATGTAACGCAAGACGATTGAGTTTCGGTATATGTTATCAACCTTTTTGGTGCGTACCACAGCCTTGCGCTTGCGGCTGAGCACACCATGCCACGCTATGAACTCACCCCACGCACGCACTATAGCCCATGCACGATGGGGGTGTAGCGTAACGAGGTTCACGAAGGCCTCGAGCATATCTGTTGCAGGGCGCACAACGGCAACCACGGCACGCTGCATGGGCGAGGCACACTTGAACAACATGGCGAGGTTGTTGCGGTGGTTGAGGAATATCTTGCGTGACGATGCGGGGAGTGTGCCACCACCGAGGTGGTATACCACCGACTTGGGCTCGACGACGATGCGCCAACCCGCCAACTGCATGCGCCACTGCAGATCTATCTCCTCCATGTGGGCAAAGAAATCCTCATCGAAGCCACCGAGGTTCTCGAAGACCTCCCTGCGACAACACATTGCGGCACCACTTGTCCAGAATATATCTCTACGGTTGTCGTACTGACCCTCATCCTCCTCGACATTCGAGAGTATGCGGCCACGACAAAATGGGTAGCCCAAGTAGTCGATAAAGCCTCCCGAGGCTCCGGCATACTCAAACTTCGTGCGCTCCATATCTGACAGGAGCTTGGGGGCAACGGCAGCAACATCGCTCTCCGTGTCGAGCACCTCGACAAGGGGCTGCCACCACCCTGCTGTCACCTCCACATCGGAGTTCAGGAGCAAGACATACTCGCTTGTGACCTCCTTCAGTGCACGGTTATATCCGCCCGCGAAGCCATAGTTGCGGTCGAGGCGTATGACCCCGACATCGGGATAGTTCAGGCGCAGCCACTGCAACGAGTCGTCCGTAGAGCCATTGTCGGCAACGACAACCTCGGCGTCACCCTCGGTGTGGGCAACGACACTCGGCAGGTATCGCTCCAAGTGGCGACGGCCATTCCAGTTGAGTATGACTACGCTGAGTCGTGCCATCGCTACTCCTCCTCGTCGTTATCATTATCGGTGTCGGCGTTGCGCTCCGCCTTGGGGTCGTAGCCCTCCACCACGATTACAAATTCACCCTTGGGCTCGTGGGCCTTGAAGTGAGCAATAGCCTCGGCTACGGTGCCACGCACGGTCTCCTCGAACTTCTTGGTTATCTCCCTCACCACAGCAACACGACGCTCCGTGCCAAAGGTCTCGGCAATCTGCTCCAAGCACTTTACGACGCGGTATGGCGACTCGTAGAAGATGATGGTGCGCGTCTCTGTTGAAAGCTCCTCGAGGCGCTTCATGCGACCCTTCTTCTGTGGGAGGAAGCCCTCGAAGCAGAATCTGTCGCATGGGAAGCCACTCTGCACAAGTGCGGGGATGAGGGCCGTTGGGCCAGGCAGCGTAACCACCTCGATACCCTCCTCGACGCATCGGCGCACGAGCAGGAAGCCAGGGTCAGAGATGCCAGGCGTACCAGCATCCGACACCAATGCCACATCCTTACCCGCAGCAATAGACTCCACGACACGACCTACTGTGGCGTGCTCGTTGAACTTATGGTGCGAGTGCATGGGCTTCTCGATGCCGAGGTGGCGCATAAGGTGTGACGATGTGCGCGTATCTTCGGCGAGGATGAAGTCCACCTCCTTGAGTACGTTTATGGCACGCAGGGTTATATCCTCGAGGTTGCCAATGGGTGTGGGTACGATATATAGTTTTGCCATGATGGGATTCAGGTGTTAGGATAGTTTGCGTTCGAGAAGCGATACAAGGAACTTCGCGCCCTCCGAGTCGGGGTTCCAGCGGAAGTTTTCAACTATGAATATCATGCACTCGTCCAAGTCGTCAAACTCGTTAAGGCGTGTGATGGTCTGCTCATAAAGCTTGGCATCGCCACCAAAGAGGTCGCGTATCATAAGGAACTTGTCGTTCAGGCCTATCGCCTTGCGGATGTCGGTGATGCGGTTGAAAGCCGTTGTGGGCTGCTCCTCGGCCATCTTGTCGGCAAGCGTAGTCACATTCTTGGCAATCACATCACCCAAGCGCTGTGGCACCTCCTCCTCGAACTGCGCAACGACAGGCTGGGGTGCAGGCGCGGGCTCTACACTCTCAACTACTGCCGGCTCAACGGCGGGCTCTGCAACCTCCTCCTTGACGGGTGCGGGGCGTTTCACGGGGGTATCGTACAGCGAAATCATCTTTCGGCCACTCTTGGCACGCACGGGGATGTCGTCAATGTCGAAGAGGCCACCTCCATTAGAGCGCTCCACTGCCCTATCCTGCTCCGCCACAACCTCCGCGGGGGCAACCTCGGGCTCAACCTCGGGCTCAGGCTCAACTTCAGGCTCGGGGACTGATACGGGCTCTGGCTCTGCTGCAGGCTCAGTGTCAATGACCACCTCGGGTTCTGCTACCACAGGCTCCACGGGGCGGCTATCGGCAATGCTATCCTCGCCCGAAAGACCCAGTAGAGCATCTATATCGAGGGCATCTTCGAAGGCATCATCCTCCTCCTCTGCAGCAACAACCTCCTTGGCCTCACCATTATTCTCTATCTTGTGGTCTGCCTGCGCCTCACGCTCTGCAACGGCGGGTATAACTACCTCCGTTGCGGGATGTGACTCCTGCTGTGGGGTGTAGTCGAGTAGCTCATCGTAGATGCGACGCAACTCCTCGAGTGCCATATCGCGCTCAATGCGTGGCACATTGCCACTGGTGTTCCACTTCTTGACCAAGCTTGTTAGGCGTGACAAACGCTCATCAACTCTTTTTAGTGCCATATTTAGTAACTACATATAGGTATATACAACGTATCAAAGGTATAAAAAAAAGTGGGAATGGCAAAATTTTAGACTAATAAAGTTTTGAGGTGAGGGTGTTTATATGGAGTATGTTATGGCGATAGTGAATGAGAACCACTATATATTTCTTGTCAGAGTGGTGCAGATGTGTCGCTGACATGAAAAATCCCCGGATGGGTAGTACTTTGGCGTACGTCCCATTCGGGGATTTGATTGAAGCGGCAGAGATGTGCCACTATCACAAGAAATATCACAAGAAATATGTAAGGTCGTCGAGGGCAATGTAGAGAGGTGTATTCGCTCCCCACTCGCCTACATCGGTGGTCTCGATGGTCACGCGCACACGGTCGTAGTCGCGGCCGAGATTGACAAGCGAAAACTCCTTCCAGTCGGTTACCATCTCGCGCTTACCATCGCGATAATCAACAACATAGCACTCGTCAACACCTGTAATCTCGTTGCCCTTCATGGCGGTAAATACAACCTTGAGGTAGTCGCCATCGGTAAAGGCGCGGGCAAAGTCGTTGATAGCCTCGTTGGTGATTGAGGCGTAGGTATAGGTTGTGAGGTTGAGCTTCACATTCGAGAGGTGAACAGCCTTCTTTAAGACAATATCGCATGGCTCGTTGTAGAAGTCGTAGTAGTAGATAAGAAAGTTGTCGTCCGACGCTGCAGAGTCGTTAAAGACGGCATACTGGTTGGCAAAGAGGCCATTCGCGGGGTCAGTATCCTTGACATTTGAGAGGGCAAAGCCACCCCAGTAGGCATACTCCTCGTTGTAGAAATACTCAAACTCGAAGATATCGTTCTCGTAGCCATAGGCATACTCCGCAGTCATAGCGCACTCAAACTTCTCAACCTCGGTATTAGGCTTGCGGTCAACGCTATCGGGCTCACACGCCACAATACCCATAAGGGCCACTGCAAACATTAATTTTCTCATAGACAATTATTTATAAAAATGATACAATATCGTAGGCACGGTATGCCGACTTATCCCAGCGGGGGAGCTTCGCTTCAGCACTATCTGCCGCGCTAAGCACAATGGAGATAGCGTCGCCGTCGTAGTCGTAGCTGATGGCTACGGGCATAACCTTCGAGCCGCTACGCTGGAGGGTGAGGGTGATGGAGTCGATGCCCATAGCATCGCTCTTGGGTGTTAGCTTAAGCGTAATACGCTCGGTTGTTAACGATGTAACCTCTGACGCAAACTCCTGGGGCACAAATGTAAAGGCACGCGTGGGGTTGGACAAGAGGTCGCACGCCTCGAGGTTCACCCTGTCCTCAACGACCTCCTTGCGCTCGTTGTTTATCTCGTAGCGGAGCTTACCATCGCTATATACCTCCATGATGCCGAGCGAGATGTAGTAGGCATCGCCCTCAACCATGAAGTAGCCATTAAGGGGTGCCTCTTCCGCAACCGTTACGGCGATGTGCATAGCATAGCGCTCGCCAAGTGAATTATCAAGTTTCGCGAGCCACTCCTCGGCACTCTGTGCACTCGCAACGCCGAGCGTTGAGAATAGGGCGGCAAACAATATAACAATCTTTCTCATAGCAACTTAGTATATACCCAACTCCTGGAGGCGAGCCTCGAGAGATGGAAGATCATAGTACTTGATTTCGCGGGGCTTTGAACCAATCTGCGGGCCTACGATACCTGCACGCTCGAGCTGCAACATGATGCGGCCAGCGCGGTTGAAGCCCACCTCGAAGTTACGCTGAATCATAGAGGTTGAGATGGCACCACTCGACACCGCCTCGCGGGCAATCTCACCAAACTTGGCATCGAACTTCTGGGGTGCACCACTCTCCTCCGAGCCATAGCCCACGGAAGCCTCGCCAGCGCCATCTGCGGGGACATAGTCGGGGAGGTTGTATGCTGCTGTGTAGCCCTGCTGCGAGCCGATATGCTCGACGATATTCTCCACCTCGGGCGTATCGACAAATGCGCACTGAATACGCGTGGGCTCGCCACCACTCAAGAAGAGCATATCGCCACGACCGATAAGCTGGTTAGCACCTGGCTGGTCGATAATCGTGCGCGAGTCGGTCATCTGCATAACGCGGAAGGCGATACGCGCAGGGAAGTTGGCCTTGATACCACCCGTGATAACCTTTACATCGGGGCGCTGCGTAGCCACGATGAGGTGGATACCGATGGCACGCGCCTTCTGCGCAAGACGCATAACGGGAGCCTCGACCTCCTTGGCGGTCATGATAAGGTCGGCGAACTCATCTATAATAACCACGATATATGGCAAGTAGCGGTGGCCATTCTCGGGATTGAGGCGGCGCGCCACAAACTTTTCATTATACTCTACAATATTCTTGGCATGCGCCTTCTTGCAGAGCTCCAAGCGGTTAGCCATCTCGGTGCAGAGGGCATTGAGTGTGTACACCGCCTTCTTGGGGTCCGTAACGATAGACTCATCCTCCGACTCCATCTTCGCAAGGAAGTGGCGCTCGAGCTTGTTGTAGAGCGAGAACTCAACCATCTTGGGGTCGATAAGTACGAACTTCAACTCTGCGGGGTGCTTGCGATAGAGCAACGATGTGATGATGGCGTTGAGACCCACCGACTTACCCTGACCCGTAGCACCCGCCACCAGCAAGTGCGGCATCTTCGCAAGGTCGAAGGTGTAGTTTTCGTTCTGAATGGTGCGACCGATAACCACTGGCAACTCCGCCTTGGAGTTTTGGAACTCCTCGCTGCATATCGCCGAGCGCATAGATACGGTCTGCTTAATCTGGTTAGGCACCTCGATGCCGACAGTACCCTTGCCTGGGATGGGGGCGATGATACGCACCTTCTCGGCCTTGAGGTTCTGCGCAAGGTCGTCCTCCAAGCCCTGGATGCGCGAAATCTTCACGCCAGGCTCCTGCACAATCTCGTAGAGCGTGACAGTGGGACCCACAGTGGCGTGCATGCTGATGATGGGCACATGGAAATGGAGCAAAGTCTCACGAATACGCTCCTTATTTCTAAATATCTCCTCCTCGTCGAATGCCGACTGCGACTTATAGTCACGAAGCAGCGCGGGGGTAGGTGGCTGGTAGTTGTGCAAATCGCGCATGGGGTCGTAGAGGTCGAGGTCGATATCCTCCTCATTGACCTCCTTGACATCGTTCTCCGTAACCGTAACAACGATGCCGTCGCTCTCCTCAGTATCGATGCCCAGCACCTCGGCAGCATTGGCATGGTTGAGCACCTCCTCGCTACTCTGCTCCGTATCGCGTGGCACGACATAGAAGTCATCATCGGTGTTAGCAGGGGCAGGTGTAGGCACAGGGGCAGGTTCGGGCGCTACTTCGGGTTCGGGCTCAACCTCATCCTTAATCTCGACCTCTTCGCGAGGCTCAACAACAAAGATATCGTCCTCCTCTTCGGCTCTCTCAAGAACCACATCTGCAACGGGCTCGTCGGCTGCAACGGCAACCTCCGACTCGAGGCCTTCATCAACAACCGAAGCATCCTCGCCACCCTTATTGCGTCTCTCGCGATTTCGGGTAATGAGGCCCCTTACAACAGCGGCAACACGCTCATAGCCCGCGATACACCAGTTGCCAAGCATACGCAAGAAGTTGCGATTGATGAGAATGCCTATTGTAATCCAGCCTATTAGAATCACGAGCAGCGTGCCAATAAAGCCTATCTGCGCTGTGAGCCAGTCGCTCAAAGCCAGGCCATAGTTGCCACCAAGACCCGAGCCAAAGAGCTCCCAGCTGGTGCCGAAGATGGCGCCAAGAGTGATAGAACCCACGAGCAACATAAGCGCGCAGATGATGGCTATGCGGTGCAGGCGCAACGACTTGAAGCGGAAAAGGCGCCAACCAAACAGGGTGACAAACATGGGCAGAATGATGGCAAAGAGACCGAAGGCTCCACCCACCAACTTCTGCGCTATGCGTGCACCCATAGGGCCACAGATATTGCTATAAACAACATCAACGCGGGGGTTGACCTCGTTAATAGCACTCAAATCCTCCTTCCAGTAGAAGAGGTATGATATGATTGAGCAGATGAGAAACACTCCCAATACCACAAGCGCAAAACCCGCTATTAGGCGCACATTCTCCTTGAGCGATAGGCTCTCGGCACTACCAGCATCACTCTGCTTCTTATTTACACTCTTTGCCATATATCGTTATCTATTTATCCATGTTTATAATTGCTTGAGCCTTATGCTCCAAGCGGTTACGGTAATCCTCGTCTGCAAATGTCATATAGCGCATCTCGGGGCGATTATCCTTCGATGCTGCAATATCGTACCTCTCCATGAGCCACTCCACCCTGCGCGCTACGGCAGCGCCCGAGTCGATAACCTCGATACCCGAGCCCTCAACTACGCACTCGATGATGGGGCGCAGGAAGGGGTAATGCGTGCAGCCCAGAACCAACTTATCCACCCCACTACCGAGCAATGGCTCTACGGCTCGGCGCACAAGGCGCTCTGCCTCCTCGGTGTGCTCCATATCCCTCTCAACGAGCTCCACGAAGCCCTCGCCCACAACCTTCACAACCTCGACATCCGAGGCCCAGCGTGCTGCCGTGGTGAGGAACATATCGCTCTTGAGGCTATGTGCCGTTGCCAAGACTGCAATCTTGCGCGTTACGGTAGTGAGGCATGCGGGCTTCACTGCGGGCTCCAGACCTACGATGGGCATATCGGGCCAGCGCTTGCGCAGCGTCTCCACGGCTGCCGTTGTTGCGGTGTTACACCCCACAACAACCATCTTGACACCCTCCTCAACGAGGCGCTCGACAGCCTCGATGGCGAAGCCCTCAATCTCTGTGCGCGACCTGCCGCCATAGGGGCAGTTCTTGCCGTCACCGAGATAGAGCAACGACTCGTTGGGCAGCAGTCGGCGTAGCTCGCGCCACACCGAGAGGCCTCCAAAGCCTGAGTCGTAGACTCCTATGGGTGCATTATTCATTGGTTTACAACTTGTTAACTATATACTCTACAACATCGTCATCACTCATCGTGGTGCAGTCCACCGAGATATGCGCCTGGGTATAATACTTCTCGCGCTCGGCCATCTGCTCACGCATGAAGGTTATGAGCTCCTCGTCGCTCTTACCCCTAAACATGGGGCGCTTCTCCCTGCCATATGCCGAGAGGCGCGAGAGTATCTGCTCGGGACTGCGGCGCAAGTAGATGACAACACCCGAGCGAAGCATCCACTCCATATTATCGCGCCATGTGGGCAGGCCTCCGCCCGTGGCTATCACGATGTCCATAGCCTCGTTTGCCAAGCCCTCGACAGCTCTACGCTCGGCGATGCGGAAGTACTCCTCGCCCTCATAGTGGAAGATGTCGGCGATGGGGGCACCCACCTGCTGCTCCACGACATTGTCCGTATCGACACAGCGCAAGCCCATGCGGCGTGCAAGGCGCTTACCCAACGAGCTCTTACCCGAGCCTGCGTATCCCACCAAAAAGAGTATCATAAGCGCGTGGTTTAGAATAGGTTAAGCTGCGAGGCACCGAATATTTCAGCCTGCTCGGCACGCTCGTTATAGTCGACATTGGGGTCGGCCGTAATCTCCTCATCCACGATGTCCTCCATGTCGATAGCCTCATCCTCGCCCATCTCCTCGTCTACGAAAGGCTCATCCATTGGCTCCTCATCCTCCACCTCGGGCTCCTCGGGCTCGATGAAGCGGAGCGAAGCAACCTCGTAGGTTGTGAGGCGCTTACCCTTGGCACGATGGCTCTTCACGGTGATAAACTCATCAACATCGACCATCTCCACGGGGCGCTGCTCATGCTGACCGCCAAACGTAATCTCGAGCTCGGCACCCTTGCGGTAGGTGATAGCCTCGAAGCGCATGGGGGCACCCTCCTCCAGGAAGAACTGTATCTTGTCGCTCGCCTCGAGCTGGAAGCGCTTCATGTAGTAGTAGTTCTGCTCGCCGTCGTAGTAGCAGAGAGCGTAGACCCTATCGGCGATGTAGCGCTCAACGCGGATGGTGTCATCGGGGAAGTGCTGCTGCACATCGAAGCCCGTGATGTAGTACTGGTTCTTGGCTGTCCAAACGACAATCTTATCCTCGCCCTTGAACTCGCCGAGAAGCATACCACGGCCATCGGTATTGAGGCGGCGTACATCCTCGTCGTACCATATGTTCTGACCACCGAGCGTAGAGGCGCAGCGCTCCTTGAGCACAATCTTGTTGATTGGGTAGCGCGTAACGAGGTTACCCACGCTCTGGCGACCCTTGATTGCGAGGGTCGAGAGGTCGAGGTCGATGATGCACTTCTTCAATCGTGCACGGGGGCGCAAGTATATCTTCAATATCTCGGCCTCACCGTTAGGGTTGACAGAGAGATAGAGCAACTCACTCTTTGCCGTGCCCTTTGTGAGGTCGTACTCCTTGTCGCGCGTAACCGACTTAATGGCGCATCGTTTCATCATGATAGCACCACCACGACCATCGCGGTAGAGCATATTGTAGATTGTGCGCTCGTCGTTACGCTTATATATACCTATATAATATATACCCTTGTCAAAGAATGCCTTCTCCGAGATCTTGGTAATCTTATAACGGCCATCCTTAAGGATTATTATCACATCGTCGAGGTTCGAGCAGTCGCATACAAACTCCGAGTCCTTCATGCTCTTACCGAAGCCAAAGAAGCCCTCTGCCCTATCTACGTAGAGTTTAGCATTCGACGACGCCACCTTCCAAGCCTCGATGGTGTCGAACTCGCGAATCTCGGTGCGACGCTCCTTGCCCTCGGCATACTTGGTCTTGATGCGCTCGAAGTAGGCAACAGCGTAGTCGGTGAGGTGATCGAGATCGTGCTTCGTCTGTTTGATATCCTTCTCAATCTGCTTTATCTCGTTGTCGGCCTTCTCGCTGTCGTAGCGCGAGATACGGATGAACTTCAACTCCGTAAGGCGCTG
>JAEIGA010018605.1_pt1 | contig 10589 bp, 8 predicted proteins | sample 9270691 | NCBI WGS metagenome assembly JAEIGA01 (sample SAMN17057246, study PRJNA624740) | gut metagenome | biome: biome; isolation source: fecal sample | host: Bos grunniens | place: China: Xizang | collected 2019
GATATTTTGAATGTAATCAGATAAAGAATGTCAAGAAATCACAGACACAGCGGCAAGTCGCGCAGGAAACAGCCGAAGAAGGTTTTTCCTGTTGTTACAGGCAGGGTGCAGATGACCCGTGAGGGATTTGCTTTCATCATCGTCGAGGATGGTGATGACGTCTTTGTGAAGGCTTCCAAGACTCGTGGAGCTCTGAACGGAGACACAGTACGCGTGACAGTTACCCGCGAAAAGACAGACACTCAGAGGCGTGAGGGAGAGGTTATAGAAATCATCCAGCGTTCGCCAAAACCGTTTATCGGAATCCTGCACATCGTTGCAAATCAGGCCTGGGTGCTTATGCAGAGCCGTTTCATGCCATATGATATAGCGATCCCGTTTGCAAAGACTGACAAGGAACGCTATCGCAAGCATGGCAGGGGACAGTCGCTGGCAACTCCGAAAGATGAGACGGGCTGGCTGAAGGAGACTCCTGACGGCCAGTACGTAATACACAATGTGTTCGAGCCGGGAGAAGACGGCTATGGTCGCAGAGAGCTCGTGGCTGCAAGCGGAATGAAGGTGGCTGCTGTCGTGGATGACTGGCCTCGAGGTGATCATGCACCGACTGGACACATTGTCGATGTTCTCGGAGATCCGGGCGAAAATGACACTGAAATGCATGCAATCCTTGCCGAATATGGACTTCCTTACAGATTCGAATCGGCAGTTGCGAATGCGGCCGACAGCATTTCGGAGGAGATCACAGCAGAAGATATAAAAGGTCGCAGGGACTTCAGGGATATACTTACTTTCACAATTGACCCTGCAGATGCCAAGGACTTTGACGACGCCCTCTCATTCAGAAAGCTTGAGAATGGCAATTACGAAGTGGGAGTACATATCGCGGACGTGACCCATTATGTGCGTCCGGGATCGGTTGTGGACGAGGAGGCACGCAGCAGAGGAACTTCGGTCTATCTTGTGGACAGAACCGTGCCTATGCTGCCGGAGAAACTCTGTAACAAGTTGTGTTCGCTCCGTCCGAACGAGGAAAAGCTCACATTCTCCGCTGTTTTCGAAATCACACCTCTTGGAAGAATCGTAAGTCAGTGGTTTGGCAAGACCATCATTTATTCTGATCACAGATTTGCATACGAGGAGGCACAGAAGATCATAGACGCACCGACTCCGGCGCATGAGGATGTGCCTGCAGATATAAAGGACGCAGTCCTTACCCTTCATGCTCTTGCATCAAAACTCCGTAAAAAGAGATTTGCGGCAGGCGCCATCAGCTTCGAGCGTCCGGAAATGAAGGTCGAGGTCGATGAGAAGGGCCGTCCTGTAAATGTCTATCAGAAAGTCACAAAGGAAGCTAACTGGCTTATCGAAGAGTTCATGCTCCTCGCCAATCGCAGTGTGGCGGAATTCGTGGCTACGGGTTGCAAGGGTGCTCCCGGAACGGAGGCGAAGGGCGCAAGAAAGCAGGTCAAGACCTTTGTCTATCGAGTTCACGATGAACCGAATCAGGAAAAGGTTGAAGCACTACGCAATTTCATCGGAAACTTCGGCTATAAGATGGGCTCGACCAGCAATGGAAAGGAGATATCGAAGGAACTGAACAACCTCTTTGCAGCTGCAAAAGATACGCCGGAATACAATGCCATCGAGCTCCTCTCGCTCCGTACAATGGCAAAGGCCCGATACGATACGGAAAACCTTGGTCACTACGGACTTGCGTTCAAATACTACACCCACTTCACTTCACCTATCCGACGCTATCCGGATATGCTCGTGCACAGACTTCTCGAAGCTTATCTTCAGGGCGGGGAGTCCGCAAAGAAGGATGTTTATGACAAGCTTTGCAAGCATGCATCCGAGCGTGAGGTAGTGGCTGCGGAGGCAGAAAGAGCAAGCATCAAGTACAAGCTCGTGGAGTTCATGCAGGACAAGGTCGGCTATGTATTCGGCGGCCATGTTTCAGGACTCACAGAGTGGGGAATGTATGTTGAGGTGGAACCAACCATGATCGAAGGAATGGTCCCTCTCAGGGATATAAAGAGCGACTTCTTCGAGTTTGATGCGGATCACTACAGGCTGGTTGGCAGACGCACGAAGGTCGTGTACAACCTCGGAGATCCTGTCTGAATCCGAGTTAAGAAAACCAATCTCGAGCAGAAGCTTCTTGATTATGAGTTGATTGAAACAGGAGAAGAAGACCGTCTGTATGACAGAATCGAATATGAACACGGCAGAGGTACATCCTTCATCAAGGGTGAGGACGGTTCATTCGATAATGTGACAGTAGGTATCAACAAGGCTGCGCGCAAGGAGAAAGTGCGCAAAGCAATTCAGGAGTCAAAGCGCAAGGCCCGCAAGGCTGGTAAGAAGGTAAAATAAAGCTATATGCCCCTCACGCTTTCCTTGGCGATAAGAGATGGGGACAGTTTCAATTGAGAAGTATTGTTCGGCACGGAGTCAATCCTGTCGAACAATATTTTTGTAGCGAGCTTGCCCATATCCTCGGTCGGCTGGCTGATTCTGGTGATAGGCGGCTCCATAAAATCCATATAGCTGTAATTGTCAAAAGAAATAAGGGAAATGTCTTCCGGGATCTTCAAGGATGCCTCTCGGATAGCCTTCAGTGCGCCCAAAGTGATGGTGTTGCTGAGGGTGAATATCGCAGTAGGCGGATTGTCTGACTCCAGCAGAAGCTTGGTTTCAAGGTAGCCGTTCTGGATGGAAAATTCATTTCCCACAATCCTTATGTCCTCCTCAAAGCCCTCTTCGATCATAGCGTCCCTGTAGCCTCTGACTCTTTCCTTGCTCGGGTTGGAAGTGACCGTTCCCTGTATGCAGGCGATTCTTCTGTGACCCATTCCGATCAGGTGTCTTGTAGCCATGAGGCCGCCTTTGTGGTTGTTCGTGGTCACGAAGCTCAGGTGTGTGTCGTCATAATATCTGTCTATCAGAACAACAGGGAGATAGTTGTCGTTGATGCTCTCTATAAGCGTGCTGTCCGTGCCGCAAGGGACTGCGATGATTCCGTCGACTCTTCTGGAAAGAAGAAGGGAGGCGCTGTCGTTGAAATTTTTCGCATTCTCCATAGTATCTATCACTATGGCTATGTAGTTGCGGCGGTGTACTTCTGAAATGATGACGCTGGCAACATCTGCGAAATAAGGATTGGCAAGCGAGGGCAGCAACAGGCCGATTGTGTTGGTTTTATTTGTGCGCAAGCTTTGCGCAACAAGTGAGGGGGAATAGTTATGTTCCCTTGCATCTTTGAGGACTTTATCGATGGTGTCCTTGCTTATTCTGTGCTTTTCCGCATTGCCGCTCAGTACCCTGGAAACAGTCGTAATTGAGTATCCAGTGCGCTGTGCTATGGATGAGAGCGTTTCTTTCATAGTTCTTACGCTTTAGTGGTCACGGCAAATATAACAACATTACACAAAATCAAAGAAAATCATGCAAACGTTTTCGCACTGCTCTGCGCAAAATCTTGTCATAGAATTTTCGGTTTTTTGTCAAAAAAATCAGAAAACTCGAGGGACGCAATCCGGCTTATGCATAAATTGCATAACCAAACGCAAAACACGAAGACAATAACCCCCAAAAATATTATGAAATCATCATCTAAAATTCTCGTGATCGGTAGCAGCAATACCGATATGACCGTAAAATCTCCAACGATTCCACGTCCTGGTGAAACCGTTATCGGAGGTGAGTTCAAGATGGGTGCAGGCGGAAAAGGTGCAAACCAGGCCGTTGCAGCAAAGCGTCTTGGAGGCGATGTGACTTTCGTATGCAAGGTCGGAAATGATATTTTCGGCGACAATGCAGTCGAGAGCTACAAGAAGGAAGGAATGGATGTAAGCTACGTGCTCAGAAGCGACAAGCCGTCAGGTGTTGCGCTGATTCTCGTTGACGGAAGCGGTGAGAACTGCATCTCTGTAGCGACTGGAGCGAACGGCGATCTTACTCCGGCGGACATCGAAGCGAAAGCGGAGCTCATCCGTGAAAGCGCAATCCTTGTGCTTCAGAATGAAATCCCAGTAGAGTCAGTTGTTCTTGCGGCGAAGATTGCTCATGAGGCTGGATCTTATGTGATCCTCAATCCTGCGCCAGCTTGCGCACTTCCGGAGGAAATCTTCCAGTACATCGACCTTATGACCCCTAACCAGACAGAGTCAGAGTTCTACACAGGTATCCCGGTGAATGACGAGGCATCCGCTCAGGCAGCCGCTGACGCACTCAGAACCAAGGGTGTGGGTGACATCATCATGACAATGGGAAGCAAGGGCTCGATGGGATTCACATCGGAAGGCACCTTCTTCACACCGTCGCACAAGGTCAATGCAGTGGATACTACAGCTGCGGGCGACACCTTCTGCGGTGGACTTGCGGTTGCACTCAGCGAGGGCAAGACCCTCAAGGAGGCTGCGGCTTTCGCAACAGCGGCATCTGCCCTTACCGTTCAGAAAATGGGCGCACAGGAATCAATACCATACAGAAATAACCTTTAAATCACATAATTATGTTTATCGTTAACAGCTATCTTCTTGCAGTTGTATTCTGCTTTATAACTATGCTTTGCTGGGGTTCATGGGGTAACTCACAGAAACTTGCGGCCAAGAGCTGGAGATATGAATTATTCTACTGGGACTACGTTATCGGTATGGTCCTCTTTGCTCTTCTCATCGCATTCACAATGGGAAGCTTCGGAACAGAAGGCCGTCCATTCCTTGAGGATGTCGCTCAGGCAAATGGCAAGGCACTTGGAAGCATCATCCTCGGTGGTGTGATCTTCAACGCTTCAAATATCCTGCTTTCTGCATCGACAAGTATTGCCGGTCTTGCAGTTGCCTTCCCTCTTGGAGTAGGTATCTCGCTCGTACTCGGAACAATCATCAACTACATCGGTGCTCCTGCAGGTAACCCGGTTCTCCTCTTTATCGGTGTTGCACTCATCGTGGTGGCAATCATCTGCAACGGTGTCGCATCCGGCAAGATCAGCAGCGAGAAGAAGGAAGGAGCAAACAAGGGAATCATCCTCGCGGCAGTAGCAGGTACCCTCATGGCATTCTTCTATCGCTTTGTGGCAGCTTCAATGGACCTCGAGAACTTCGCGGCTCCTGCAGTCGGAAAGGTTACTCCATACACAGCCATAGTAATCTTCTCACTCGGAGTGCTTCTCAGCAACTTCGTATTCAACACCCTCGTAATGAAGAAGCCTTTCGTAGGCGAGCCTGTAACTTACAAGCAGTACTTTGCCGGCAGCTTCAAGACTCACCTCGTAGGTGTTCTTGGTGGAGCAATCTGGTGCCTTGGTACAGCATTCAGCTACATCGCATCAGGTAAGGCGGGTGCAGCAATCAGCTACGCTCTCGGTCAGGGTGCTCCGCTCATCGCAGCTATCTGGGGTGTATTCATCTGGAAGGAGTTCAAGGGAGCAAACAAGCAGGTTTACGGACTTCTTGGTGTCATGTTCGTTCTCTTTATTGCCGGACTCGGATTCATCATCGCAGCGGGTAACTAATCAATACAGAAACCAATATCCAAAGAATATGAAAAGAATAGCAATATTTTCAGCATTGGCGGTCTTCGCAGCATCTTGCTGTACAACTGCGCCAAAGGCATATGAGGGCCCTCACAAGGTCATCATCGAAACAGATATGGGTAACGACATCGACGACGCTCTCGCACTCGCTGTAGCGCTCAAGGCTGCTAACAACAACGAGATCGAGCTCCTCGCAGTAGGTTGTCACAAGATGTCTGAGACTCCTGCAAAATATGTGGACATAGTAAACACATATTATGGCAGACCAGAGGTTGAGGCTGCAATGTCGCTTACTCCGGTAAAGGAAACCAGCTCATATACTGATTACACAACAGAGCCATGCAACATGGGATTTCCAGAGAGCAAGGGCGGCGTTTATCCTGAGCCGGTAGCTCTCTACAGAAAGATTCTTGCAGAGGCAGAGGACGGATCGATCAGCTTCGTATCCCTTGGTTTCGGTACAACCCTCGCTCAGCTCCTTGACAGCCCTGCTGACGAGATTTCTCCACTCACAGGAAAGGAGCTCGTAGCAAAGAAGGCAAGAACTCTCTCAATCATGGCAGGTAGCTATGGTGAGAAGAAGCGTGCAGAGTACAATGTCATCAATGACATTCCTGCTATGAAGAAGGTCTTTGCAGAGTGGCCTGGCGAAATCGTCCAGAATCCGTTCGAGATCGGAAAGCAGGTGATGTTCCCTGGAGCAGAGGTTGAGAAGAACCTCGGTTGGGAAGGTCTCAATCCTGTAGTGGAAGGATACAAGCTCTACAGACCAATGCCTTACGACCGTCCAAGCTGGGACATCCTGAGCGTTATCTATCTCCTTAAACCTGAGCTCTTTACAAAGAGCGTCCCTGGAACTGTCACAGTTGATGACGAGGGATATACATATTTCGAAGCATGCGAGGATGGAAAGCACATCGTTCTTTCTGCAACCCTCGACCAGCCACAGGCTCTTGCTGAATATATGGTTCAAATGTCAGTTAAGTAATGAAACGCATTCTTAGCATATTGTTTACCTGCATCCTCCTGATTTCCTTTTCAGGAGGTGTAGGTTTTATTACTGTTTCCTGCACGCCTGAGCAGCAGCCTGGCGGGGAGCAGCCTGGAACTGGTGAAGAACCGGGAGGCGGAGAGGAAGATACTCCTTCAGTACCTGGAGCACCGGCCGCATTTTCAAAATTCATCAGTACTATTTCAAAAGGTGAGAACCTTGAAATTCCTCTTCAGGGCGAATGGAAACTTTTGTATAAGGGATTCAAGGCAGGCGACAAGATCACCATCACAATGGTGCACGACTCAAATGTCACCTTTACTCTCACATGTACAAAGGCAGACGACGAAAATGGAGCGTTCTTCACAATTCCGACCAGATTCATCGGTGGAAACTGCAAGGTTGTTGCAGAGGCAGGCGGAAGAACCACTCAGGGAACCTGCTTTGTCAAGATTGTGGACGAAGGAGAGGTTGAAAAGAAGTCAGGCTACACAACCTATGGCAGGGTAGTGGACTACGAAGGTAACCCTGTCTCAGGTGTGACAGTCTCTGACGGAGCACTTGTTACAACAACAGATGCGCAGGGTCGTTACTATCTTCGTTCAGACCGTAAGAACCTCTTTGTGTTCATCTCTACACCAAAGAATTACTGCGTTGCAGTAGACAGGGCTGTACCACAGTTCTTCAGCCGATTCAGATCGACAAGGAGCAGTATTTACGAAATCCACAACTTCGTGCTTGCTCCTGAAGCAAACACAAAGCACAGATTGCTCGTGTGGTCGGACACCCATCTTGCAAACCGTACAGATGACAAGAATCAGTTCAATAAATATTTCAAGCCGGACATCGAGGCTGAGATTACAAAGGCAAAAAGTGAGGGGGTTAAACTTTATGCTTTCGGACTCGGTGACCTGGCTTGGGATGAGTATTGGTATAAGAACGATTACTCTCTCAAGCACTATCGTGCCGATATTGAGGACTTTGACCTTGCCATCTATAGCTCTCCGGGCAATCACGACAACGACCCTACCATTGCAGACGACTTTCTCGCTGCAGCAGGTTTCCGTGATAACCTCAATCCTCTTTACTATTCCTTCAATATCGGCGACATCCATTATATCATGATGGATAACACCCTTTTCGCCAACAAGGGAGGAAACAATGTACAGGATTACACAGAAGGATTCACAGACGATCAGATGAAATGGCTAAAGGGCGACCTTGCAAACGTTCCTAAGGGAACAACCATCATCTTCGGTCTTCATATTCCTTGGACAAACAGATCTCAGGCAAACGGCAAGTTCACTTATGCAATGCCTGCAACCCAGCGCACGGAAGTGGAGAGCCTCTTGAGTGACTATACTGTTCACTTCATTTCAGGACACACCCACACCAACTACACCAACATCATGAACCCGAAGATGATGGAGCATAATATTGCAGCTGTCTGTGGAACATGGTGGTGGACAGGCTATTATTCAAAGAATAAGTGCCGTCTCAATGGTGATGGAACGCCGTCAGGCTACAAAATCTTCGATATCGACGGTTCAGACGTGAAGTGGAGATACAAGGTGATGTCACGCGATGCATCTTACCAGTTCAGAGCATACGACCTCAGGAACTCGCAGATCACACGTGAACTCTACTGCCCTGTAAGCAGCAGCAAGAACGTGTCTGATGCATTCTTCTCGGAGTATGCAAACGGATGGGACAAGTCTATCAATACTACCAGCACCAAGAAGATCCTCATCAATGTCTTTGACTATGATGATGAATGGGATGTTTCGGTGACTGAGAACGGAACAAAGCTTTCCGTTTCACGCATCGAGGCCAAGGATCCGCTTCATACTGTGTTCTTCAACATGGGTAGAATGAGTGCCAATTCTACGAGTATGACCTTCCCTACCGGTAACACTGCACACATGTTCGAGGTGAGCACGAGTCAGACGACTTCGACAGTCGTGATCAAGGTTACAGACCGCTTCGGCAGAGTCTATGAGGAAACCATGACACGTCCGAGAAAGCTTCTTGACATGACAAAGGAAAATAAATGGTAAATCTTATTACTAACTATAATTATTAACTAGTCTAACCAACTATGAAACGTTTTTTCATCTTAATGATTGCAGGAGCTGCGGCTCTTATGATGCAATCCTGCAAGGACGAGACAGCGGAATGGACAGACCGTATTCCTATCTTCAGAGTCAACGGCCCGGCCGAGGCGACTGAAGATGGTTATATAGAGATCGAAGGTCGTGCGCAGACCGTCGATTTTACTGTTCTTTCAACAACGTCATGGTCAGCAGAAGTCACAGGATGTGACGAGTACAGCCTTAACACAACAGTGGGAGGCTCAGGAAAGACAACGGTACAGCTTAACGCACCAGAGAATGAGTCAGGAGCAATTCGTGAGGCTGTCGTGTCTTTCTATATGAACGACAAACTGCAGAAAGCTTTTGCAGTGACTCAGTACATTCAGGAACCTTACATCGAGGTCAAGCCTACAGAGGTTTCTGTTTCTCCTTATGGTGAGCAGTTCACTGTCGAGGTTCTTTCAAACCAGACAGACTGGACTTACACTCTTGAAACAGCAGCTGATTGGTTGACAGAGGTGTCACGTTCAGCAAGCTCGGTTACATTCTCGGTTCCTGAGAATACATCCGGTGCAAACAGAACTGCATCTCTCGTGTTCACAGTGACTGACAAGCCTGAGCTCTTTGCAAATCTGTCTATCAGTCAGGTCAAGCCGGCTGCGGCTCCTACAGACCTTATCCTTGACGTTGTTTTCAACGAGGCAGGTGCCGCTGTTGATAACTCGCCTATGAAGATGGAGGTCAAGAACGATCGTCTTGATGCAAACAACAAGACTAAGCTCGTATCTCAGTATGGCCGCTATGCAGCTGCATTCAACAACGGTCAGATTGCACGCTCGAATCTTGATGCAGGTTACTACTATGTTCCTTACACAACAAGTTCTGACTTTGCTAAGAAACTTGCTGACGGCTTCTCTTATGAGCTCGTATTCTGTACTTACTACGATCCTATGACCTACACAGACGGTCTGAAACAGGTTAAGCCATTCGCATCTACTCAGGCTGGTGGTATCGGAGTCTGCCTCCAGGCTAACACCGGTCTCATCCAGTTCGAGACACACGTAGGTGGTGGCTGGAAGTCTCCTAAGAGTACAATCGTTCCTGTTGCTAACCAGTATTATCATGTCGTATGTACTTGGGACAAGACCAAGGGTGCTTCAACAATCTATGTTGACGGTAAGCTCGAAGGCGTAGTCAATACATCCGGCGACCTCAAGTTCCATGACACGTCAGTTGACAAGCGCTGGTTCGGTATCGGAGCTGACCCATCTGGTTCAGACAAGGGTGAGGCATCATTCTATGGTGAGGTAGTCATTGCACGTCTTTATGACGCTCCTATGAGCGAAGCTGAGGCTGCGGCTCTTTACTATGCACTCAAATAATTAATGACACGATTATGAAAAAGATAAATTTCAATAAGGCAATGGCTGCGGCACTCATCCTGATGGGAGGAGCGCTTGCAAGTCCGGTTTCTTATGCCGCTCCTGCCGATTCACAGATCGAAGCACAGCAGGCAAGAAACGTTTCTGGTCGTGTGGTTGACGATAAGGGCGAGCCTGTAATCGGAGCTACAATCCAGAATATGTCTACAAAGGCAGGTGCGATGACCGATTATGACGGCCGCTTCTCGATTGAGGCTGAGCCAGGTCAGACCCTTCAGGTCTATATGCTCGGTTACACAGACCAGTCTGTAAAGGTAACATCGACAGGCAATATCCAGATCGTCCTCACAGAGGATTCTGAAATGCTTCAGGAAACTGTGGTTGTGGGTTACGCAACTCAGAAGAAGCTCAACGTCACAGGTGCTGTGTCATCTCTCTCTGGAGAGACTCTCGAGCGTCGTCCTGTAACTAACGTAATGACAGCCCTTCAGGGTGCTGACCCTTCAATGAACATCACAACAGGTTCAGGTAACCCTGTAGCAGGACATGACATCAACATCCGTGGTGTCCCTTCTGTGAAC
>JAEIGA010018606.1_pt1 | contig 10589 bp, 4 predicted proteins | sample 9270691 | NCBI WGS metagenome assembly JAEIGA01 (sample SAMN17057246, study PRJNA624740) | gut metagenome | biome: biome; isolation source: fecal sample | host: Bos grunniens | place: China: Xizang | collected 2019
CGGGAGAAAGTATGCACTCCATTGCACAAGAATATGGAATAACACTCAAAGCTTTATACAAACTCAATGGTCTTGAGTATGGCACTCCAGCTCAAGTGGGTATGAAACTCAAATTACATAAATAATTTGAATTGAGAATTGAGAATTTTAGATTACTATGAAAAGAATTATATTATTTGCTTTGATGGTGTTGATGTGCGGTGTTGCTTGGACATCGACTATACCTACAAACTTACCAGATTACAAAGTTATTATACCAACCGCTACAGACAAGGTTAGAGCAATTTCTGATTCTGCTAAGTTTTATCTTGTAACTTGTGAACCTGGGGATGAGGTATATGCTCGTTTTGGTCATTCTGGTATTAGAGTGTATGATGCTAAAACTGGTATTGACGAAGTGTTCCATTGGGGTTTGTTCTCATTTGATACACCAAATTTTATTGGACGTTTCATCGCAGGAAAAACAGATTATATGATGGGCGTTTATGGTACACAATTTTTTATGCGTGAATATATAGCACGTGGTTCATCGGTATATGCACAAGAATTAGATTTGACACTAGAGCAAAAACGTGAATTATGGGCTAAATTATGGGAAAATTATCGTCCAGAAAATCGCGAATATAGATATAATTTTATATTTGATAATTGTGCCACTCGGCCATATAGATTAATTGTTGATATATACGACAATAAAGTTTCGTTGGCAAATAATATAAATCAAATTACATATCGTGATATTATAAATAAATATGTGCCGATAGGTTCTATACTCAACACCGGCATAAATGTAATAATAGGTAGCCATGCAGATAAGTTGATTACTGCAAAAGAAAGTGCAGCATTTCCAATGTACACTATGGAAGCTTTGGCCCATACAAACTACATTACAGAGAACGACCAAAAACCTATTGTAAAAGCACAAGAAGTGATGCACAGCGCAAAGCGTAAAAAGATAGAAATAAGCCAATTTACATATTATTGTTCAATAATTATTCCTCTCATATTAGCGTTACTTTGCGGATTTTACACATACAAGAAAAAACGTTATGTACCATGTTTCACTCATTTAGTATTATTTTTATCAGGTTTAGTAGGTATAATAATCAGTTATCTTTGGTTTTTCTCGCATCACCCATTAGTAGATGACAATATGAATATCTTATGGTGTAATCCGCTAAATATCATACTTACTATACTATTATTTATACACCATCGTAAATCATTACGTACAATAAAATTTACATTGTCATTACTATCCTTTATATTATCACTATTATTTCTTATGATATTGATAATGAATGCACAATATACTACTCCACAAATATTCGCTATATGGGTATTAGTCTTGACAATTAACTTAACAGTGGTATATACCTATAAATATAAGGCAAAAAAGTTATTACGAAAAAAGCACAAGAAATGAAATACCAAAAATACATTTTTATTATTTTTGCACTGATATGCAATACTATAACATCAGTTGTATTTGGTCAAATTACTCGCATGGCTCCGCGTTTAACCGTAATAATATCTATCAATGGATTAGATAATTACGAAATTGAAGCTTTTAGTAAAATGCTAGAACCTAATGGTATGCGTAGGTTGATAAGTGGTGTTTATAATCCAAACGCCACTTGTTCATATATGGTAACAAGTGCGACGACTGATTATGCATCAATGATGACAGGTTCAACTCCTCATTATCATGGCATTATCGCAAATAGATTTTATTCTCTCATAGATGACAATATCGTATCATGCATCGAAGATGCTCGTTATGAAGGAATAAACACTAAAGATATGATATCTCCTAGATTGTTACAAGCCACAACTCTCGCTGATCAAATAAAATTAAATAACCAAAAATCGAAAGTATATGCTATTGGACTTACAGCAGAATCAGCTATAATGCTCGGTGGACATTTAGCCGATGGTGCAATATGGTTTGATGATATTAATGCAGGAATTTGTACTTCAACTTTCTATGACAAAGGACTACCTCGTTGGGCTGACAAAATAAATAGAGAAGGATTGATCCGTTCGACATGTGTTAACGATTGGCAACCTATGTTTTCACTACCTTCATATCAGTACGCACCTAATGGTTCGTACTTAAATGGAGAAAAACCTACTTTTATAAATTTCACAGATGGAGATGACAACTATGACTTTATGAAAAAATTTCGCCAATCGCCATTTATCAACGACATCATCAAGGAATTAGCAACACGAGCAATTAGAGATGAACAAATGGGGACTGATGATGCGACTGATTTGCTCTGCATTGAATTTAATGCACATTCACCATTCGATGCCTACACTTTATGTGCTGAAAATGAAGACTTAATTACACGTCTTGACCGCAATATCAAATCGCTACTTGATGTAATAGAAATATCTGTAGGATTAGAAAACTCATTAATTGTACTCACGGCTCCACATAACAATCCTACTCAAACACCACAAAATGATTCTAGATTATCTTCTGGCACATTCAATTCGCGCCGAGCGATGGCACTATTGAACTCTTATCTTATGGCAATATATGGACAAGGTAGATGGGTGTCGGGCTATTATGATAAAAATATTAGTCTAAACAAATCGCTCATAGAAGATGAAAATATAAAGATGTCAGAGATTCAAGACTATGTAGCTCAATTTATGCTAGAATTTTCAGGTGTACACACCGCAATACCAGCATACCAAATACAAACTGCTGCAAGTTTGACCAACGATATGCCATCTCGTATGCGTAATTCGCACTATAAAAACCGCTCAGGCGATGTTGTCTTTACACTACTTCCAGGCTGGGTCGAATACGACGAAAAACTACAACGTACTCTCTACCCATCTATAACTCAACCATATACTCCGATTGCAATTTGGAATAAAGAAATTAAACACACCAAAAGTGATATTATGATTGAAGACTTATGTGCTACCCTATGTCGCATACTCCAAATTCCTTACCCTAATGCTTGCATTGGCAGACCATATCAAATTGAGAATTAATTCCTAATTATTATGAAATTTTTACAACAAATAACAAAAATATATGCAGAGAAGTTGACCCCTACGGCTCAACTTCTTTTTGTCTTTCCTAATCGTCGCGCTGGACTATTTTTCAAAAAAGAACTACTTGCCTTAACTAAAAAAACTGTTTTTGCACCCGAAATTACAGATATAAACTCATTTGCAGCTACTCTATCTCCTCTACGCAAAGCCAATGATGTAGAATTGTTATTTGACCTCTACAAATCTTACGTACATGTACGCTCTCAACATACCGAAAACATTGAAACCATTGATGCTTTCGTACCATTTGGCACAACCCTTCTCGGTGATTTTAACGAAATTGATAAATATCTTATAGATACCAATTTACTTTTCAGAAATATTGCCGACCTAAAAAATATCAATGACCAATCACAATTCCTTTCTAATCAACAAATAGAGGCACTAAATCGATTCTGGGGAAATGTAGTAAACGAAAACAATGAAAATCTTTCATTTAACAAACAATTTATCTCGCTTTGGGATGACCTCTACGAAATATATACCCACTTTACTGAAACTCTCATTGCAAAAGGTATTGGTTACGACGGACTTATCTATCGCACAGCTATCGACAATCTCTCAACCCTAAATTCTAAACTCTCAACTCTAAACTCTATCTGCTTCATTGGTTTCAACTCGCTAACCACCAGCGAATATCGCATATTCAAACACTTTCAACAATTAGGTATAGCCGATTTCTATTTCGACTATCCTACTTGCTATAATACTCCATCTCCGTTTGCCTCTACTGTTGCAAAATATTACGAACGTAATTTAAAAGAATTTAAATCACGCTATCCTTACACCCAACCAACAGAACAACACATACCAAACATAACACTACATAGTACCCCATCTGCTACTAATCAAATTAATGTAGCATGCTCATTACTATCTCAAAATCCTACTCTCTCTACCCCAAACTCTACTGCAATTCTCCTTACGGATGAATCATTAATGCCTTCTCTCGTTCAACAACTACCTAACAACATCGAAAAAATCAATATCACAATGGGGTATCCGCTTTCGATAACTCCTACAGCAACACTCATTAATCACATACTTACATTACAAACTGAATTAACAAACAACAGAGAAGGATTTGCACAATTCTACTATAAACCACTAATTAGTATTCTCTCTCATTCTAATATACAAAATGTCTATGCAACATCTTCTGCTAAAATAATCAATCAAATAACACAAGCTAACTATATCCGAATTACAGCAAGCGAACTACACAATATCATCAACGAACTCAATATTAACGATGAAGAAAAACAATTCTTTATCTCACTCTTTACACCTCAAACTACATCCAACGAAATATTAGAATATTTAAATGATATTACATCTAAACTTTCAAAATTCAACACCCAACTCTCAACAGACAACGAATTCCTATACCAATATGGCCTACTACTCAATCAATTAAGAAATACAATAGACGAATCTAAACTATCATCTCTAACCCCTAAACTCTTAAAAGTTCTCATTCAACGCCTATCTTCTTCGCTCAAAGTTCAATTCAAAGGCGAACCCGTAGAAGGTATGCAAATTATGGGATTACTTGAAAGCCGCCTACTTGATTTCGAAAATATAATACTTATTGGCTTCAACGACCAAAGAATACCAGGTAATAAATCGGTCAATTCGATTATTCCCTACAACTTACGTCGTGCATATAACCTTCCAACTCATGAAATTAGTGATGCTATCCAAGCATATAATTTCTATCGCACTCTTTACCACACAAAGAATTTACATCTTATCTACGATTCACGAAGCGAGGGTGCACAAAACGAAATTTCACGCTATTTCTACCAGTTGAAATATTTAATGAATGCAGAAATGACGTGCTATAATTATACACTACCAATTAATAATACATCGGAATCTTCAACAGATTCAACCTCAATAACTATAGAAAAAACAAACGAAATATTAGCCAAACTCGACACATACAAAAATAGTAAATTCTTATCGGCAAGCCGCATAAAAGATTATATTTTATGCCCACTTAAATTCTATTTTAGCGCAATTGTAGGAATTAAAACGCCAAACGAAATAAATGAAACCGGCGAATCAGGATTACTTGGAAGAATATACCATTATGCAATGGAAAAATATTATAAAAATCATTCTACACCTAAAACCTTACAAAAAGAGGAGATACAAAAACTGGTAAAATTTGCTTTCGATAAAGAGAGAGAAGATTCACACAAACAACTCAACATATCGGGATTCAATTCATTAATATTTAATATCGTATGCAACTTCATAAGCGACACTATAAAATTTGACATAAAAAGATATAAAAAACAATCTTTCAACAATGTCCGCTCAGAAGAAGAGATACGCACTAAAATCAATGACATCAATTTTGTCGCTTACATAGACCGCATTGATTCGACAGAAGAGATTACGAATATTATTGATTATAAAACAACTACAAGTAAAACGAATAAAGAAATAAATATTATCAATCTCGTAACATCTCACGAAAGTGCATACCACGAATTGTTTCAGATTTTACTTTATTGCTATTTTTATAAATTACATTTTGGAAATAGTAATCTACTACCTTCGTTATACAAAATATATTCGCTAAAATCTCAAAAAGATGAACTCGATAAAATAACATTATACGTGCCGAATGAATTACTAACCGAAACACTACCTCCATTAGACATAGATTTAAATGAGATTGATGCAAATAACAAAAATTGCACAAAAATAGAAATTACTAATTATGAAGAAATAAGCAAACCTTTTGAATGGATAACTCAAAAAATATTATACGATATTTATAATCCTCAAAAACCATTTATCCCATCAAAAAATACTACAATCGAAAAAGCCTGTAAATTTTGCCCATACACTACTATTTGTAAAAAATAAATTATTTTTGAGATGCCAGCTATAAGAACTATAGATGCTATAGAAGCTATAGTTGCTATAGTCACTATAGCTACTATAAAAAAACTATAGCTACCTATAATCTCCTAAAAATAAAAGTAGAAGACTTAATCAAGTTTGATTAAGTCTTCTACTTTTATTTTTTCATTTTGATTGCTCCTGCTATTCCCAAAAATTCCAACTCAAGCCAAATTGAAATGTACCTGGATTGATAGGATAATTTGGCATAGACAAATAATTTGTGCCACCAAATAATCCTTTATTCAAATGATAATATTGTACAAAAAATCGCACTGTTTTCAAGTGGAAATTAGCATAAACATTCATCTCTGGATAGTTGCCAATCAACAAATCTTTTTGTAAATAAAACTGTCCTAACGCAGGCATATAAGCATTTCCATAATAGGCTGTATGATAACGCACCGAAGCACCCAACTGCACAGTCAAAACCTTAAAAAACTTATCCTTATAATAGAAATTACCATACAACGCCACATCAGGCAAAGGCAATACATCGTGGTTACCTGTCAACTGATACACCGCTTGCACATCCAAATGAAAACGCCATGCGCGCAACTTAGCCAACACATCTACAGCCAACACCTGTATATTACCATCATATTGTGTAGGCAAACAACGCTCATTCAAATACACATAATTGGTGAGATTTTGAAACTGAACACCCACCGAAATATCTCGTTTAGGTAAACCTATACGCCCCTTAATATCTAACGCCAACGAGTTGTTAAATTCCAAATCACTCCACTTAAAGTGATTACTCTCATAATAGCGATACTGATGATATTCCGAATAGTTTCTAAATCCTGCAGCTGCCATAACTGCCAACGGCTCACGACCTATATTAAAATCAAAATCAAATCGTCCATCAAGGTCAAACTCACCAATATGTGGTCCAACAAGATAAATTCGACCTCCAATATTATATTTCACCCACTTACCTTCTCGCTTAAACAAATTAGCTCCAAATATCAAGTTATGTGAATACGAATTATCAAATTTTAAAGTATCCTCTTGATTCTTAATGCCCATTCCATAATGACGAATATCATACTTAACATACGCCGAAAGCCCAAATCGCATCAAACGATTAAATTTTTCTTCCATTGTAACAGCAAAAGTATTCGCAATAGACCAATAAACAGTTGAATCTTTAGTATAAGAATTTGAAAAATAATTATTTTCGTAAAATCCTCCAGCACTACCCTCTTCAACATACTTACGAGCTACATCTTCTGCATGAAAGGTGTGAGTAAAAGTCAATATCGGAACAAATTCAGTATATGTAGAATCAATACCTAACGAATCATTCTTGACATGTCGCTCCAATTCACGCCCCAATTTATACCTATGATTAAAGAAATAGTTAAAATTGCGATATTTCGACTGCGCATTCGATAAATTTACAGGTATATTATTCGCTTGAATCGAATATTGCGGATTAAGAATATAACTATTATCTGCAATACCACCATTTTCACGATTTTTGAATGAATTGAACATCACCGACGACACAATTTCATATTGCTTGCCTGTATATGTAGTCCAAAAACCACCATTCAACATATTAGAAGATTGATACTGATACTGACCACGACCATATATAAGATTACACAAACCACCAACATTAACATACTTATTAGCATTCATTGTCAGCATAATCTTAAAAAAATCCTCCTCATTCTGCAATGGAAAAGCCGAACGATACACCATTTGTGAAAATGGCTGCTTAGTATCATAATAACGAACATCGGTAGGTTTTATCAAATAAGGAGCATACGCACGCTCAAACATATCCTCTCGCGAACTCACTTTTCTATCAAAATAGACCTTCGACTCCAAAGGCGAACCCAAATTGCCATTCCACGAATTAGCAATACTATAATTGTTCACAGGCTGATTATCCTGATAACTTGTAACAAGCGTATCTATCACTACCGTATCAGCTATACCATATATGTCATCAATAGTCCAAGTTTTAATCTCACGCACTACCGTATCTTTTACATCAACAGGCATAGGCAAACTTCGAAACTGACCAAAAATCAGTGCCGAAATCAATAACCCTACAAACAATAAACAAATACGATAATTACGCATTACAAACTACAAATTAATGATTTTTTATGCTTTTTACATCAAGCTTATTTAGAATGCAAAGGTACAAAAAATATTTTATCTTCGCAACACAATATTAAAGAGCAATAAACCTTTCTCTTATCAAACAATAAAACACTATAAATCAGACAAATAAAAAAATATTCAAAAAAAACTCACTTTTTTTTTGCATAAATCAATAATTCATTATAAATTTGTCTTTGATTTCGGTCACATAAGGATAAAAGGCTCAATCAACGAGACTATAAAGTAAAAAACAAATATACATATAACTCGTGCCTCATGCCTAATATCTAACATCTACAAAAAAACTATGGCAAGTAAAAATGAATTAACCACAGCACTAAAAAAGCACTTTGGCTTCGACAAATTCAAGGGTCAGCAAGAAGAAATAATCCAAAGTGTACTCAATGGGCACGACACCTTTGTCTTAATGCCAACTGGTGGAGGTAAGTCTCTATGCTACCAATTGCCTGCTCTCATTATGGAAGGCACTGCTATAGTTATATCTCCTCTCATCGCCTTAATGAAAAATCAAGTCGATGCTATGCGCCGATTTGCCAACGATGATTCTATAGCTCATTTTCTCAATTCTTCACTAAACAAAGCAGCCATAGAAGAGGTCAAAGATGATATTCGTCAAGGCAAAACAAAAATCCTTTACGTCGCACCCGAATCTCTAACTAAAGACGAAAATGTAGAGTTCTTACGCAACCATAAAATATCGTTCTACGCAATTGATGAGGCTCATTGCATTTCTGAATGGGGTCATGATTTCCGCCCAGAATATCGCCGTATCAAACCAATAGTAGAAAAAATTGGCCAAGCTCCTGTAATTGCTCTCACTGCAACTGCAACTCCTAAAGTACAACTCGACATACAAAAAACCCTCGGTATGTCTGATGCCACGACTTTCCGTTCTTCTTTCAACCGCCAAAATCTCTACTACGAAGTACGTCAAAAAACCGACAACATAGAAAAAGACATTATCAGATTCATCAAAAACAACCCTGGTAAATCTGGTATAATATATTGCCTCAGCCGCAAAAAAGTTGAAGACCTTGCCGAAACTCTTCGCCTTAACGACATATCTGCCCTCGCATATCACGCAGGCATGGATAGCGCTATCCGTAGCGAAAATCAAGACAAATTCCTCATGGAAGAGGTCGATGTTATCGTCGCAACAATTGCTTTCGGTATGGGTATCGACAAACCTGACGTCAGATATGTAATACACTACGACATACCTAAATCTCTCGAAGGCTACTACCAAGAAACCGGTCGTGCTGGACGCGATGGTGGCGAAGGAAAATGTATAGCTTTCTACAACCAGAAAGACTTACAAAAACTCGAAAAATTCACTCAAGACAAACCTGTCAGCGAACAAGAAATTGGCAAACAACTAATTGCCGAAACCGCAGCATACGCCGAATCTACTATGTGCCGCCGTCGCCTACTTCTCCACTATTTCGGAGAAAGTTATACCGAAGACAACTGCGGTAATTGTGATAACTGTTTAAACCCTAAGAAAAAAGTGGAAGCTCAAGACCTTTTATGCGCTGTAATCGAAACGATTCTCGCAACTAAAGAAAAATTCAAAACAGAGGTTATAATCGACGTGCTTACTGGCCGCGAAAGTGCCGACGTCAAAGCTTACAACCTTACCGAACTCGAACTCTTCGACTCTACATCCGACGAAGAAAAAGAGATTTTGCCTGCTGTTATACGCCAGGCAATGATCAACAAATACATCGACAAAGAAATAGAAAACTACGGAGTACTAAAAGTTACTCCTGCAGGCAAAAAATTCTTAGCCAAACCTTCATCTTTCAAAGTCAGCAAAGACAACGACTTCAACGACGAACCTGAAGAAGCTCCTCAAATGTCTGGTGGTTCTTGCGCTGTCGATCCTGCCCTATTCGGACTTCTAAAAGATCTCCGCAAAAAAATTGCTAAAGAAGAAAACCTCCCTCCATACGTCATTTTCCAAGACCCATCTCTCGAGGCAATGGCTACAACCTATCCTATCAACCTCGATGAACTTCAAAATATCCCAGGTGTAGGTTCTGGCAAAATCGAGAAGCAATACGCACAAGCTTTCGTTGACCTTATTCGCAAACACGTACGCGACAACGACATCGAACGCCCTGAAGACCTCCGCGTACGTACTCTTGCCAACAAATCTAAACTCAAAATCGAAATCATCCAAGCCATCGACCGCAAAGTCGCTCTCGACGACCTCGCTGAATCTAAAGGTATGGATTTCTTCGAACTACTCAAAGAAATTGATACAATCGTATATTCAGGCACAAAACTAAACATCGACTACTTCCTCGAAGAGATTATGGATCAAGAGGTAATCGACGAAATATTCGACTACTTCAAAAACGAATCTGAATCTGACGACGTCGAAACTGCACTCCGCGAACTCGGCGAAGACGACTACTCCGAAGAAGAAGTTCGCCTCGTACGTA
>JAEIGA010018607.1_pt1 | contig 10589 bp, 8 predicted proteins | sample 9270691 | NCBI WGS metagenome assembly JAEIGA01 (sample SAMN17057246, study PRJNA624740) | gut metagenome | biome: biome; isolation source: fecal sample | host: Bos grunniens | place: China: Xizang | collected 2019
GGACGGATACAATGCAGACTCGCTTCATGGCGAACTCTCGCAAGCACAGCGTGACTTGGTGATGCAGAAGTTCCGCCAAGGTCATCTGCAATTGCTCGTAGCTACCGACGTAGCTGCCCGTGGGTTGGACGTGAACGACTTGACTCATGTCATCAACTACGGTTTTCCCGATGATGTGGAAGTCTATACCCACCGAAGTGGTCGTACCGGTCGTGCCGGAAAGACGGGTATCTCGATTGCCATCATGAACCTCCGCGAAAAGAGCCGCATGAAGGAAATCGAACGCATCATCAACAAGAAGTTCACCATCGGCGACATGCCAACCGGCAAGGAAATCTGCGAGCAACAGCTTATCAAGGTTATTGATGACATCGAGAAGGTAAAGGTAAACGAGGAAGAAATCGAAGCTTTCCTCCCAGGCATTTACCGCAAGTTGGAGTGGCTCTCGAAGGAAGATTTGTTGAAGCGTGTGGTTTCGATGGAGTTTAATCGATTCTTGGAATATTATAGCAATGCTCCGGAAATTGAAACACCAAGCAAAAAGGACCAGAAGGACGCCGACAAGGAAAATAAGCGCAAGAACCACGGTACAGACAAAGAAAAGACAGCTCGCAAGGCCGAGGAAGGGTACGCCCGCTTGTTCCTCAATATGGGTAAGAGCGATGGTTTCTTCGCTACCCAAATCATCGATATGATTAACCGTCACACCAAGCGTGTGGAAATAGGACGTATCGACCTCATGCAAAACTTCTCATTCTTTGAAGTTTTGGAAGATCAAGCTAAGGATGTAATCAAGGCTCTGAATAAAGTTAACATAAAAGGCCGTAAAGTAGTAGTAGAACTTGCCGGCGAAAACAATGGCAAGAGCGACAAGAATGGCAAGAAGCGTACTACACGGGATGGAGCCCCCAAGAAGGAACGCAAGTCGGACAAAGCATCTAAACCTTCTAAAGCGGATAAAGAGCCCAAGAAGGAAAAGAAAACCAAGCCAAGCCGCGAAGAACGTGGTTATACAGAACCCCGTGGTCCCAAGAAGAAGGACGACTGGAAAAAATTCTTTGCCCCCGAAAACTCCAAATGGCTGAAAGGGGAAGAACCTGATTTTGCAGAAGAAGGTTGGGCGCGCCGAAAGACGAAAAAGAAATAAGCCTTACCCAAAGAACAAATAACAAATGAAGATAGCCGAGATAATGCCCGCAGCATCGGCTATCAAGCCACAAGGAACGGCATGGCGTGTCTTGGCTATGCCTACACTACCGAAATATACCGCCAAAATATAGAAGGTGGTATCGGTAGATCCTTGGAAGATACAAGCCAGACGCCCAACAAAGGAATCGGCTCCATACGTAGTCATGGCATCTACCATCAAACCACGGGCACCGCTTCCGCTGAGGGGTTTCATGATAGCTGTAGGCAATCCGCCCACAAAATCACTGTTCAGGCCACAAAGTTCCACGCCCTTTTCAATACCGCTTATCAAATAATCCATCGCACCCGAAGCACGAAATACGCCAATGGCTACCAATATAGCCACCAAATAAGGAATAATGCGCACGGCAGTACTGAAGCCTTCCTTAGCTCCTTCCACGAAAGCATCGTATACATTCACTTTCTTTCGTATACCCGCCACAATGAATCCAATGATAATCATGAAAAGAAACACATTGGCAAAAGTGGTCGAAAACACATCAATTTCTGTACGGCTCATCGCCTGGAAAGACCAAATGATACCGGCTACCACCAAACTCATGCCGCCCAAAAAGAGCAGAAGAGTACGGTTCAACATATTAATACGCTGATAGAGGCATACGGAAATAATGCCGGCAAGGGTAGAAAAGAACGTTGCCAATAGAATAGGGACGAATACATCAGTAGGCTGGGCAGCCCCCATCTGGGCACGATATACCATGATGCTGATGGGAATGAGCGTAAGCCCCGAAGTGTTCAGCACCAAGAACATTATCATGGGATTGCTTGCGGTGTCTTTCTTTGGATTCAGTTCCTGCAGCCCTTCCATCGCTTTCAAGCCAAGAGGAGTCGCGGCATTGTCCAAACCTAACATATTAGCCGCCAAATTCATGAAGATACTCCCCGTAACGGGATGTCCCTTCGGTATATCGGGAAAAAGTTTGCAAAACAACGGGCTCAACAATCTGGAAAACAAAGAAATGACGCCACCCTTCTCGCCTATCTTCATAATGCCCAGCCAAAGCGAAAGAACCCCCGTCAGCCCCAAGGAAATTTCGAAAGCAGTCTTCGAGGAGCTGAACGTGGAGTTGATGATTTCAGGAAAAACTTCCGTATCCCCCAAAAATACCAACCGGAAGACAGCGATAACAAAGGCTATCAGAAAAAAAGCAATCCAAATATAATTGAGTACCATAACTTGCTCGTTATTATTGTTCAGTTAGCAAAAATACAAATTATTAAATAAAAAACACTAAATTTGCAGGCATAAACCGTAAATGAACGTTTTTTATGTTGAATATACTTTTATTGATAGGCGGTCTCGCCTTGATTTTGTTGGGAGCCAACGGATTGACAGATGGAGCTGCTGCCGTAGCCAAAAGATTTCACATCTCCGACCTTGTGATCGGTTTGACCATTGTAGCCTTTGGTACTTCGGCGCCAGAATTGGTTATCAGCACCATGGCTGCATTGGGTGGTAGTGCCGAAATGGCCATTGGTAATGTAGTGGGTAGCAATATCTTCAATGTGCTGATGATTATTGGGGTAACTGCCTTGGTAATGCCTATCAAGGTAGGACAAGGCACCTTAAGCAAGGAAATCCCGTTAATAATACTTTGCTCGTTGGTGATTGCAGCAATGGCCAATGATATATTGTTTGATGGAGATGCAAGCAACATTATCAGCCGTATAGATGGATTGATATTATTAGGCTTCTTTCTGGTATTTTTAAGATATACCTTTGCCATTGCCCGCAATGGAGGCGAAGAAGCCGAAGGAGAAAAAATCAAAGAAATGCCGATATGGAAGTCTGTCCTTTTCATCGCAGGTGGTTTGGCCGGATTGATTTATGGCGGTCAGTTGTTTGTAGATGGTGCCAGTGGCATTGCATCGGCTCTCGGTGTAAGCGAATCCATCATCGGGCTGACCATTGTAGCAGGTGGTACTTCACTCCCCGAACTGGCAACTTCGGTTACAGCCGCATTGAAAAAGAATTCGGGGATTGCCATCGGCAATGTAATCGGCAGCAACCTGTTCAATGTATTCTTTGTCTTGGGATGCAGTGCTACCATTTCTCCGCTTCCTATGGGAGGTATCAATAATGTGGATATGCTCGTACTTATCGGTTCGGCCATCCTCTTCTGGCTGGTAGGTTGGTTCTTCAAGAAACGTACCATTACAAGAGTAGAAGGCGCTTTGCTTGTAATTTGCTATATAGCCTACACCGCTTTCCTTATTTCGCAACAATAAAAAATAAATACTATGGGAATAACCATCAAGAAAGTAGAGACTTCGAAAGAATTAAAGAAGTTTATCCGCTTCAATTACGAAATGTATAAGGAGAATCCGTTCTCTGTACCCGATTTGTACGATGATATGCTGAACACTTTAAGCCGTGACAAGAATGCAGCCTTCGATTTTTGCGAAGCCGATTACTTCATGGCTTATAAAGACGGAAAGCCCGTGGGACGTGTAGCAGCCATCATGAACAACCGCGCCAACGAAACCTGGAAGAAGAAGGAGGTGCGCTTTGGTTGGATTGATTTCATCGATGATGTTGAAGTCTCGGATGCGCTTCTCAAGACCGTAGAAGCTTGGGGAAAGGAAAGAGGAGCCACCGAAATAGTCGGCCCACTCGGTTTTACTGATTTCGATGCCGAAGGAATGTTGGTAGAAGGCTTTGAACAGCTCAGTACCATGTCTACCATCTACAACTTCCCCTATTATCCGCAACACATGGAGGATTTGGGCTATGAAAAGGATGCCGATTGGGTAGAATTCAAAATTTACATTCCTGACGCCATTCCCGACAAACACAAACGCATCTCCGAAATCATCATGCGTAAGTATGGCTTGAAGATTGTAAAATGTACTTCCACCAAGGATATCAATAAGTATGGACAAGCTATTTTTGACCTGATGAATGAAGCCTATAGCCAATTGTATGGTTATTCTGCTTTGTCACCTCGCCAGATTCAGCAATACATCAAGATGTTCCTCCCGATACTCGACCTTCGCATGGTAACACTCGTTGTTGATGCAGAAGACAATGTCATTGCAGCAGGAATCTCCATGCCATCTCTCAGCAAGGCATTGCAGAAAGCAAAGGGTCGTTTGCTTCCCTTCGGTTGGTATCATTTGTTGAAGGTTATTTTCCTGAAGAAATACCCCAAGGTACTCGATCTCCTATTGGTTGCTGTAAAACCCGAATATCAAAACAAAGGAGTCAATGCATTGTTGTTCTATGATTTGATACCCGTCTATCAAAGCATTGGATTCGAATATGCCGAAAGTAATCCTGAATTGGAGCTCAATGACAAGGTACAGGCTCAGTGGGAATACTTCAAGACCGAGCAGCACAAGCGTCGCCGTTGCTATAAAAAGAGTATAAAGTAAATATAAAAAAGAAGCGGATGCATCACACATCCGCTTCTTTTTTCATCTCCGTTATCATCTTGCCATGGCGGCACCGACAGCTATAGCTATCAGTTGCTCCAACGCATTTTTGTCTTTATTGATCAAAACCAATTCGGAGTGTGTTTCCTGCATACTTTCCATCTGCATGGTGAAGGCTTCCAACTGTTTAAGAATAGAAAGTGCCATGGCCGCTTCTTTACTTCCACCTACTAACGACCACAAGTTACTTTGGCAAATGGCCTGGAAATCGATGGCTATTCCTCCTTTCTTCAAAACTTGTCCCATGGAAGAATCTTTCCAACTCTTATCCCATGCTTTAATCTTTCCTGAAGCAAGACATTGATTATAAAGTCCCTTAGTAGAGATAATCATTGCATCGTCGATATAAGTTACACAATAGCCCATATTCGGAATTTCGAACATATCGCCTTCAGCGGTAATCATCATCATTTCCTTTACCTTATCGAAAAGAGTGCGGTCCTTGCATTGTATCGCAACAATCATACCAGGAATCATCGCATTGTCCGGATCTTGGTATGCGCCTATCAGAATATCACCATGAACGTTATCGATAATCTCTTCAGAAAGTCCGTATTGCTTGAGCATTTCATCTATCTGTTGACGCACTTCCTCACCCATATATTTCAAACATTCAGAATAGTTCTTAATGGCAAAATTGAATCCTAAGTAACTGTCTTTCGGAAGTAGACCGACAAATTTATCGGTAGGCTCCATATAGAACTCTTCCATATACTTCTTGGCGGCTTCCGACGGATATACTTTCATATCGCCCGCTATTTTGCCCGTTTCAAAGTTGAGTGCACCGTATACACTCATTCCCTTCATGTATTCCATCAGTTGAGGAGAAACAGAAGTGGGAGCATTCATATTCTTTTGAGCCTCTGCCATTATCTCCATGACCCATCCATAATCCATAAACAGGGAAGCATCCTTATCGTTGGCGGCAAATTCGGCAAAATTCGGATGTGCAAGCATACTTTCCGATGCCTTTTGGTTAACCAAGGAAACCGCATCCTGATTTTGGCCATAAGCCACCACAATACGGCTATCATTATATGCTATACTGAATCCGTCTTCCGGAAGTTTGATTTCTTTCGCACCCTCCGTTTCAACCATAGTAATGGAAGATTCAATCTCCATCATCTCCTTCATCAACTCATCAAATTTTTTCACATCACTGATAGCAGCGACACAAACAACGGAAGCATTGGAGAAATCAGCATTGGAAGCAAGATTCAAGTCGCCCACACTAATAGCAACCGCCAAAGGTTTCTGTAAGTCTATACCCGCAGCAGCCGGATCTTGTTTGATTTCTTCATTCTTAGCCTTCAAGGTCTCGGGTACATGTTGGTCGGCTTGCATCAGCATACCGCTCACCAAAGGATTGTTCAATACGTTCGACTTGGTAACCATTTGGGCTACATCAAGTTTAAATACCATAGACGATTCGGCAGGCAGCGAACTTAGGTAGTTTCCCTCTTCGGAAGAACAAGCGGAAAACAAACCCACAAAAGTCAGCAACAAAGCACTGAGCAACAGAGATTTCATCTTTTTCATTGGATATCGAATTAAAAATTATAAATGGACAGTTTCACTTATACAAAAGTATGGATTCTTTTTAGAAAACCGTTCTTTTTCCTTCTCTTTTTTTGTACACGTCCCAAATTCTGTTTAATTTTGCCCAAAGAGCCTAATAGGCTGATAGCAAATCAATACCCATGAAAGAAGAAAAGGATCTGGAACTGCCTTTGGATGAGGCAATCAACCCTGTAGAATATAACGAAGACAATATACGCCATTTGGATGATATGGAACATATCCGTGTACGTTCGGGTATGTACATCGGTCGTTTGGGCGACGGTCAACAGAACGACGATGGTATCTATGTACTTCTGAAGGAAGTGATGGACAACAGCATCGATGAATTCAAGATGGGAGCCGGAAAGAAAATTGAAGTGACCATCGAGGATGATTTGCGGGTGAGTGTGCGCGATTATGGACGCGGTATCCCGCAAGGGAAGCTCATCGAAGCCGTAAGCAAGCTCAATACAGGTGGTAAGTACGACTCCAAGGCATTCAAAAAGAGCGTGGGTTTGAATGGGGTCGGTATCAAGGCGGTAAATGCCTTGAGCAGTCATTTCGAAGTGGCAAGCTACCGCGATGGTAAAGTACGTCGGGCTACGTTCGAAAAAGGCCAACTCATCACCGATACAACCGAAGATACAACCGAAGAAAACGGGACTTACATCTTCTTTGAACCAGACGATACATTGTTCGTCAACTATAAGTTCCAAAGCCAGTTTGTGGAAACATTACTCCGTAACTATACGTACTTGAATACCGGATTGACCTTCCTTTACAATGGCCAGAAGATTTTGTCACGTCATGGGTTGGAAGATTTGCTGAAAGACAACATGACCTCCGAGGGCCTGTATGATATTGTTCACTTGAAAGGGGAGGATATTGAGATAGCCTTTACACACACCAACCAGTACGGTGAGGAGTATTACTCTTTTGTGAACGGGCAACACACCACTCAAGGTGGTACACATCAAAGTGCTCTGAAAGAACATATCGCCCGTACCATCAAGGAATTTTATAATAAGAACCAGGAGTTTGCCGATATCCGAAACGGTATCGTAGCTGCCATTGCTCTCGATGTGGAAGAACCCATGTTCGAGAGCCAAACCAAGACCAAACTCGGATCCAACAATATGTGGCCTGCCATACCGCAGGAAAACAAGCCGGCAGGGCCATCCATCAATAAGTTTGTAGGCGACTTCATCAAGACAGAGGTGGACAATTACCTGCATAAGAATCCCATTGTGGCGGAAACCATGCTGCAGAAGATTCAAGAATCTGAAAAGGAACGAAAGGCCATTGCCGGTGTTACCAAATTAGCGCGTGAACGTGCCAAGAAAGCCAACCTGCACAACCGCAAGTTACGCGATTGCCGCTTTCACTTGAACGATGTGCGTGGAAACCGTCAGGAAGAAAGCTGCATCTTTATTACCGAGGGCGACTCGGCCAGTGGCTCCATCACCAAAAGCCGTGATGTGAATACACAAGCGGTATTCAGTTTGCGTGGTAAACCGCTAAATTCATACGGACTGACCAAGAAAGTAGTATACGAAAACGAGGAGTTCAACTTGCTTCAGGCAGCGCTTAACATTGAGGATGGCATGGAAGGCTTACGCTACAACAAGGTTATCGTGGCAACCGATGCCGATGTAGACGGTATGCATATCCGCCTGCTGATGATAACTTTCTTCCTTCAGTTTTTCCCTGATTTAATCAAGAAAGGGCATGTATACATTCTGCAAACACCGCTTTTCCGTGTACGTAACCGCAAGAAAGGTGTATACGAAACTATTTATTGCTATACAGATGAAGAACGTTTGGAAGCCATCGAAAAACTGGGTCCGAATCCCGAAATAACCCGATTCAAAGGGTTAGGAGAAATATCACCCGACGAATTCAAGAACTTCATCGGTCCTGATATGCGTCTGGAGCGTGTGCGTCTACGCAAGAATGACTCGGTAAACGAGTTGTTGGAGTTTTACATGGGCAAAAATACCATGGAGCGCCAGAACTTTATTATTGACAACTTGGTTGTAGAAGAAGACATTACAAAAGAAGAATGAAAAAAGCAATATTCCCCGGTTCCTTCGACCCTTTCACCTTGGGACATCACTCCATCGTGAAGCGTGCTTTGACCTTCATGAACGAGATTATAATCGGAATCGGCTACAATGAAGGGAAGCAGTGCTTGATTCCCATAGAGAAACGGATAGAAATGATCGGCCGTCTATATGCAGATGAGCCCCGTGTAAAGGTATACGCATATAGCGGACTAACCATCGACTTTGCCAAAGAGCAGAAAGCCGATGTCATTATTCGTGGCATCCGTAGCGTTAAAGATTTTGAATACGAAGAAGGGATTGCCGACATCAATAAAAAATTAAGTGGTATTGAAACTATCTTTCTTTTTACAGAGCCCGAACTGTCTTCCGTCAGCTCAAGTGTGGTAAGAGAGTTATTACATTATGGCAAGGATGTAAGCATGTTCTTGCCCGAAGGTATGGAGATTTGAATATGAAAAGAACAACATTTATTGCAGGCCTGCTTGCCTGCATTTTTTCTATCGCCTCGGTGCAGGCGCAAAACAATAAGAATTATGGTAAATCGGCTGCCCGTAAGCTACAGATTGCCGAATTTGCCGTTGCCAATCTGTATGTAGACAGTGTGGATGAGAACCGCTTGGTAGAACAGGCCATCATTGGTATGCTGAAAGACCTTGACCCGCACTCCACTTATTCAGATCCCGAAGAAGTAAGGAAAATGAATGAACCTTTGGTGGGTAATTTCGAAGGCATCGGAGTACAGTTCAATATGGCGGAAGATACGTTGTTCGTTATCCAGCCTGTATCGGGTGGGCCATCCGAAAAGGTAGGTATCTTGGCCGGCGACCGCATTGTGGCTGTAAACGATACAGCCATTGCCGGAGTGAAGATGAGTCAGGAAGACATCATGCGGCGTTTGAGAGGTCCGAAAGGAACGAAAGTTCACTTGAAGATTGTACGCCGGGGAGTAAAGGAGCAACTCCCGTTTACAGTAACACGCGACAAGATACCCGTATACAGCCTTGACGCATCCTATATGATCGACGATAAGATTGGTTATATCAAAGTAAACCGTTTTGGTGCTACCACCCACGAAGAGTTCATGGAAGCCTTCAATAAGCTGCAAAAACAAGGCATGAAGGATTTGATTCTCGACTTACAGGGTAATGGAGGAGGTTATCTGAACATTGCCATTGATTTGGCCAACGAGTTTTTGGACAAGGAACAATTGATAGTCTACACCGAAGGACGACGCAATCCCCGCAGCGAGTTTCATGCAAAAGGTAACGGCAAGTTCCGGAAAGGAAGACTGGCCGTATTGGTGGATGAGTTTTCGGCTTCGGCAAGCGAAATCGTATCGGGTGCTATCCAAGATTGGGACAGAGGAGTAGTAATAGGCCGTAGAACATTTGGTAAAGGATTGGTACAACGCCCCATTGATTTACCCGACGGTTCCATGATTCGTTTGACCATAGCCCGATACTATACTCCTACCGGACGATGCATCCAAAAACCTTACGAAAGTATCGAACAATACAATGCCGATTTGATAGATCGTTATAACCGGGGCGAGATGATGAGTGCCGATAGCATCCATTTCCCCGACTCACTAAAAACGCAGACATTGAAATTGGGACGTACGGTATATGGAGGAGGTGGTATCATGCCCGACTATTTCGTACCGGTAGACACCACCCTTTACACACAATACCATCGGGATTTAAGCAACAAAGGCATCTTACTGAAGATACATTACCAATGGATTGATGCTCACCGCAAGGAATGGCAGGAAACCTATCAGGATTATCCGGCATTCAGCAAGAAGTTCGAACTTACAGATGAAATGATGCTGCAGCTGATTGATGAAGGAAAGAAGGCCGGAGTGGAATACAACAAGGAGCAGTACCAAAAGTCAGCTCCTTTAATCAAATTACAACTGAAAGCCCTGATTGCCCGCGATTTATGGAATATGAACGAATATTACCAAACCATCAATGCAATGGATGAGAGCGTAAAGAAAGCCATAGAACTGCTTTCTACAAATCGCTATAGTTTGGACTAAATATATAGTGTTCACTGGGTAATCCAACAAACGGCTTGCTATTTTTTCTTGCGTAACTTTTCCACCGCCGACTCCAATGATTCGGTGGGTTCAATGATGTTGTAGTCTTTCCAATAGTCCGGATCCCAATATTCATCCACCACATCGTAAAAGACCTGGGAATGTTTAAAGGAATGACGCGACTTGATACCACTTACCGGAGCATCATCGCGGTCTACCATCACCACCTCAGAAGTGGTGGTATAGATGGACGAGAACAAGCGTTTCTTCCAATCGCA
>JAEIGA010018608.1_pt1 | contig 10589 bp, 7 predicted proteins | sample 9270691 | NCBI WGS metagenome assembly JAEIGA01 (sample SAMN17057246, study PRJNA624740) | gut metagenome | biome: biome; isolation source: fecal sample | host: Bos grunniens | place: China: Xizang | collected 2019
ATCTTTAATCGCTGAAATTCTTTTGATGCATCAGTAAAAGTATTACTTATAGGTGTTATTTCGTCTGTTATTTTTATCCGCTCTGAAGTATATTATTACCGCCAACTGCACCCTGAATCAAGCGACTACAGCTACAGACATAAAAAAAGACAGCCATAAGCTGTCTTTACAAGAGCGGAAAACGAGGCTCGAACTCGCGACCCCAACCTTGGCAAGGTTGTGCTCTACCAACTGAGCTATTTCCGCAAACTTTTCTAAGGTTACGAGATTTTCGGCTGCGCTCGGCAAAAGAGTAAACTCTTGTGCACTCACTTGCACGAAAATTCCGCATTACTTACGTTATATTTCAATTTTTAGAACTCACCTTGCCAAGGTTGTTACCCTAATTTTTATTGGGGCAAGGTTGCGCTCTATCAACTGAGCTATTTCCGTATTGTGCCATTCTAAGCCACCCACTATATGAATCTTCGCTTAAGATTCGTGAGCTGTGCTCTTTCAACGGGTGCAAAGGTACGGTAATTTTTGTAATCTGCAAAACTTTTCAATGTTTTTTTTAGAAAAAATGCATTTTTTCTCCCCAAACACCCTTTTTGAGGAGAAAAAACAGCATTTATTAGCACATTCGGTCGCGATAATCCTCGTAACCGAACACTTTATACATCTCTAATCGTCCATCTGCGTGCAACATTGCAATCGAGGGATGCGAGATACCATTGAACATATTTGTCTTTACCGTTGTATAATGTATCATATCCTCGAACACCACTCTATCGCCAACAGAAAGAGGTCGTTCAAACTTCCAGCTACCCATATAATCACCACTAAGGCAGCTATTGCCACCTAAACGATAAATATTCTGCTCAAAGGGAGCGCCCTTTACCGCATCGGGGTCCAGAGTCTCGGCACCGATAACGGCCGGCTGATATGGCATCTCGAGACAGTCGGGCATATGACAGGTAAAGCTAACGTCGAGGACCGCAGTACGTATGCCGCGACTCTCTACTACATCCACTACCGTCGATACAAGCGAGCCCGTCTGCCAAGCAAACGCAGAACCCGGCTCCAGGATAATATGTAAATTAGGATAACGTTGCTTGAGCCCCTTAAGAAGTCCTATGAGATGCTCTACATCATAATCTTTGCGTGTCATCAGGTGACCACCACCCAAATTAAGCCATTTTATTCTATTAAGCCATTTTCCGAACTTCTGCTCTATGTGCACAAGAGTATTTTCTAGCGCAAAAGAGCTCGACTCGCAATGACAATGACAGTGGAAGCCCTCAATACCCTGGGGCAGTTCATCGGGCAGCAGGTCGGCTGTAACGCCGAAACGGCTACCAGGAGCACAAGGATTATAAAGTTCGGTCTCAATCTCGGAATACTCGGGGTTTATTCTTATTCCGCACGACACAGACTGAGCTGACTGCTTTGTACGCTCATAGAAACGATTATACTGCGACAATGAATTAAATGATATATGACTACAGTAGCGCATCATATCATCAAACTCCGAGTCGATATATGCCGGCGAGAAGGCGTGCGCCCTACTTCCAAACTCTTCGTATGCCAAACGTGCCTCGTGGATAGAGCTTGCAGTAACCGAGTTTATATACTCGCGGAAAATAGGAAAACTCTTCCAAAGAGCAAAAGCCTTGAAAGCAAGAATAATCTCGGCACCCGACTCGCGTGCAACGCGACTGATAAGCGCCAAATTACGACGCAAGAGCACCTCTTCCATCACATAACAGGGCGATGGCACCTGCATAATCTGTTCCTTATTCATATTTATATAATATTATAGATACAACAACTGAATCATTGTACCACTTTTAGTTTTGCAAATTTAAGTAACAATATTTTTTCTCCCGCATTTTTGAAGCGGATTTTTGCCTTTGCATTATCTCCACTACCTTCGAGCGAGAGCACCTGTCCCACTCCAAAGCGGTCGTGACTGACAACAGTTCCTACAGAAAGCGCCACATTCGCACTACCCGAAGAGGTATTATCGCGCACAGCATCACTAAGGCGTTGCAAGCGCGCAGGTTGTCGATAGCTGTTGTTGTATGACGGTTCGCTGCTGCGAGGTGCACTATTATACGTCGGCCTTTGAGTCTGTTGAGTATATGTCGTTCTTTGCTGCGGCTCTTGCTCAAGCGAATAGTCGCTGCGACGGTCACCCCTGCGCATATTGGTCGACGCACACAGCCCGCTACCACCGTAGCCACTGCTGTAACCACTGCGTTGCTGCCCCATCGGTGTTGAGCCACCTGCGAAAGAGATATAACGTCGGTCAATCTCTTTAAGGAAACGGCTGGGTTCGGCAAATTCCGAGGTTCCAAACTTATAACGCATCTTGGCAAAAGTGAGCATACAGTAATCCATAGCTCGTGTTATCGCCACATAGAAAAGACGTCGCTCCTCCTCGAGTTCACGTATAGAATTCTGCGCCATAGCATTGGGAAAAAGTTCCTCCTCGAGTCCCACTACAAATACCGCAGGAAACTCCAATCCTTTAGCCGAGTGAACAGTCATTAGAGTAATAAAATCATCGGACGCCTCGCCCTCAACATCCTGGTCGGTAAGCAGCTGCACACTGTTAATATAATCGATGAGTTTATTATTTTCATTGCCCTCCTCGCGACGCATATCCACAAAGTCGCCTATGGCATTCATCAGCTCCTGCAGATTCTCTTGTCGACTTCTATCCTCTACGGTATTACCCGTAAAAATATCGCCCCACAGTCCCGAAGCACGCACTATCTCACGCGCAGCAGTGAGCGCATCACACTCTACTGCAACCTTTACAAAAGAGTCTATCAACTGAGCAAATGCCGACAATTTCGTCATCGTACCCTTGTTTACCTGGAACCCGTAGACCAACGGTTGCGATAGCACCTGCCACATTCCTGTGCCCAGCGCATTGGAGTGGTCACGCAGCTTAAGCAGTGTCGTATCGCCTATACCTCTCGAAGGATAATTGATAATTCTTTTTAATGCCTCCTCGTCGCGCAAATTACAGGCAAGACGAAAATAGGCTATAGTATCCTTTATCTCCTTACGCTGATAAAACGACAGACCGCCATATATTCTATAAGGATAGGAACGCTTGCGGAAAGCCTCCTCAAAAAGACGCGATTGCGCATTAGTTCTATAGAGAATTGCAAAATCCTTAAATGTAAGCCCTCGACGGCGCAACTCGGCAATGCGATTGGCCACAATCTCGACCTCTTCATAATCGGAATATGCCGAACACACTCTTAGCGGCTCACCATCGCCACGCTCCGAAAATACCGTCTTTTGAATCTGCTCGCTATTGTTCGAGATAAGACTGTTGGCAGCATTGACAATCATCTTTGTCGAACGATAATTCTGCTCCAGCTTAAAAACCCGAGCATCGCCATACCTCTCGGTAAAGCCCAAAATATTACCTATATTGGCACCTCGGAACGAATAGATACTCTGCGCATCATCGCCCACTACGCAAATTGCTTTGCGCGCCTGGGTAAGCTGCCACACGATACATCCCTGCACATAGTTAGTATCCTGAAACTCATCGACAAGGACATATCTGAACTGCTGCACATATTTCTCACACACCTGCGGATGCTCACTGAACAGACGATAGGTATTTACAAGAAGGTCGTCAAAGTCCATTGCATTGGCCTGCAGGCAACGTGCTTCGTAGCGGCTGTAAATCTCGGCAGTAGAGGGTATACGGGCACGTTGATCATCGCCACGCAGCCCCTGGTCGCGCGCATAGTCGGCGGCAGAAATCAGACGACTCTTTGCCGCCGAAATTCTCTCGCCTACCACATTAGGCTTATACACCTTCTCCTCGAGCTGCATCTCCTTGATAATACTTTTTATAAGAGAACGCGAGTCGCTTTGGTCGTATATTGTAAAATTACTATCGTAACCCAGCAGATGTCCCTCGCGACGAAGAATCTTAGAGAAGATAGAGTGAAAGGTTCCCATCCACAGATAAGAGGCTGTGCGATCACCCACCTGCGCTGCAATACGCTCTTTCATCTCGCGTGCAGCCTTATTGGTAAAAGTAAGAGCAAGGATAGACCAAGGCTCATACCCCTGCTCAAGCAGATAAGATATTTTATAGGTGAGCACTCTTGTCTTTCCCGAGCCCGCACCGGCAATCACCAGCGAGGGACCATCAAGGTAGCGCACAGCGTCCAGCTGAGCGCCATTTAATTCATCTTCGTAGTTTATCATCATATTGCAACAGATTACGATTTGCCCTATTTTTTTTCGAGCAATAAGTTTGCGAAGATACAAAGAACTTACGGAATAATCGCAGGATTAAGACTAAATTTCATAAGTAGTTGACACTGATACACAAAGAGCAAATTTCAAGGAATAATAGAATAGCAAAAGGTGAAAACAATCGAACATAACAACCTAAATCTTGTTATAAAAATAACATAAGAAAATATACAAATATATGAGTACATTAGTAAGAAACAGCACTATGGGTTACCAGATGCCATCCCTGCTCTACCCTGCCGGCGCACTTGAGCCAGTTATCAGCCGCACAACAATAGACCTGCATTTTGGGAAACATATGCAGACATACGTCGACAACCTCAATCGCCTTGCTCACGGCAACGAATACGAAGGGATGAGTTTGCGAGAAATTGTGCGACAGGCACCCGAGGGACCACTCCTTGACAATGCCGGGCAGGTTCTTAACCACGCTCTTTATTTCGAGCAGTTTACTCCCCTGACCAAAGCCAACAATCTGCCAAGCGGCACACTGCTAAGTGCAATCCGATTCGATTTTGGCAATTTCGATACTATGAGACAGAAGATGCAAGATGCCTGCAGTACCCTCTTTGGTTCGGGATGGGTATGGCTTGCACAGGATGAGCGTGGCAAGCTCGAGATTATGCGCTGTCATAATGGCGACAACCCACTGCGTTGGAAGCGTAATCCGCTCTTTGGTATCGACGTATGGGAGCATGCCTATTACCTCGACTACCAGAACCGACGTGCCGAACATGTTAAGCGCATTTGGGAAATAGTAGACTGGGAGATGGTCGAGAGTCGCATGGATTTATAATCACGTGCGATAGCAGGTTCGTAAAACAAAAACACTATGAGGATAATCCATTACTTTGGGTTATCCTCATAGTCATTCGATTAGATAAAAGAGTCTTATTTCTGTTCCTTTATCAGATATATAATTACAGGCAAGTGATCACTGTAACCATTGAGCCACACACCGCCGGCGTGCGTACGCTTAGGCGACCCTTTATATTTTCCCTCGGTCTGCAACATATAACTACGTGAGAATATCTCGGGTTTATAGTATTTAAGAGTCGAGCGGTCTTTACCTACCAGATTACCGCTGATAATTATCTGGTCGAACAGATTCCACTTTCCTTTGTATTTCAGTGTTCCAATTCCGTTTTTACGCAGAACATTCCACCAGGGATTATAGAGGTCGGAATCTTTCTTTATCTGGTTCTGCTCGCGCTTGGCACCCAGACAAGTTTTCATACTCTTATCATCGGGGTCGTCATTCATATCACCCATGATAATCACCTTTGAATTGGGTTGCGCCGCCATAAGCGAGTCTTTCACCGCCTTTACAAGCACACCTGCCCTTTCGCGTGCCGGTGACGAAGCATATCGCGACGGCCAATGGTTCACTATAATATGAACACGTTCCCCCGCCATATCTCCGCTTACAGTAAGGAAACCACGAGTTTTGTATGTCGTATCATTATCTTCGGTGGTATATGGCACCAGTTTGCTTGCCACAGGCTTAAACAGTTTGGGATTATAGAGCAATGCACAATCGACACCGCGACGGTCGGGACCCTCAATGTGAACAATATCCCATCCGCGAGCCGATAATATAGGATGCTTAACAAGGTCGTCGAGTACGCGATAATTCTCTATCTCGGAAACACCAACGGCAGCAAGTCCCATAGGCAACATATCGGTAGACATTTCGTTAAGCACCGTTGCCATATTCTTTAGCTTGTTTGTGTATTTCATCGTAGCCCACTTATTTGTTCCGTCAGGCAGAAACTCATAGTCGTTCTTTCCTGCATCGTGGATTGTATCGAACAGATTCTCAAGGTTATAGAATCCTACGCTGTAAACCTCATACTTCTTCTGCGCCTCGGCATCTATCGCACCAATAAAATACAACACCGAAACAAAAACAAGAATCACAAATTTTCTCATATTCTTTTCTTAATAATCATTTTCTTTTTATCACACTCCGATATGATTTGTAAAAATAATACTTTTTTAAAACAACAATTGCATCGAATTAAAGAAAGTTATAAACAAGTAATATTTTTATGCATTCATAATGTAAAAACCACAAATTCGCTTTGCCATATAAACCGATTTCACTATTTTCGTCAGATTTTAATAGAGACATTCCTGTATTAAGAAAAAGCATTTAACAACAATATTTATGAATAGATTTTCAAAGCAGGCAGCATTGCTGCTAATTGGACTTCTGTTGAGTTTATCGACGCTATGTGCACAAACCGACCTGACGCGTGGCAAAGAGAGACTCGACAAGGAGATTAAGAGAGACCCTGCGATACGTCAGCTGTGGGACAGTATAAAACCACAGGAAGGTAACACTCTCGACGAGACCGACAAAAACGCGTTCACATTCTCCGAGGGGCAACTCGACGAGAGCGAGGATATTATCCAAGGTGCAACCGTATCGGCAAGTACCAACGACGACTACTACGCTTCGGAGGTAGATTATCTCTTCAGTCTGATGCGTTTCAAAGTACGCGCCTACGAGAATATGTATCAGAATGTCTATGCCAACGGAGTTATGCTGAACGATGCCGAAAGAGGCAATTTCAGCTATGGTATGATTGGTGGTCTTAACGATGCCACCCGTAATCGTGAGTCAGCGACATACATTGGTGAGAACAGCTTCGGACACAGCTCGCTGTCGAACGCAGCAAATATCAATATGCGCGCCAGCCAATATGCGGCAGGCCACAAAGCATCATTGGTAGGTTGTAACCGCAACTACCTTGCACGCGCAATGTACACCTACTCTACCGGACTGATGGATAATGGTTGGGCACTCACAGCCTCGGCCTCATATCGTTGGGCAAACGAAGGTGTCATTGAGGGAACATTCTACAACTCATTAGGTTATTTCCTTGCTCTTGAAAAGAGAATAAACGACAATCACTCAATCTCATTTGCCACTTGGGGTTCGCCCACCGAGCGCGCACAACAGGGAGCAGCCACCGAAGAGGCCTATTGGCTTGCCAACAGCCACTACTACAATCCCAACTGGGGTTATCAGAATGGCGAGAAGCGCAATGCACGCGTTGTAACATCGTACGAGCCCACTGCCCTCTTCACCTGGGATTGGCAGATTAGCAATAACACCAAGCTCACAACATCGGTAGTAGGTAAATACTCGAAATATGGCACAACCGCCCTTGGTTGGAACGGTAATGCTGCCGACCCACGTCCCAACTACTACCAGAACCTGCCAAGTGCAGCATATAATGTTTGGGACCTGACATATACTCCCACCGATGACGAGGTTGCAGATTGGCAGTCGCGCTACAACTATTGGACAGCAAGCAAGGCCAACCGTCAAATCAATTGGGACTATATGTATTTTGCCAACCAGCAGGCAAATGCCGTTGGAGGAGATGCTCTTTACTATGTCGAGAAGCGTAACAACGACCAGATGATGCTGAATTTGGGTTCGGTTCTGAACCACGAGTTCGACAAATACAACCGCATCACAGTGGGTGTTAATCTTGGAACCACAAAGGGTATGCACTACAAGACTCTTGACGACCTATTAGGTTCGGACAGCTACGGTACCGATATTGACAAATTCTCGGTTGGAGATTTTGCTCCCGGCAGCGACTATGTTCAGAACGACGTCGACAACCCCAACCGCATCATCAAAAAAGACGACGTATTTGGTTACGACTACGATATTTATGTTAACACAGCACGTCTGTTTGCACAGCACTCATACGTCGACCGCGACATAGAACTTCATTTAGGCGCACACATCGATGGTACAACCATAGAGCGCTATGGTAATATGCGCAACGGCCGAGCTATCAACAACTCAAAGGGAAGCAGCGGCACCGCAAGTTTCCTGGGTGGCGGCAGCCGTTTGGGAATACAGTGGAACATAAACGGTAACAACACACTTATATTCGGTGGTGGATGCGAGCAGCGCGCTCCCCTCGCCTACAACTCATTTATTGCTCCCCGTATGCGTAACGACTTTGTTTACGGACTCAAGAACGAGACGATACTCAGTGGCGAGATTAAATACCGCCTCACATACGGTCCCCTTATGGCACAGGTAGCAGCCTATTACACAAGATTCAATGATGTAGTTGAGCAGAGTGCCTTCTACAACGATATGCTCTCAAATTTCACCTATCTATCGATGACTGGATTGAGCAAAGAGCATTGCGGAATTGAGGCAGCAGTGGTATTTAACGTAAACTCGGCTCTATCGTTCAATTTCGTTGGTAGCTGGGGTAAAGCCGAGTACACCAACGATGCAAACGGATTCCTCATCAGTGAGAACGAGAAAGTTGTTCAGAGCGACAAGGTATATATGAACGGCGTAAAAGTAGACGGAACACCTCTTACAGCGCTCAGCATCGGTGCCGACTACAACACCAACGGATGGTATCTTAGTGCTGCTGCAAAATATTTCGACAACGTATACATTGGTGCATCATCTTACCGCCGTTTGGCAAGCGTAGTTGGCGACCCCGTTATCGACAGCGAGGGTAACACCAAGCTCGATATTCCCTCGCAGTACAAAGGCAAGCCCGGATGGATGGTAGACGCATCAATAGGCAAGAGCATCAATCTGCGCGGCGGACAGCGCCTGAACATCAACCTACAGCTACAGAATGTGCTCAACAACGAGAATATGATTACAGGAGGATACGAGCAGAACCGCGACGACAACTATTCAGACGGCGAAGCACGTACCTATAAGTTCTCAAAGAACCCCTATCTGTATTATGCCAACGCATTCAATTTTTATTTGAATATCGGACTACGTTTTTAACCACTGAAACATTAAGAGTATGAAAACATTAAAATATCTATTTATATTAGGGATGGCGCTTTTTACGGCAACAGCCTGTATGAACGATTTCGACGAGCCCGATTTTGAGCAGTCTCCATTTGGAAACAATGAGATTGGCGCAGCCAATACCACTATTGCCGAGATTAAAGCGAAATACGCCTCGGTAATTTCATCGAGCAGCGTAGCCGAGGTAACCGAAGATATCATTATCGAAGGCGTTGTAATTGCCAACGACGAGAGCGGCAACATCTACAAACAATTTGTCATTGACGATGGCACGGGTTCTATTATAGTAGGCGTAAACGACGTCGGTCTATACGCAGTGATGGCACGCGGACAGAAGATTCTTTTGAACTGTAAAGGTCTGCACGTAGGCGGCTACGGCAATCTTGCGCAGATTGGCGGACTATACAACGGTAGCATTGGCCGTATGTCAAAGACCACATTCCCCAAACACGTAAAATTGGTAGGAAAACCCTCGGCCGACTATCACGGCATAGAGCCACAGACAATAGATGCCGACTTCTTCACAAGTGCCAACAAAGCCACTCTGCCCCGTTACGTACGCCTCAGCAACGTACATTTCGAGGAGGGCAACGGCATCAATATGTACGCACCCGAGAACGAGGCGTATAATAATGTGGTAGAGCGCAAGATAAAAATAGGAAAGACGAATATTCTTTTCCGTTTCAGCACCTACGCCGACTTTGCCAATGAGACACTTCCTCAAGGCAATATTGACATTGTAGGCGTACTCACACGTTTCCGCGACTATTGGCAGTTTATGCTCAGTTCGACAAATGATATAATCCCCGTAAATAATTAAAACACAGCAATATGAAACTTTTCAAGAATTTTGCAATTATGGCATTGGCGGCATTTGCGTTTAATGCCTGCGAAGATGTTCCCGCCCCCTATACTCTCCCGGGAGAGAACACCGGCGGCAGTACCCTCCCCGAGGGCATCTACATCAGTGAGAGCTTCGCCAACAGTTTCGGCACATTCAGCACACAAGAGACCGAAGGCGAATACCCCTGGGTAATCGACTACGGAACAGCAAAGGCAACATCGTACGTCAACGAGGTAAACAATGCAGCACAGAGCTGGCTTATATCGGAGCCCGTCGACTTTACCAATGAGACCGAGGCATACGTATCGTTCGACTACATCATACGTTATGCCGAGAGCGGCAAGGTAGCAGCCAACCACCAGCTCCTCGTCAGCACCGACTACACAGGTGACGCAGCAACAGCCACCTGGACCGACCTCCCCTACAAAGCCGTAGAGGGCACAGATTGGCAGACATTCTACAAGGCAAACGTATCGGTTCCTGCACAGTTTATGGGCAAGGCAAACATCACATTCGCACTCAAATACACAGCAAAGGCCAAAGCCGGTACCTGGGAAGTGAAAAACCTCGTTGTAGCACACGGTAAAGGCGAAAGCGGTGCAACAGGCGAATATATCAACGAAACATTTGCCACCGATTTTG
>JAEIGA010018609.1_pt1 | contig 10588 bp, 11 predicted proteins | sample 9270691 | NCBI WGS metagenome assembly JAEIGA01 (sample SAMN17057246, study PRJNA624740) | gut metagenome | biome: biome; isolation source: fecal sample | host: Bos grunniens | place: China: Xizang | collected 2019
CTGTCCAGGTTCGAATCCTGGTATCTCAACCTGAACAATGAGCCGGTCGCAGACCGGCTTTTTTAATGAACGACAGCCAGAAGAAAGCTCGCTTTCATCAGGCTGTCGTTCATTAAAAAACAAGAGGTTCGAAGAACCGAGGTCATTGTTCAGAAGTGCCCCCGCGGCAGCGGCATCAGGATGTGCGAACGAAGAGAGCAAATCCTGTTCAGAGTGCCCCCGCGGCAGCGGCATCAGGATGTGCGAACAAAGTGAGCAAATCCTGGAGCCGCTGCCGCGGTAGGCTGAATTTAAAACAACCCGTATACAAGATTCCAGACGAGGAATCGGACGAATTTTCCGACGAGAAGGAGAACCATTGTCCAGAATGGACGAGTTTTATAGAAACCAAGGGCGATGGCTATCACATCACCAATGAAAGGCACCCAGGCAGTCAAGGCAAGCCAGACTCCATAGCGGTCCACTTTCTCCTTCTGTCTGGCAAGTGTCTCGGGACGGACCTTGAACCATTTTTCGATCCATTCCCATTTACCGATCCATCCGATCCAGTATGTGGCAACGCTTCCCAGCCAGTTGCCGATGGTACCGACAAGAAGGCATCCGACAGTGTCACCGGTTGCTGCCAGGATGGCCAGATACAAGGCATCTGAACTGAATGGGAATATTGTGGCAGCCAGGAATGTGCCTATGAAAAGTCCGAGCAGACCAAGTCCCTCAAGCCATTCCATGATCAACGACGTTTAGCAAGGAAGAAGTCAGTGACCATCCGGCCACATTCATCTGCAAGAACGCCGGAAACGACTTCTGTCTTGGGGTGCATCAGGGAAGGGGAGAAGAGAGAGAATCCACGCTTGGGGTCGGATGCACCATATACTACTTTCCCGATCTGTGACCAGGCCAGAGCTCCGGCGCACATGGGGCAAGGTTCGACTGTCACATACAATGTGCAGTCATTAAGATATTTGCCACCCATTGCTTCAGTAGCTGCCGTGATGGCTATCATTTCCGCGTGGGCTGTGGGGTCATTGAGCTTTTCGGTCATATTGTGACCTTTGCCAATGATTTTTCCGCGGCAGACAATGATTGCCCCGATCGGGACCTCATCTTCTGCCGCGGCATAAGTCGCCTCACGAAGAGCTTCTTTCATATATTTTTCGTGATCCTGCATCGATGTCTTAGTTCTTGAAGCTGTGGATAGGGGCAGGAATCCGGCCTTCGCGTGAAATGAAGGCTTCGCAGCTGTAACGGTTTACAGGCATTACGGGAGCGTGTCCGAGAAGTCCTCCGAATTCCACATTATCTCCTACAGTCTTTCCGATAACAGGAATGATGCGAACAGCTGTAGTCTTCTGGTTGATCATTCCGATAGCTGATTCATCTGCGATTATTCCTGAGATAGTGCTTGCAGGTGTGTCGCCCGGGATGGCAATCATGTCAAGGCCCACAGAACATACGCAGGTCATGGCTTCGAGTTTCTCTATTGTCAGTGCACCGCACTCTGCTGCTTCAATCATTCCCTGATCTTCGCTGACAGGAATGAAGGCGCCGCTGAGGCCACCGACATAAGAAGATGCCATTACGCCACCTTTCTTGACCTGGTCGTTGAGGAGGGCTAGTGCTGCAGTAGTTCCAGGAGCACCGGCCTTTTCAAGGCCTATTTCCTGAAGAATGTCTGCTACACTGTCTCCGATTGCCGGAGTAGGTGCGAGAGACAGGTCGATGATTCCGAATGGTATGCCAAGTCTGCGTGATGCCTCCTGTGCTACGAGCTGACCTACGCGTGTGATCTTGAAGGCTGTCTTCTTGATGGTCTCGCAAAGTACTTCAAAACTTTTTCCACGTACCTGTTCAAGGGCACATTTCACCACTCCCGGACCGCTGACTCCTACGTTGATGATGGCATCGCTTTCTGTTACACCGTGGAATGCTCCTGCCATGAAAGGATTGTCATCAGGCGCGTTACACAGGACCACAAGCTTTGCACAACCGAAGGAGTCGCGTTCTGCAGTCATTTCTGCAGCCTTCTTGATGGTCTCTCCCATAAGACGTACGGCATCCATGTTGATGCCGGTCTTTGTTGAGCCGACATTCACACTGCTGCATATGCGCTCGGTGCATGCAAGGGCTTCAGGGATTGATTCGATAAGGAGCCTGTCGCTTTCTGTCATTCCCTTTGACACTATTGCAGAGTAGCCTCCAAGGAAGTTTACTCCCACTTCGGCGGCAACGCTGTCAAGTGTCTTGGCAATCTTTACATAGTCAGCTGATGTCTTGCAGCAGGCTGCACCGACAAGGGATATCGGAGTTATTGATATTCGTTTGTTTACAATAGGAACGCCAAATTCAGTTGAAATGTCTTCTGCGGTCTTCTTGAGCTTGCCTGCCACTTTGAGAATCTTCTCTCGGATCTTAGAACAAGTCACCTCGACGTCTCTGTCAGCACAGTCAAGAAGACTGATGCCTATCGTGATGGTGCGCACGTCAAAATTAGCGTGCTCAATCATGTTGTTGGTCTCGAGGACCTCGTGAATGTTGATCATGTCTAGGTGGATTAGATTCTGTGCATTTTGTCGAAGATCTCCTCTCTCTGACATTTGATCTGGACTCCGGTGTCCTCGCCGATCTTTGTGATCTCTTCGATGAGGGTCACGAAATCCTTTTCCATCTTGGTTACATCCACGATCATCATCATTGTGAAGATTCCCTGGACTGTTGTCTGTGAGATGTCCAGAATGTTGATGTGATTCTCTGCAAGATAGGTGCAGACCTTTGCGATAATACCTACAGCATCCTTTCCAACTACTGTAATGATTGTCCTGTTCATGACGATTGAATTAACTTATGCAAAAATAAGCATTACTTACTATAAAACAAAAAGAGCGGCTTGCGCCACTCTTCTGTATGATTACCATCTGTCCTCAGATGATACGGTCAATTTCTTGCGGCCGCGACGACGGCGAGCTGCCAATACGCGACGTCCGTTAGGAGTCGACATGCGCTCGCGGAAGCCATGTTTGTTGCGACGCTTGCGCTCTGATGGTTGGAATGTTCTTTTCATATCTAGATATTTTTATATTTTCACTTTTTGGGAGTGCAAAGGTAGTATTTTTGATTTTAATTGCAAAATATTTTTGAAAACTTTGTATGAGATTCTTCACTTCGCTCGGAATGTCAATCTATTGTTAAGAATGACGGTCAGCATTCAATGTATATGACCTGCTTCGTCTCAAAGAACGGGTCATCAGTCCAGCTTGATATAGGCCATGAGTGAACGGAACCTTTCCGCATCTTGAATTTTGCCATAGCAGTGGATATCTCTTCCGCCAGATCGCCACCCTTGAGATAAAGGATTCCCTCAGAATATTTCCCTTTTACCCAAGGCATGAAGTTATCCAGTGAAGTGACTGCTCTTGAGACTATGTAGTCAAATGTCTCGGGAAGCGATTCTGCTCTGGCGTTCACGGTGGTTACATTCTTGAGCTCCAGGCCAGCGGCGACCTCACGGGCCACTGTGATCTTCTTGCCGATGGAATCACATAGCGTAAACTGTGCCCCCGGGAACATTACTGCGAGAGGAATGCCGGGAAAGCCTCCTCCGGTGCCTAGATCAAGGATCTTGACAGGCAGAGCGGCGGCATAGACTCCTTCTCCTCTCAGACGGTCATATACGTCCGGCATCTGTGTCTTCAGATAAGCTGCAATTCCCAATGAATGAAGGACATGGTGACGGTAGAGTTCGTCAATGTCCTTGCGTGAGACTACATTTATCTTTGAGTTCCAGTCGCGGTACAGAGTGTCCATTTTCTTGAATTGTACCATCTGCTGTGAGGTTACTTCTGGGAACTTTTCGTTCAGTATCTTTTTGAATTCTGCGAATGTCATTTGGGGCTTTTTTAGATCCCCGATCAGGTCGGGGATGACGGTTGGTAATCAGGTCGGGGCTTTACAGTAGTTCGTCGGAATAGTCCATCATCTTGAGGAGCTGGGCCTTTGCACGGCGGATCTTGGTCTTGACGGTGTTGATTGGCATGTCAAGAGCGTCGGCAATCTCCTTGTAGCCGAAATTCTCGATCAGATTCATTCTTGCCACCATCCTGTAGTCGTCCTTGAGCTTTTCAATGTTGGTAAGCCACTTGTCGTACTCCTGCTGGTTTATGATGTCATCTTCCGGATTATGAGTCGTTGCAGTAAGTTCCTTGAGCTCAGCATTGTCCTCGTTTATTGATGTCATAGGCATGTAGCTTTTCTCCCTGTCATTCCTGCTCAGATGATCGAAGGCTGTGTTGCGTGCAATCCTGTAGAGCCAGGTCGAGAACTTGAATTCCGGATTGAATGTCTGGATCTGACTGAAAGCCTTCTGGAAACTTTCAAGGCAGATGTCTTCAATCTCTTCCTTTTGCGCCACATATCTCGAGATATGGCTTCTGACACCTGCATTGTAGCGGGTGTATAGAACGATAAATGCTGTCTGATGCTGCTCTACGGCAAGTTTCACGAGTTCGGCGTCAGACAGATTAGTGAGCTTCGAGCCAGTTGTTTCCATAGTCACATTCAACGGTTAAAGGTATTGAAAGTTCGATTACATTTTCCATTTCTTCGCGTACGATCATACTAAGTCTTTCGACCTCTTCAGGGATGGCGTCAAACAGGAGTTCGTCATGGATCTGAAGAATCATCCGGCTCTTGAGCCCTTCTTCTGAGATTCTCTTGCGTACATTGATCATGGCGAGCTTGATGATGTCTGCTGATGTGCCCTGGATAGGAGCGTTGATTGCTGTCCTTTCCGCCAACGCACGTACCGTTCCGTTCTTTGAGTTGATGTCCGGCAGGTAGCGTCTTCTTCCGAAGAGTGTCTCGACGTATCCGAATTCACGCGCAGAGGCCAGAGTGTCTTCAATATATGCTGAAATCGCAGGGAAGTTTGCGAAATAATCTTCAATGATCTTCTTTGCTTCTGCCCTTCCTATATGCAGTCTTTGGGACAGTCCGAATGCGGAGATTCCATACATGATTCCGAAGTTGGCAGTCTTGGCTATTCTTCTCTGGTCTGAAGTGACTTCTTCAGGAGTGATGCCGAATATCTTGGCTGCTGTCATCGCATGAACATCCTGCCCGTTGCGGAATGCATTTATGAGATGCATGTCGCAGCTGAGATGTGCCATGATCCTGAGCTCGATCTGAGAATAGTCGGCAGAGAGTATCACTCCTCCCGGACGGCTTGGTACAAAGGCTTTTCTGATCTCCTTGCCTCTCTCTGTCCTTATAGGGATGTTCTGCAGATTAGGCTTGGATGAACTCAGACGTCCGGTGGCCGTCAGAGCCTGGTTGAAGGTGGTGTGTATCTTTCCCGTAACAGGGGATATATAGGTCGGAAGCGGCTCGATATAGGTCGAGAGCAGCTTCTTGACTCCTCTGTATTCGAGGATCTCATTTATTATCGGGTGCTTGTCGGCAAGTGCTGAAAGCGTGTCTTCATCAGTAGGGTAGCTGTATCTTACTCCGCTCTTTGGCTTTATCTTAGGGTCAAGGTTGAGCTTTTCAAAGAGCAGGACTCCGACCTGTTTTGGCGAAAGGATGTTGAGGTCCGGCTCACCTGCCATCTCTCTTACTCTCTCCTGAATCTCGTTCATCTCTGCAGCAAGTGCTGACGCATATCTTTTAAGCTGGACTGTGTCAATCTTCACACCCTCCTGCTCCATTGCGGAAAGGACTTTAAGGAGTGGTTCCTCCATGGAGTCATAAAGGGTGTCGAGTCCTCTGGCTTCAAGGTCCTCCCTTATCTTCTTTCCAAGAAGGCATATTGCAGCCGCTTCATACGATCTGTCTGTGTTTTCCTCTGTTTCAGTGTTGTCGTCGAAAAGCGAAAGTTCCTCTTTGGGAGCAGTCTCATTGTCGTTTTCTATGCTGACATCAAGATAACTCCTTGACAGGATGTCTGCCTTGTGACTTTTCTCAGGGTCTATCAGATAGTGCATCAGTTCGATGTCCATAAGAGGTCCGCACAGGTCCATGCCGTTGCTGCAGAGAATATTCTTCTGGTATTTAAGATCGTAGCCGTACTTTGTTATGCTTTCATCTGTCAGCAATTCCTTGAAATCTTCTGCGCTGCCTGCCGCGACGAAACATTCCAGCGTTCCGGTTCCAGCAACCGCTACCGTAACCTTCTTTATTTCAGTGAATATGCTGCTTCCGTCTCCCTCCACTATGACGGCACACTCTCCATTCTGAGCGGCACGGTCGGCGACCTTCTTCGAGTCACTGACTTTAACAGCTATCCTTTTTTCCTCTCTTGGAGTGCTGCCCTGAATATTGCCGAGATACTTTCGGAGAGAACCGAATTCATACTTTTCAAACAGGTCTGCCGCTTCCGGAGTGTATTCCCCGGTAATTTCCATATCATCTGCAGTAACATCCAGAGAAATGTCTGTCTTGATGGTTACGAGCGTATGGCTGAGTTCTATATGATCCTTGGCATTTTCAAATGCCTCCCTCTGTTTCGGGGTGAGCTCATCTATATGAGCATATATTTCAGCTACGCTGCCGTATTTTGAAATAAGTTTGCCGGCACCTACTTCACCGACTCCCTTCACGCCTGGCACATTGTCCGAACTGTCACCTACGATGGTCAGGATCTCGATTACCTGTTCCGGTCTGGCTATGTTGTATTTCTCGCAGATCTTCTCCACGTCTACCAACTCATTCTCGCTTCCTGATTTTCCAGGCTTGTACTGGATGATGGAAGGAGATATGAGCTGTCCATAGTCCTTGTCGGGAGTTACCATATAAGTTATAAATCCTTCTTTCTCAGCTCGTTTTGCCATTGAACCAATCACGTCATCTGCCTCGAATCCCTTTACCATGAGTACAGGGAACTTCATTGCCTTGCACAATTCGCAGAGTGGTTCCAGCGAGTCTATCACCAGTTGGGGAGTCTCGCTTCGTGTGCCTTTGTATTCAGGGTACATCTCGTGTCTAAATGTGCCACCCGGAGGGTCGAATGCAATAGCGAAATGGGTAGGCTTCTCCTTCTCGATGAGTTCGAGAATATATTTTGTGAATCCAAAAAGGATGGACATGTCCGCACCCTTTGAGTTGATCATCGGATGTCTCAGGAATGCATAGTACATCTTGAAGATGAGGGAATGTCCGTCTATCAGGAATAATCTCTTGTCCATATACGTAAAATGAACCCCAAAGGTATAAAATGTTTCGCTAAAAGCAATAGAAAGAGATTCAGTCCTTTGAGAATATTGCAGCTACAGCCGCGCTGAAGTTTTCGGATGAGATACGGCATTGTCTGTCAGCACCTAAGGCGATGACTTTGTTACAGACTTCAAGGCTTTCGTGCAGATCGTGCGAGGAGAATATCACAGCTGTGCCGGTTTCTTCGCAGAGCATCTTCAAGGCTGTGAGGACATTTTTTCTGTTCTCTGCATCCAGGAAAGCAGTCGGTTCGTCCATCAGGAGGACTTCAGCCCCTTTGGCAATAGCTGCTGCAATGGTCCCTTTCTGAAATTCTCCGTCGCTGAGAGTGGATATGTCCCTGTTCGAGAGATGAGACAATGACAATTTTCCTAATGCGTCATCAGGTTTCGCTTCCGGTGTGTCGAAACAGGTCAGCCGGATGAACTCATTGAGAGTGAACCCTTTGACCTTTGGAATGCGTGTCGGAATCATAGCAGTCTCAACATCAGATACTACACCTGCCAATGCTTTCAGCAGAGTCGTCTTGCCGCTTCCGTTAGCACCGCACAGAAGAATAACATCGCCTTCGCATATGTCAAAGCTGATGTCTGTGAAAAGCTGTCTGCCTTTATAACCGATGGCCAGGTTCCTGACCTGTATCAGAGTCTTCTTCATCTGTATTCAGGTCCTTTTATCAGTATATATAGTATGATAGGTATGCCGGCCAGGGCCATTGTGCTTGAAATAGGTATTGGAGTAGAGGTGATCTGTGAGAACAGGTCAGCCGCAATCCCGATCGTGCTTCCGCAAAGGAGCGATCCGGGGATTGTCGACTTGTGTGCAGACGTCTTCCACATCGTTCTTGCAATGTGTGGGGCTGCGATTCCTACGAAGCCTATCGGACCGCAGAATGCTGTCACCGTGCCTGTGATCACGCAGCAGCTCATAAGTGCGCTTGCCCTGATCCTTTGTGGTCGTGCTCCAGAAAGAACAGCGAACTCATCTCCGAACAGGATTATGTCAAGTCCTCTGTTGTTGGACATGGCAAGTGCGGATCCAAGTACAAGGGCTACAGACATGATTGTGATTTCTTTGCCGGACGTTGTGGAAAAGCTTCCTGCTGCCCAGCTGTGGAATATCTTGAGGCTTTCCGCATCGCTTCCAGACTGAAGGACCGTGACGAGAGCATTGACGATGAAGCTCAGCATGACTCCAAATACGAGAAGTGTCGCGGCTCTGCGGAATTTTGCGGATGCAGCCATTATTATCATAGATGCAGTGGCGGCTCCGGTGATTGCCGCCATCACGACAGACATTCCTCCTGATAATGAGACTCCTCCTGCAAGGATGGCTATTGCTGCTCCCAGAGATGCTCCGGAACTGATTCCCATGATGTGCGGGTCGGCAAGAGGATTCCTAAGAATGCTCTGCATCTGCAATCCGGAGACTGCAAGTCCACCTCCTGCGATGATTGCCGTCAGGATTCTAGGAAGGCGGACCATCTTCATAATCATGAAGTTCTCCTCGGAGCAGGCTGGGAACATACCTCTAAGCAGGTCGAATCCCGCCAGCACAACAAGCAGGAAACACCATATCAGGATAGGGAATATGCTCTTTCTTGAATTCATTTAGTCCTACGGTTAAGAGAGTAGGCTGGAATGATTGCGATAAGATAGCCGATGGCGGCCACACCTGCTGCAGTCAGCAGAACGTCCGACAACGAAAGTATTATAGGATATGCCTGTACCACGAAATGTCCGGGCATTTTAATGAATCCGAACCATTGCTGCAGAAGAGAGAAAGCTATTCCTATTGAAAGTCCTGCAGCCATGCCGGTCAGTGAGATCATCCATCCTTCGAAAACGAATATCCTTTTGATCAGACTGTCTGTCGCTCCCAGACTCCTGAGAGTCTCTATGTCGGACTTCTTTTCGATGATAAGCATCGTTAGACTTCCGAAAATGTTGAATGCGATGATGATGATGACGAAGATCAGGATCATGTATATGGCCGCCTTCTCATATTTCATCATCTTGTAGAGCGATTCATTCTGCTGGAATCTGTCCTTGACCTTGAAATCAGGCCCAAGTCTAGATGAAATCTCTTTCTGGAGACGTTTAAGTTCCTTCGCTTCGGAATTTTCAGTAAGCCTTATCTCTACACCGGAGACCTCATTGTCATATTCCAGCAGTTCCTGCATCTTGGCTATAGGAAGAATCATCAGTTCCTTGTCAACGTCAGGATTTACTGAAAACAGCCCTGACGGCCAGACCTTGATTGATTCAATGGCTGATGCAGGGTTTGCTAATGAAATTCTGCGAGTACGGGACGGGAAGTAAATTTCAATGCCGGAAAGGAACCTTGGATTTATCTGCATCTCATATGCAAGTCCGCTTCCGATCACGGCCATAGGTATGTCTCCCTTGTGCAGTTTGAATTCTCCGTCTGTAATATATTCCTTGAGTGAAGATTCGTCTTCGTAGACCCAGTCTACACCTCTGGCCTTGGCCAGGCCCTGTTTGCCGTCGTAGTTGATGAAAACCTGCTCCTGAAGTACACAGCACATGCTTTTTACAGATGACTGTTCATAGATCCAGTCGAAGGCGTCTCCTTCAGGAACGAAGACCTTGCCTGTTGACGGTGTTATCAAAAGATCGGGCTCGACTGTGCTCATCATGGATCTGATGAGCGAGTCGAACCCGTTATATACTGAGAGTATAATGATGAGTGCGGCTGTTCCTATAGCCATGCCGATTGCACTTATCGCCGAAATGATGTTGATCACATTGTGTGATTTCTTGGCGAAAAGGTATCTTCCTGCTATGAACGGTGCCAGTCTCATTCTCGTCATTCCCGACCTGATCGGGAATCTATTTCTTCAGCAGTTCCTCAATATGCTCCACGTAGTCAAGCGAACTGTCAAGGTAGAATGCAATCTCTGGAACAATGCGTAGCTGCTTTCCCACCTTGTTGCCGAGCTCGCCGCGGAGTGCTCTGTTGTTTTCATCGAGAACTTCCATTACGGCTTCAGCCTTTTCTGACGGGAAGATGCTGACATAAATCTTCGCAATGGAAAGATCCGGACTGATCTTCACTCCGCTTACAGACACGAGCGCGCCACCGAATGCCGCCATGCCCTTGCTACGGATGATCTCAGCCATCTCCTTCTGGATCTCCTTGGCAACCTTCAGCTGCCTTGTGCTTTCACCTGTCTTCTCCATTATGCGATCTTGATGATAAAGTAGTTCTTCTTACCTTTCTGCGCAAGAATATACTTGCCGTTGATGAATGATTCGCTGCCGATCTGTGCATTGATGTCAGCAACCTTCTCCTTGTTGATGCTTACGCCGTTTGCCTGGATCATCTTGCGGCACTCACCCTTTGAAGGGAATACCTGAGACTC
>JAEIGA010018610.1_pt1 | contig 10588 bp, 11 predicted proteins | sample 9270691 | NCBI WGS metagenome assembly JAEIGA01 (sample SAMN17057246, study PRJNA624740) | gut metagenome | biome: biome; isolation source: fecal sample | host: Bos grunniens | place: China: Xizang | collected 2019
CAGGCTTTCTGACGCATTTGCCAAATACCGCACTGCCAAAACCTTTACAGGAATCATACTGCATCCTCCAGATGCAGACCTACGCCGGATACCTTTTTATCCAAAATCTTTTTGCACAGCTCCGCCACATACGCCCCAGCCTCCACCGCCGGTGTGCCTTGGGCGTGGATATTGGAAACCACAGTGCGCGTGGATTCGGATATTCCGCTGTGGGGTTTGTAGGTCAAATACACGGACATACTCTTATCCGTCACCAAGCCCGGCCGCTCCCCAACCAGTACGCATACCAAATCACAGCCGGTAATATCCCCCACAGCATCTCCTGCACCGACCCGGCAGTATTTTACAAAAACAGGCGTACCGGCATCTATGCCCTGCACTTTCAGACCATCACAAATTGCCGCCATACAGTCCATGGCATTGGCACAAATCGCAGCAGAGGAAAGTCCGTCACCAATGACGATCTGCACCACCGGCTTTTTCGTAATTGCTCTACGAATAATAGCGGCATTTTCTTCATCGAAGCACCGCCCCAAATCCGGTCGGGTGAGATATTCCTCTTTGTCACTGCACCGGGTCTGCACTGCCAAAAGACCATTCTCCTTTGGGAATTCCTCGGGAACTTGGGAAAACACCGCATCCTGCGCTGCTGCATGGTCTGCCCGAAACCGGAGCATCGTTAAAGTTTTATACCGAGGGCCGGCTCTGCCGGAGCCAAGACGGGCAGGCGTTTTGCTTTTCAGCTTCAGATAGGCTTCTTTATTTTCAGGGTTTTCTGTGAGATACAGTTTCCGCAGATCCAGCTTAGAAATATCCTCCACAAAATCCCCATCGTGAAAATGATGGTCTGCAGGCTGGGCATCCGGTACAGTGGGCTTATACTCTCCGCCTTTTACTTCCGGGCTATGCCCCATAGAGGCGAGCAATTCCTCCACAAGCTTTGTCAACTCTTGTTTATTCATACCCACGCCCCCTTAAAACAGCAATACAGAGCCATCGCCGGCTTTTTTCGTCAAGCGCCCGTTTTCCACAAAACCCATTTTTTCAAGCCAAGCCTGGAATTCAGGAATGGCGGTTTTTCCTGTTAGCTGACGCAGGGTTGCGGTTTCCCGGAAACCGGTGGTCTGATAGTTCAGCATAATATCATCCCCGTGGGGGATGCCCATAAAGTAATTACAGCCTGCCAAGGTCAGTAAGGATGCCAGGTTCTCGATATCATTTTGGTCTGCCTTCATATGGTTGGTATAGCAACAGTCGCAACCCATAGAAACACCTGTAAGCTTACCCATAAAATGGTCTTCAAGACCGGCTCTTGTTACCTGCCGGGCATCATAAAGGTACTCAGGTCCAATAAAACCCACCACTGTATTGACCAAGAATGGAGAAAACCGCTTGGCAAAGCCATAACACCGCGCCTCCATGGTTACCTGGTCGGTATCATAATGGGCGTTGGAGGAAAGCTCCGAGCCCTGTCCGGTTTCAAAATACATTACATTGGGGCCTTCTGCAGTGCCCTCGTGTAACAGTAAATCCTGTGCTTCCTGCAGCGTGCTTGCAGAAAAGCCAAAGGCTTCATTGCCCTTTTGGCTGCCGGCAATGGACTGGAAAATCAGGTCGCAAGGCGCGCCCTCCCGGACCGCCTTCATTTGGGCGGTGACATGGGCAAGGACGCAAATTTGGGTTGGAATCTGCCAATGCTCCTTAATTTCCTGAAATCTGCGGAGGATTTTCCCCACCTGCTGGGGAGAATCCGTTACCGGATTCAGACCAATGACTGCATCTCCTGCGCCAAAGCTCAAACCCTCCAACACAGAGGCAGTAATGCCATCGGGATCGTCAGTAGTGTGGTTTGGCTGCAACCGGCAGGACAGCGTTCTCGGCAGACCAATGGTGGTATTGCAGTGGGCGGTAACCGGGATTTTACCTGCTGCATAAATCAAATCCAGGTTGCTCATCAGCTTTGCCACTGCCGCCACCATCTCCGAAGTCAATCCCCGGCTTAGCTTGCGAATGTCCCCGGCAGTGGTAGTTTCTGATAAAATCCACTCCCGGAGCTCCGCCACCGTCCAGTTGCGGATCTTGCGGTATACCGCTTCATTCACATCATCCTGAATGATCCGGGTAACCTCGTCCTCTTCATAAGGCACTGCAGGATTTTCCCGCAAATCTGCCAGTGTCAGAGCCGACAGCACCACCTTTGCCGCCACCCGTTGCTGTGCCGTTTCAGCCGCCAGACCAGCCAGCTTATCGCCGGTTTTTTCCTCGTTGGCCATTGCCAGCACTTGCTTAACATCCTTGAAGATGTAGGTTTTTCCCAATAATGTGGTTTTTAATTTCATACCCGTTCCTTCCTTGTCAGCAGTAACGCAACTACAATTGCGCTCACACCGCCTGCCAATTTTCCAACGATCATTGCCGGCAGCATTGCCGGTGCAAACCCTGCAGTAAAACCTAAATGGTCGCCAAATACAAAGGCTGCCGACACCGCAAAGGCAATATTCACCACCTTGCCCCGCCTGTCCATATCCTTTACCATACCAAAGGTGGCAATGGAATTGGCAAGGCTGGCAATCAGACCTGCCGCCGCAATATCATTGATGCCCAATTTTGAACCCAGCTTCATAAGTGGCTTTTTCAGCAGCCTGGTCAGTACATACACAAGGGGAAATGCACCTGCCAGCACAATGGCGATCTGCCCCACTGTCAAAAAGCTTTCTTCAATAGGTACCATACCGGGAATGATGGCAAAGCCGGTCAGTCCTTCCACAATGGCAGTACCCAGCCCCACTGTAATCACCCCGATGATCAGCTTGCCAAATATGCCAAATCCCCGAATCATGCCCCGTTCCAATTTCCAAAGTCCCAGGGCGATCAGCAACCCGATCAATGCCACAGGAATCAGATTTCGCAATAACATCCCCACAGGAAAGCCTGCCACCAGGCCACCGGCAAAGATACCCACCGGCACGGTGATAATGCCGCACAAAATTCCCTTTGCCATTGCCGGGCGATCTGCAGGATGCAAGATTCCCATTGCCACAGGAATGGTAAATACAATGGTCGCACCCAGCATAGAGCCGGTAAGCACACCGCCCAAAAGCGCTGCCTGGGCATCCTGCGTCAGCTCCTGCGCCAAGGCTGCACCTCCCATATCGCAGGCAAGGATCGTACCTGCAAACATTGCAGGGTCAGCACCCAGGAAGGTATATACCGGCACTACCACAGGCTTTAGCAGGTTTGCAAGCACCGGTGCAAGACAAATAATTCCCACCATTGCCAGTGCCAGAGAACCCATAGCCTGAATACCGTCTTCAAACTCTTTTCCAAGTCCGAAGCGGTTGCCGAATATCCGGTCCAGCGCGCCCAGCAAAGCAAATCCTGCCATTATAAAAATCAGAATTTCATGGGCGGACATGGCCTTCCTCCTGGTCTAAAATTGCTACCACTGCCGCATCGATGGGCGCTTCCATACAAAACCGGGATGCCACCGTACCGGTAACCAGCAAAACCTTATCCCCGGTACCTGCCCCCACCTGGTCAGATGCCACCAGTTCCCCTTCCGGGGTGTTCACCACAAGAAAGGTCTGCCCGGAAAGACAGGGCGCTTTTCTGGAAGACCAGACCGCCCCTGTTACTGTGCCAATTTTCATTTGCTTTCTCCCTCCAAAATTTCCTTAGCCAGCGGCGTCAACACCGCCCCTGGGGGAAGGGACGCGCCCAGCTGCCGCAGGTGCTGGGCTTCTGCGGCTGTGATCAGCTTTTTCCTGCCCCCATCGGTGAATACCACACCCCAGCTTTTCAGCTCCCTCTGTCGGGATGCAAGGGCGGCAGACAAACCGCGATTCTTTGCCTCGGGAAGACCCGGAGTATAGAGCAAAACCTGTTTTCCCTGGGCAAGTGCCGCAAGCGCCTGCTCATTGGAAAAATGCAAAAGCTCCCCCAGTGTCAAGCTGCCGATCACCACCGCATCATAAGGCGCAGCCTGCACATAGGTATAACCCAACGGATAACCCGGCTCTTTTCCGATCAGCAGTGCATTCATACAAGTATCCTCCCCAAATCCCCCGGTGCAAAGCCGCAGGCGTTGGCTTCGTCGTAATCCAAATGCACAAAGGTTGCAAATTGATCACTGACCCGTACCTGCACATCTTCAAAAATCACCGGGCGCTTTGTATAGGTCTGCAAACGCACCACCTGCTTGTCCTTTACACCAAACCGGGCAGCAGCCTCCGGTGTCATATGAATATGCCGCTGGGCAACAATGACACCCTGGTGCAAAATCACCCGACCCATTGGGCCTTCCAAAACTGCGCCGGGTGTCCTGTCCACAGAGCCGGAAAGCCGCACCGGTGCAGAAATTCCCAACACTCTTGTATCCGTCAGGGAAATTTCCACCTGTCCTTCTTTTCGCTCCGGTCCCAGTACTGCCACATTTTCAAATTTTCCCTTTGGTCCAAATACCGTAACACGCTCATTGGCAAGAAATTGCCCCGGTTGGGATAATGGGCGTTTGGGGGTCAGACTATGGCCAAAGAGCGCCTGTGCCTGGGCACTTGTCACATGCACATGCCGGCCGGAGGCCTCCAGCTCCACAAAGATCCTACTGAGGACTTCCTTTGTAATTTCCTCAATCATCTTTGACTTTTCTCCTCAATCATCAAAATATAAATAAGACTGCTCATACGGTTAAGCAGCTGCACCAAATCGCCCCGGGTAAGCCGCCCCTCTGAACCGGTAAATGCTGCCACCGCGGTGCGCTCTGCATTGCGTACGGCACATCGCGCCCGATTCAGGTGCAAAATGACAGCACCGTCGCTTACCTGAGGCATAAAGTGCGCTGTGCCGTAGTAATCCTGCGGGCGGTGGGAACGGCTGCGGATCTCCTCCGGGGTCATCCCCCACAGCCGTTCCTGTTTGCAGGGCTCATCCATTACTTCGCAAGCCAAAATTTTTCTTGCCAAGGTGAGTATTTCCTCCAGTGGCTTTCGATACCGATCCCCACAGGCAAGCTGGCACAGTAAAAGCTCTGCTTCCAGCGTGTCCATTGCCCCACGAAATGCAATACGGGGATGCAGCTTGGACACCAGAATATCCCCGTTTAAGTGGGTCATATGCTCCGGTTTTTCCTCACAATAGCCGCCACCCAGCAGCTTATACCGGGTGATTTTTGCTTCCTCAGCAGGCAAAATGGCGATCTTTTCAGCGTTCAGAAAATCCTGGGCAGCAGATGTCAGGCGATCCAGCTTTCCCAAAAAGAACACCCGTTTCCCGTCCCGGTTGCGGATATTATCCCGGACCGCATCCAGTGTATACAGCATTATTTACCGCCCTGATTGGGGGTTTGGCTCAATCTGCCGTGGGGCAAAATGGCATCCACCTCTGTGTGGGGTCTTGCGATTACATGGACGCTCACAAGCTCGCCCACTTTTTCTGCAGCGGCTGCGCCGGCGTCGGTAGCCGCTTTTACTGCGCCTACATCTCCCCGTACCATAACGGTCACCAGACCGCCACCCACCTGCTCTCTGCCTACCAGCTGCACATTTGCCGATTTCACCATTGCGTCGGCTGCCTCAATAGCACCGGTCAGTCCCTTTGTTTCGATCATACCTAAAGCGTTTGTGTTCATAATTGTCCTCCCAGTCGTTCTAAAATTTTTGCTGTTAACAGTTCTACCAAGTTTTCATCTGTTTGCTTTTGGGGTGCTTCACTGCGCCCGGAGTCCCAGGCAACTCTGCGGATGTTAATAAGATCCAAGGGGGAAATATTGTTAGACGAAGAACTGCCGCCTACCGCACCGCAGCCCAGGGTCAAAGCCGGGAACAGTGCCGTCGTTGCACCAATACCGCCCAACGCAGCCGGAGTGTTGACCAAAAAGCGGGAAACGGGAATTTCCAAAGCAAATTTCTTAACCACGGCATAATCCTCTGCGTGGATGGCAAAGGTATGACCGCTTCCCTCGTGGGTCAGTACCTCCACCGCCTTTTGGAGCACCGCATCTTCACTGTCCATTACAAAAAATGCCAGTACCGGACACAGCTTTTCCATGGAATAGGGACGGGTAGGTCCTGCCTCCTGCTCCCTTGCCACCAAAATTTTTGTATCCCGGGGCACGGAAAAACCCGCTTTTTCCGCAAGCTGCAAGGCTGATTTTCCCACGATCTCCGGATTCAGCGCCCCGGTAGGTCGGAACAAAAGCTTGGCAAGCGCCCCTGCTTCCTGGGTATCCATAAAGTAAAAACCCTTTTGCTGCGCCTGATGCCTGACTTCCTCCTCCATTCGCTTTTCCACGATAATGCTTTGCTCGGAAGCGCAGACAGTACCGTAATCAAAGGTTTTGGAGCGCAAAATGCAATCTAACGCATTGTTTACATTGGCACTGTGGTGGATATAGGCAGGTCCGTTGCCTGCACCCACACCGATGGCAGGTTTGCCGGAAGAATAGGCGCTTTTTACCATAGCCGGACCGCCGGTTGCCAGAATCAGCCGCACCGAGTTATGCCCCATCAGTTCCTGGCAGCCTGCCATAGAGGCAAGGCTCAAGCAACTGACAGACCCTGCCGGTGCGCCGGCTTTTTCTGCCGCCTGTGCCACGATTTGTGATGCCCGCAAGGTGCATTTGATTGCCTTGGGATGGGGAGAAAATACAATGGTATTGCCGCTTTTTAAGGCAATCAGTGCTTTATAGCAAACAGTGGATGTGGGATTGGTGCTTGGCACAATGGCGGCAATCACCCCCACCGGCACACCAATCTCCCATAGCTTTTCCGCATGGTTTTCTTTTAATACACCAACGGTTTTCATACCTTCCATATTGGCATAAACCCTTTGGGATGCAAATTGGTTCTTTGTAATTTTATCGTTTACATTGCCAAAGCCGGTTTCCTCCACCGCCATTGCCGCAAGCTCAGCGCTTGCCGCATAAAAGGCATCTGCCACCGCTTTGGTAATGGCATCCAACTTACTTTGGGGAAATTTCCCCAGTGTAGCCTGCGCCTTTTCCGCTGCCAAAGCAAGACATCTTGCTTCCTGCCGCGCCTGTAAATCCTTATCCAGTTCCATTTAACTCTCCTAAAACCAATGTTTTAATTACCACCGGCAGTGCCGGTCCAACGGGCAACCCAATGTCCAGGTAGCTACCCTCCCGAAGCACCACCGAGTCAATACACAAGCAGGGGGTTCCCGGCGGTAGGTGCAAATATAGCGCCTGCCCCAGCGCCTTTGCCATATCCGCCTGCAGCGCAATATAAAGGGGGGAAAGCTTGCTCTGGGCAATCTTTTTTGCCAAAGCCCTGATTTCTCCATAGCCGGGGGTTTGGGTCCTTTCCAGGGACAGCACCACCGCTGATGCATCCAGCTGCGCCGTTTTTAAGGCGATGATTTCGGCAAACGCCTCTGACGCCTGTTCTTCCCGGGTAAACACCGCCACAGGCAGATTTTTTACCGGCAGCGCCACATCACGGTAAAACACCGTAGAGCCTGAAAGCTTTGCGCTGTGACAGCCTGCGCCAATGACTGTGGCACGAATGGTCTGCGCTCCCAGTACATAATTGCCTTCACAAAGGCGGCTGTTTCTGATTGCCTGCCCAAGCTGGGGGCCAATATCCCCATAAGCAAAATCCGGATGCACCTTTTCAATACAATCTGCCACACCACCGGAAAAGGAAACCGTAACCGCCGCAGTGGGCGCTTTCCAGGGCATTTCTGCTTCTGCGGTAGTAAATTTTTCTAGCAGTTCCGTTGCCGGGCGCAGACCTGCCGCCATTTCCAGTACCAAAACAAGTGTGCTGACCAGGTCAGGAATCTGACTTTTCTCAAACTTCGGAAATACCTTTTTTACCACCGGAGAAACATAGGTAAGATTCCCGTTTTCCAGTTTCACGAGTCTGCCGCCAACATTTAAGCATCCTGTGCAGAGGATGCGCCCGTTTTCAATGAGAGAAAGATTGCTTGTGCCACCGCCAATGTCCATATGCAGGACGGTTTGCCCGGTCTTTTCTGAATATTCCACCGCCCCTGCACCCTTTGCTGACAGTACGCTTTCTAAATCTGGACCGGCAGTGGCTACCACAAATTCCCCGGCAAAGCTTGACAGCGCTGTTAAGACCGATTGGGCGTTTTCTTTCCGGGAAGTCTCGCCGGTAATGATAATGGCACCGGTATCCACCTGTTCCCGGGAGATTCCCGCTTTTTCATATTCTGCCGCAACAAATCGGGCAATGCCTTTGCCGTCTACATGGGATTCATCCAGCATCGGGGTAAGAACAACAGGGCTTTCGTATAACACCCTTCGCTCTGTAATTTCCATTTCCGGCACAGCAAAGCCGGAGGCTTTGTTCTCTGCCTGCAGGCTGGATACGATCAGCTGCGTGGTCGTTGTTCCCACATCCAGGCCAACAGACAGCAGCTTATCCATATGCCACCGCTTTCAGGATGCTGCCGATGCCCTCTGCCGTCACAGGCACCGGGTTTGTATTGCAGCAGGGATCTTGCAAAGTGGATGCAATGATCTCCGGGGTGCGGTTTTCCAAAAAAATCCCTGCCTGTGCAAGGGTATCCGGCATATCCAACTGCCGCCGCAACGAAATCAGTTTATTTTTCAAGTTTCGCAGAGCCAGCTTTTCTGTTACACCGCCTAAATTTGCCGCCACCGCCAAATGCTGATACTTTGCCGAAGCATTATACATAATCACCTCCGGCAGCAATATAGCATTGAGCCTGCCGTGGGGCAGGTGGAACATTCCACCTAAGCTGTGGGCAATGGCGTGGCACAGACCCAACCCTGCCTGGTTAAAGGCAAGTCCTGCCATTGCAGAGGCAATATGCACCTTTAAGCGCACATCCACATTCCCTGCATAAGACTCCGTCAGGTTCTCAAGCATTGTCAAAAATGCGCTTTGGGCAATGGCATCGGTAATAGGACTTGCTCCGGTGGCAACAAAGGCCTCCACCGCGTGACTGATGACATCAAAGCCGGTATCGGCAATGAGCTTTTTCGGCAGTTCTTTTAACAGGTCGCTGTCCAAAATAGCAATATCCGGCTGCAAGCGCGCATCTACCAATGGATGTTTGACATTGTCCTGGGTCAGGATAGAAAAGTCTGTTACTTCCGAGCCGGAGCCGGAGGTGGTTGGAATGGCAATGAGCCGCACCGGCATTTGGGAGAAATAGACCATCGCCTTGGCGCAATCCATTGCACTGCCACCCCCCAGTGCCACCACTGTATCTGCGTTTGTCTGCCGCAGCAGTGCCGTTCCCTCTGCCGCCAGGGTTACGGTTGGATCTGGCTGAATTTTGTCAAAATACATTACCTTTTCAGCGCCGGACAGCGCGCCAATGCGCTGAGCAGTTCCGTTTTTCATAAAGTAGGGATCGGTGACGATGAGCAGATGCTTTCCGCAATGCTCCTTAATGGCGCAAATCGCGCCTGCACCGGAAATAATTTTCGTTTTACAGGTAAATTGATTCAAAATCTCACCGCCTTTGTGATGAGTATTTCCTGAAAAACCAAATTTATGTATTTTCCTAAAAACAATGAAAATGGCGGGAGTCAACTCCCGCCCTGCTTGTAATTATTTTGTTCTGAAAAATATGTCCGATAAAACTGCAAAAAGCACTTGCCGGGGATTTCCCCTGGCAAGTGCTTTTTCTTACAATGTTGCGGACATCACCGCTTTAATGGTGTGCATCCGGTTTTCTGCTTCATCAAAAACGATGGAAGCATCGCTTTCAAACACCTCGTTGGTGACCTCCATACAATCGATGCCAAACTTCTCAAAAATCTGCTTACCGATGACGGTATTGACATCGTGGAACGCCGGCAAACAGTGCATAAACCGGCATTGCTTACCTGCGTTGTTCATCAGTTCCTTTGTTACCCGATAGGGTGTCAAAGCGCGAATCCGCTCCTCCCAAACGCTGTCCGGCTCGCCCATGGACACCCACACATCGGTGTAGATCACATCTGCACCCTTGGTCGCCTCCATAGGATCGGTGATGAATTCAAGCTTTGCGCCGGTCTTAGCCGCAATTTCCTGACAGGTTGCCACTAATTCAGGATCCGGGAAATACGCCTGGGGCGCACAGGCCACAAAATGCATACCCATTTTGGCACAGCCAACCATTAAGGAATTGCCCATATTGTACCGGGCATCTCCCATAAATACCAACTTTTTACCCTTCAAAGAGCCAAAATGCTCCTGAATCGTCAGGAAATCCGCAAGAATTTGAGTGGGATGGAACTCGTTGGTCAAACCGTTCCAAACGGGAACACCTGCATACTTTGCCAGCTCCTCCACAATATCCTGACCGAAGCCACGATACTCAATGCCGTCGTACATTCTGCCCAGCACCCGGGCGGTATCAGCAATGGACTCCTTCTTGCCCATTTGAGAACCGCTGGGTCCCAGGTAGGTGACACCCATGCCCAGATCGTGACCGGCTACTTCAAAAGCGCAGCGGGTACGGGTAGAGTCCTTTTCAAACAGCAGAACGATGTTTTTGCCTTCATGGAGCTTGTGGGGGATACCTGCCTTCTTCTTTGCCTTCAGATCCGCCGCCAGGTCCAGCAGACCGGCGATTTCTTCAGACG
>JAEIGA010018611.1_pt1 | contig 10587 bp, 10 predicted proteins | sample 9270691 | NCBI WGS metagenome assembly JAEIGA01 (sample SAMN17057246, study PRJNA624740) | gut metagenome | biome: biome; isolation source: fecal sample | host: Bos grunniens | place: China: Xizang | collected 2019
CGCCTGGACAGCAAGCTCGGTGCGGTTGCGGAAACCGGTTTTATCCCGCATGGACTGGATATGCTGCTTCACGGTGGAAACCGAGATATACAGCCTCTTTGCGATGTCCGCATCCGTTTCCCCGGCGATCACCAGCCGCAGCACCTCCAGCTCTCTATCCGAAAAATTATCACTGTGGGTGTCGCCCAGCTTCAGGCTGGGGATACTATCAGGATAAACGCTTTCACCTGCCATGGTACGGTCCATCACTGTAAGGATTTCCTCAGCAGAAGCGGTCTTATACCAGAAGCTTTCCACTCCCGCACGGCGGGCACGGCCGACGAAGCTGAATTCCGGCTGGCTGGTGATGATAATGACCTTGGTTTGAGGAAACCGGTGCTTGATCTTTTCCGCCGCATCCAGACCGCTGGCATTCATGGCGGTACAGACATCCATCAGTACCAGATCGATGGAATTGGTGGCGCAGTAGGACTCCGCCAGCATGGCACTTTCGATGGCATGTGCCACATTGTATTTCCCGCTTTGGCTGATGAAGATCTCCAGCAGCTTCTGCGCCATGGGATCGTCCTCGACAATCATCACGTTGATCATCCCTGATCCTCCCTTCCGGTAACGGTCAATACAAAGACAGGGAAGCTCTCCACTTTCATTTCCGCCCCCATTTCCTCACACCGACGCCGCAGAGAGCTCAGTCCGCCACCCTCCTTGACGATCCGCACAGGCTTGATGCCGTCATTGGTAAAGCGAACGGTCCAGCTATTTTCACTTTCGGACAGGTCGATATACAGGGTCTTTGCTTTGGCATGGAGAACAGCATTGGTCAGGGTTTCCACAGCCGCGGACAGAAATAGCTGTCTGTGGGGTGCGGCTTCCGGAAGCTGCCCATGGATACAGAGTGCGATACCCACAGACTTTGCTGCCCTCCGAAGGATATCCAACGAATATTCACGCTTCGTCACTTCCATTTCCTTACGAAGCACTGCAATATTCCGCTTCCAGATGTCCAGCGGCGGCTCCGATTGATCCTCGGACACCAGGTACCGTCGTGCCGCCAGAAGCGCTTGCCCCAGTTCGCTGTGGATCCGTGCCTTGGTTTCCAGCCGTTCCTTGGCTCTTGCCAACTCATCCACATTTTCGCCGTATTCCTTCAGTCGCAGATTCAGGGCAGCAAGCTGTGTGTTTTTCTCCTTCAGCTCGTCGATCATCGCCTGGAGCTGGGTGGTGTTCGTCGCGACAAGCTGAAAGATCCCATCCAGATCCTCCCAACCAAAGCTCCAAACGGTGCCGTCCGGCAGCCGGAAAGACGGATGCTCCCCTGAGGACAGGCGAACAACATCGTCAAGTACTTCCTCGCCACAGAGCGTTTCCCAGAACAGCAGGGCGTTTTGAAGATCCCTGCCGACAATGGCATGGGACAGCTCATTCATGCGGCGGTTCAGGAGGATCACTCTGCCCTCGCTGTTGCTGAAGCACAGACCGCTGGATAGCTTGTCGATGCTCTCTTTGATGGACAAGCGTGTGAGGGTAGTTTTGCTGTAACGCCATTGGTTGTACATGGTGTAGATAAAATACACCATAAATATCACAACCAGCACCACCGGGATCAACACCGGCTGCCGGCAGAACCATTCAACCACCGCAGGCAGTGCCATTCCCATCTTCGCCGCCCGGATCTGCGATCCGTACAGCAGCAATGCAGCACCGCAATGCAGCACCCCCAAGGGCACCAGAATTTGGGGGAACAGCTTTTTGCGCCGATAAACCGCAGGGAGCATACTCAAACCCACGCACATCGCCACAAAGGAAAGGGCAAGTATGGCTGTGCGGAGGAAGGCTGGCAGGTCAAAATAAGTCATCATTCGCACGCACCTCCCTCAGAAACGGTCAGATTAATGACCACATCTTCATCCATAATGTCGTAAGTATAGCTGCCGTAGGGGAATTCCACATCCGCCAGCACCTGCTGGGCAATACCGTCACCACAGCCCATCTGGATATTCATTTGGATCGTACCATCGTGGCAGGTCAGATTGACCATCATGGCGGTAATATCGTCCAAAAGCCGTTCGACCATCTTTTCGTAAAAGTCGTAGGTGCTGACGATATGCTCCCGCTTCGCTTTCCCGTCGCAGGAGCTGATCAGGGAGGTAAACACGCCGCCCAGCCGCAGATTCTCCAAGGATTCACGGATGCAGTATTCCAGCTCGTTGGTGTAGATCCGGTTATCCTCCTCCCCCAGAAGCAGCAAATTGCCCCGTCGTTTGATGTAGGAGCCAATGACACACAATCTGGGAAGCAACTCACCCGTATTCCCGCGATCCGACTCGATGCGATGAATGAGTGTTTCCGCTTTGATCAGCTGCGGCTCCACCTCTGCGGTAATGCGGTCGTACAGGCGGTTCTGCTCGTCTGCCTTGGCACGGTTTGCCTTGACCTCTGCCTCGGCTTGCAGCAAATCATTATCCTTGCAAAGCTGCGTCTGCATATCCTGCAGACGCTGGCGCAGCGCATTGATCTGGCTGACATCGTCCTGCCAAACCACACGTCCGGCGTTGATGGGCGCACTGGTGAGCAGGCTGCTGCCCAGATTCACCGTTTCCACAGCACTTTGGCGTAGCTGCAGTTCAGAAACCGGCAGTGTCCCGGCAGACACATAATGAGGCTGAAAATCCATATCCACCACCTGAATGGGAACGGTGGTCGCATTGAAGATCTGCTGATAATTGGTATTGGAGGGAATCAGTCCGCTTTGGATCGCGCTTTCGCACAGAAGCGCAATGATCAGGCAGTCAACCACCGTCAGATCCACTTTCACGATCCGCAGAGAATAGGAGATCCAGAATCCACTCGCCACCAGCATGATGCACAGCGGCAGTTTCTGCATCTTTTTGCTGCCGGGAACACGGCACTTTTTCAGAAGCATCACCACAAAATAGATGCCCAGCAAAATAAACCATGCCATGGCGATGAAATAGGGAAAACCGTAGCTGTAATCCCTGTCATAGTTCTCGATGCCGTTATCAAATCGGAACACCCACTGGTGCAGATCATTGGTCAGCACACAGCCAAGAAGCATCAGGGCCGGAACGTACAACACATTCATCCATTTTGGACTGCGGTAACCCTCAGGTTTACCGATAAAATCCACGATGAACACGCCGAAAAGCGGCACCATGATCATGGGAATGTAGAAACAATACCACATATACCGACCGATGGGGTCTGTATTGGATACCAAAAATTCGTATTTGACCGTTTTGACGGTAACCCAAAGCACCAGCATAACACCCACGCTCACCAGCAGGCGGCGGATCCGAAAATCCATCAGCCTTCTGTGCAAAGAAACGCTCCACGCCACCAGCAGCGAAAAATGGATCGTATTGCGCAGGGCGATCATCGCCATCCCCAGAAGGGGATTATCGATCCGCAGAGGGTTGTAGCGCATAAAATACGCAATCAAGAGCAGCACAACAACCCCCACCGTGTATAACGCCGTTTTTCTGTTCTTTATCATCTCACGCATCCCCTCTTATGTACACACTTCCCTAGAATATCATTATACTCAGTCGGGACTGGTTTGTACATCATACTTTCGTGCAAATTCTCCCGAAAATCCAACATGCCATCAGCCGCAATATGATTATACCATAATGTTCGTGGAAACAAAATAGGGGTTCGGCTATTGGAAATAGATACAAAAAAACCTTGCCATCTCCCATACGAGGGATGACAAGGTTTTATTTATCTTTTAGGCAGCGAATACGCAAAAGATCGACTTAGTAGGAGCCGCCGCCTACGTTTCTGGAGGAACCGGAGGAGCCGGAGGAGGAGGAGCTGCTGCTGGTGGGCTTTTCCGAACGGGTAACATTCCGGTACAGGAACAGGTCATTCTGGGTGGTGATCTGCATACTGCCGTTCTTCACATACACCGTGGCACGGCTCTGCTTCCCCACGGACTTCAGTTGGCCCTTCAGCACAGAGGCTGTGATCAGACCCGCCACCAGTCCGATTCCCAACGCGATCAGCAGGTTCATACCCGTGTTAAAGGGAAACCCGTTGAGATAGCCATTCAGGTAGTAATCACACAGGTCGGCAAATTCATCAAATGCCCCGGCGTAATCGCCGTCGGAGAGATAGGGGGTGATGTCCGCGGTAATGGATTCGATCTGACCCATTTCGATGGCAGATGCGGCAAAACCGTTGGACAGGATCCGGAACTCTCTGGGATTCCGGCAAACCAGCAGCAGAACGCCGTCATGGTTTTCGCCATAACCAAAACCCATGGAGTCATAGAGCTCCGAAATATATCCGTCGATATATCCCCCGTCCAGTGTATCGACGGTGGCAACCACGATCTGGGCGTTGTACGCCTTGCTGATGGTCAGGAGTTTGTCGGCCAGGGCGGCTTCCTGTGCGTCGGTGATAAAATCCGCCTCATCGTACACCAAACAGTCAGGCTCCTGCGCGGCAAAGGCAGAAACCCCAAGGCTCAGGCAAAGCACCATACAGAAAATAACGGAAATCAGATTTCTTTTCATCGTGTCCACCTCCTTACAGAAGCCACAGCAGGTAGCTCAGGGCAAACACCGCCGCGCCGACGGCACCAGCAACACCCAGCAGCCACTTCCGGTAGGCGCCCTTGTCCATGGGCAGGTCACCGACGATCTTACCGGTCTGACCGTTCATGGCAAAGGTGAACTTCTGACCGTTCCATGTGGTGTTCAGGATCCAGACCGGGTAAAGGGCGTACCGGGCCCGACCGTTATTGAGCCGGATGCTGCTGTTTTCGGGAATCACGGAGTGATAGCCGGCCACGGTGGCGGCAAAGGCATCCTCCGTGCTCTTTTTGATGCGCTCATTGGCTCTTACCACGCTGGTGTCCGCGTCCACATCGTACTTGTCGGCAAGGTAGCCGGACAGATACGCCGTCTGGAAGTCCACGGCTGAGGAAATGTCGAAGGGTTCGATGGATTCCATCAGAGTATCGTCCATTTTGCTGGAACCGTCCACGGGCACATTTTCAAAGCCGATGGAGCCTGCTCTGACCACAGAATAGTGGCTGGTTTCGGTGTAATTGTAGCGGCTGTCGCTCCATGTACGGACTCTGGTTGCCTTGTAGCGCACGTGGGCATCCGCTTCCGTGTCGAACAGCCACACCGGCACATACATGCCCTTGACTTCTTCGATGTGGTTCTGATCCTTGAAGACCTTGGGCAGCAACCGCTTTCCCTTGTAGTGGTTTTGCAGAGCTGCGATGGCGGCATTCTTATCGTGCTTGAAGGGGATCACAATATCCGGCTTCAGTGCACCGGCGAACTGCCCCTTCATCACCACCGGGTTGTCGCAGTACGGGCAATGGGTCGCGCCTGTGGTCTCATCGGCGACGATCTCACCGCCGCAGGAATTACAGCAGTAGACCCGCAGGGCATCCGCTTCTCCGTCACTCCACTGGGAGCCTGCCGCGGTATCCCACGTCATGCTGTCTTGGGGAACGTTGCTCAGATCCGCGTCATACGCCTGCAGCGCCTCCATCTCAAACTCGGAGTCGCAGTACGGGCATTTCATCTTCTGCAAACTGCTGTCAAATTCAATGGCACCGTTACAACAGGGGCACTTGTATTCTTGCAGTAACGCCAAAATGAATCACTCCTTTATCAATTTTGTGTTGATTCTCTGTCTTTACAGAGGAGAGCCGCAGTATTCGCAGAACTTGCCGCCGTCGGTGGGCGCATGGCAGTTGGGACAGACCGCAGGCACGCTCTTTGCTGCAGGTGCAGCTGCGGCAGCAGGCACGCCGGCTGTTACTGCGGCCATCGCGTCCATGGTGGCGTCCATGAGCTGCTGCACCATCTGCTCCCGGGTTGGTACACCGGCATTGCCCCCGCCGATGGGCTGACCCTGCATACCGCAGCGGAACAGCTCCTCCAGCTCGTCGCAGATGGACTTATAGTGGCGGTACTCGGGATACTGCATAGGTTCAAATTCCATCATCCGCAGCAGCGGCTTGCCGAAGTTGGCACGGGGTCCGGTGGTCAAGGTCTCCAGATTGAGGGTGGAGCGGTTTACACGGAAGCGGATATCATCAAAATAGGGGGAGTTGATGCCGATCTCTGCAAAGAAATCGTAGCTGTACTCATAACGCTTGGGGGAATAGCTGACCATCTCACCCTCGCTGTTGCGGTACTTCAGCTCCTCACGATGCTCGTCAATGTCGATGTTGAAGGAGGTGACCTGACTAAACAGGATCAGATCCGCATTTTCTTCCTGATAATCGTCGGTTCGTGCCACCACAAAGCGGGTGGGGATATTGCCGTTCATCTCCACCTTCAGCTCGTACATCTCGCCATAACTTTTGGAGGGACGGAAACCGGCAAGCTCCCTTTGGTTCGCCCCCCGGTAGGCAAGCTGTTGGCGAATCTGTTCCACGGTGGAATGGCGGCGGTCATCAAACCAGTAGGACAACTTGCCTGCGCAGTTCTTGCAACAGTTGCCGTCCTCCAGCTTACGGTTGCCCAGCAGGCCGATCTCTCCGCCGCAAAGATCGCAGCTTTTCTTCTCAAACAATTTTCCAAAGAAACCCATAATTTTACCTCCGTTTTTCGTATTTTGTATAAGTATCTTCTTCTATGTAATATTCGCTGCTTTATGCCCAAGGGTCCTGCGCCTTGGGAGCACGGATATCCGGCAGCAGCACCTGATCCCACAGGAACCACTTGCCGTCTCCCCGCATGCGCAGCACCACCTCACGGGGATGATCAGCACCGCCGCTGCGGATGAACAGCTTCATGTATCCCTCGTTGGCGGCAGAATAGGGATTCGTAAACACCGTCACGCAGTAAGGCTGCGCCGGGGTGTACTGATTGTCCGGTGTGGCACCAGCAAAGTAAGAAAAGGGAACATAGCTCTTGCCGTAACGCAGTCTGTCATCGATAAAAGAAATCTCAAAGGGTGTCAGCGGACGGGGACCTTTCAAGAAATTGAGCATTTCGATACCGATCTGCTTATCTGCCGCATAGGCGCACAGGGCGCACACGGTCAGTGCCGCAGTCTTGAAGGGGGAATCGAGGGTCGCTTCAGGCAGCGCCTGAAGCTGGGCAAGGCTCTCAGGCAGCGCAGCAAAGGTGAAGGTCTCACTGCCCGCAGCAGCGTTATTCTTTAGGTTATCAAAAATACTCATAAAATGATCTCCTCCTTAATATAATCGCGGTTCGCAGTGCTTGATAAAATACGGCAGCAGCAGTTCGTAGATCAGCGTGGATTGTTCCTCACGGACAGCCACCTCCACTTCCTCCCCATTGGGCAACGTCACTTGGAGCGTGACATTGCTGCCGTCGAGAAGCTCCGGATCCGCGTCCGGCTCTTGGGTGGGATCCGGCTCTGGGATAATATCCAGCTTTTCCAGATCCATCCAAAAAAGTGTGAACAGTGTTTCGGTTGAGATTCTGATTCCGGTTTCTTCCTCGTAGATGTTGCCCTCATCATCTCGGCAGCCACCTGTCAGCAGGTAGTCCTCTCCGAAAAGCATGACCGTGAACCAGAAATTGTACTGGGCGTAGCTGTGACTGCTTGAAAGCGTAAACCCCTGCCACGGAGGGGTAAATTCCATACCGGGACCGTCCACATAGTGATCCTTGCAGCCAAGCAAAGAAAGAATCATACTGAAACACATGATAAATGTCACCGTCCTCATTAAAACACGATTTGCTTTTGCACAAATTGGCCAATCCATCGCACCGATCACCCCTTCCCCAAAACACCGTCTGAGTACACCCTTCTATAGTATCATTATAACAACCCACACCATTTCGCACATCGTACTTTCGTACATATTTCACCATAGATAATGAAATAATCACTTTGATTGCATTTTTCGAGATTCCCCTTAAAAATGTACGAAAGTACAATATAAAACTTTTGCGCCATGTGGTAGGATATATGCGGAGAGGAATCTAGAAAACACACAAGGAAGGATTGCCCCGATGAAGCGACTGATTATATTTGCATTGCTGGCGTGCTTGCTGCTTTGCGGCTGCGAACCCGCAGCTCCCGCCCAAACAGAGCCCACAACCGTCCCTACCACAGAAACCACTCCCCCAACGACGGAAGAAACCACTCCTCCGACAACTGAAGAAACGACTCCCCCCACGACAGAAGAAACCGTTCCCCCAACAACAGAGGAAACCACGCCTCCCACGGAAGAACCTACGAAGGCCACAGAGCCTGCACCAACCGAACCCGCCAAGGTCACGGTGTACCTCATTGAGAAGGTCGTTTATCCGGACAGCGGTCATAGACAGTATTACTATGACGAAAACTATAACATAGATTACTATAAGGGCATCACGATCGAAGGCGATTTATGGTACACCTCTTATTTCGACGAGCTGGACAGCAACGGAATGGCAACAAGGCTCACAACGGATTGGAACGGCGGCGTGTACGATTCCAGAACCCTGACCTATACGGAAGACGGCAAACTGACTGAGGAGCTGTTCGATAGCTCCAATTTCAGCGGCTACCAGTATAGCTATGACGATCAGGGGCGACTCACCGAAAAGTGGGAATACGAATCGGGTATGTTGCGTCTTGTTACGCATTTTACCTACACCTATGATCGGCTGAGCGGCGTGCGCACCGAAGATCCCTACGGAAATGTCACTTCCGAGTGCAGCATTGAAAACGGCCGCATTATGGAGCAGTATTTCTACGAGGACTACAGCTACAGCTATGTTTATGAGTACGACGAGCACGGCAATCTGATCAGCGAGGTCCTGATTATGGACGGCGAGCAGTACCCTTCGGCGACTTATTACTACAAAGCGGTAGAAGTGGACAGCGACCGCGTCCCGTATCTGCTTTCGCAGCAGGAATACTTAGTTCCTATAGCCTGATTCAGGGGCTGTCTCACTCAAAAAGTGAGGCAGCCCTATTCATGCAGGGCTAGGTAATAGTACATAAATCTGGCTTCTAAACTTTGTGCAATATATTTTTTGTGAGTTTCTTCTGAAAACGAAAAAGAGGGCTGGCTCCGCTTAAGAATAAGCGAAACCAGCCCTCAAACTGTGCCGTCGAGGGTACGAATCCCTACGGCACTCGTTTTATATAGATGAAAATCGAGCAAAATTTCTGCCCGTGAAAACACGAAAACCGCTAGAGACTGAACTGAACCAGTAAAACTGGACAATAGACAAAACACCCCCTGATGTAGGATAATAACTACATCAGGGGGTATTGCTATGAGTAAACGAGGATACACACATATCAAGGAGTTAGTGCCTGAAATAAAGGTGATGGTAGCAGAGGGGAAGACGCAACGAGAGATTGCTGAGTACTACGGCTTTAAGGATTCGGAGGTCGTACGGGAAGCGCTGAAACGGGATCGGCGTAAAGAAAAGACAATTGCAGCAGGCACACACCCCAAGCCTAAGGGACGTCCCCGAAAGGATGGCCAACCACCTAAACAAGACATTCAAAAAGAACTCGAGCGGCTTCGTATGGAAAATAAACTGATGCGGGATTTTCTGCAGTCCACAGAAAGGATGTGAGGCCTAAGGTAAAGTATGCAGTTATCTATCGTCACCGGAACGAGTACCCGGTAGCTGTCATGTGCAAGTTCTTTGGGGTATCCCGGAGTGGATACTATGACTTTGTAAAACGGTTTGGTCAGCGTGAGCATGACGCAGATCTGGCCGAGAAGATTCAGGAGTGTCAAAATAAGACGGATAAGACTTACGGCTACAGACGGGTCTGGAAGTGGCTACAGGACAGAAATATCAATAGAAATCCGAAAACTGTACTTAGAATCATGAAAAAATATGGTCTGTTGTCCGAAATTCGTCGCCGCAGGAAGTGGGTTAATCTGGGACAGCAGGTACATAAGTACAAGAATCATCTGAATCGACAGTTCTGGGCTGACCGGCCAAATGCTAAATGGGTCACGGATATTTCCTATATTCAAACAAAGGAAGGCGTTCTGTATCTGTCCATGATTCGAGATCTATATGATAACAGTATTGTGGCTTACAAGACTGCTACGCAGCAGACCGTTAACCTCGTTTTGGATACGATCCGGCTGGCCATGAAGAAAGAGAAAAAGAGAGTCGCTGCGGAGTTGCAGCTCCACAGCGACCAGGGCTTTCAATATACATCCCAAGCATATTTTAAGCTAACACAATCTTACGAGATAACGCCGTCAATGTCAAGTAAGGGTAACCCTTATGACAATGCAATGGCAGAAAATTTCTTCTCCATTTTGAAAACAGAGTGCATCTACCGGCATAAACCAAAGACATTCGCAGAAGCCAATGATCTGATCGACAGATACATTCACTTCTATAACTACGAGCGGATCCAGAATAAAACTGGAGTGGCGCCGCTGACGCTGCGCCACACCGCATAAAACAAAATATTTCCTACATAGGGGTTTTTGTACTGTCCGTACAAACTGGGGCAGTTCAGAACCCTCCCGGTATTCGTTTATGGATCAGCCGACTTTAGCGGCCTTGACGCGGTTTTTGTACTCCCGCTGATTCTCGCCGGTGAAACCGATGAGCACATCGGGGTTGTTCTGGGCGATGGTCATGAAGA
>JAEIGA010018612.1_pt1 | contig 10587 bp, 7 predicted proteins | sample 9270691 | NCBI WGS metagenome assembly JAEIGA01 (sample SAMN17057246, study PRJNA624740) | gut metagenome | biome: biome; isolation source: fecal sample | host: Bos grunniens | place: China: Xizang | collected 2019
GGGCATCCATGAATCCCGATGAAACAGAAAGTCCATCAAGGTCAACAACTTCCCACCCATCTTCGGGTTCTATTACGTGCCCCACATTTACGATCTTATCATTTTCGATAAGAATGTCTCCCTTGAAAGGGGCTGCACCTGTTCCGTCATAAATCAGCGCATTCCTTAAAAGTTTCATAGGCTTTAGTTTTAGTGTCCTAAAGATAAACATTTTCCGCAAATTAATATGCTATTCCCCATTCTTGCCTTGAAGAGCTCAGCACTCTTCGACAAATCAGTAAACGACATCTTTGAGCTTGAGCCGGAAGACCAATAGAATAAAATTTGCAAATCAGAGAAATTGTAGTACATTTGCAGTCCCAAAATAAGCGGGCGTGTTGAAATTGGTAGACAAGCCAGACTTAGGATCTGGTGCCGCAAGGCGTATGGGTTCGATTCCCTTCGCCCGCACAAGTTTAAAGAGGACGAATTTTCGTCCTCTTTCTTGTTTTTATAAGTGCCCCATAGAGAGTCCCTGTCAGGTAAATCGGAGAGAATCTTGAAAAACTGACGATAATTGTATCTGTTTTGTGACAGAGAATTCTATCTTTGTAAATCACAAGATAAGGTATGGTATGAGAAGAATACTTGCGTCAACTTTGTTTATGCTTGCTGCAGTCCTGATGCATGCACAGGATGCTACAATGGCCTCAGCAAACGGTCTGTCTGACATTAGAGAACAGATCGTCAAAGAACTTAATTGCGGACTATATCCCCAGCTGGTCAATGTTCAGTCAAGAAGTTCGATATGTCTTGATGGAAGCTGGAAAGCTATTGTGGATCAGTACGAGAATGGATATTATAACTATCGACTGCATCCTATGCCGGATTCTCAGACATTCTTTGCCGATAAGAGCTGGAAGGCTGACAAGACAAGGCTTATCGAGTACGATTTTGATACAGACGGGGCTTTGCAGGTCCCAGGTGACTGGAACACCCAGGATGACAAACTGTATTACTATGAGGGAACCGTATGGTATAGACAGAAGTTCAATCTTACAAAAGATGAAGACAAGAGATACTTCCTTTATTTCGGTGCTGCCAATTATGAGACTATCGTAGGAGTCAACGGAACAGTTATCGGCAAACATACAGGCGGCTACACTCCATTCAATTTTGAGATAACATCTATAGTTAAGGATGGCGAGAACACTGTAATTGCAAAGGTGGATAACAAGCGCCGCCTGGAGGGAGTGCCGACAGTGAACTCTGACTGGTGGAACTACGGTGGACTTACCCGAAGCGTGTATGTGATAGAGACACCATCTGTATTTGTCCGTGATTATAGTCTTAGCTTGCAGGACAGAAAAAAAGGTATTATTGGAGGATATGTTCAATTGGATGGTTCAGCAGGTGGAGAAAAGGTTAACATCTGCATTCCGGAGCTTGAGGTATCTGTCGATGCAGTTGTGAATGAGGCAGGATATGCCGAATTCAAGTTCAAGGCGAATCCTGTCCTGTGGAGCCCATCCATGCCAAAACTGTACGATGTCGAGGTATCATCAGGAAGCGAGGTACTTAAGGATAGGATAGGTTTCCGCACGATTGAGGCTGATGGTAACCGTCTTCTCCTTAATGGCGAGGAAATCTTCTGCAAGGGCATATGCATCCATGAGGAAATGCCTTATGGAATGAATGGAAGAGCTTTCTCAAGAGAGCATGCGCTGACCTTGCTCAGTTGGGCTAAGGAAATGAACTGTAACTTTGTTCGTCTGGCACATTATCCTCATAATGAGGAGATGGTCCGTCTGGCAGAAGAGATGGGAATAATGGTGTGGTCTGAGATTCCGGTTTATTGGACCATTCATTGGTGGAACGATCAAACATATGCCAATGCCGAACTCCAGCTTACTGACATGATCACCCGTGACAAGAACAGAGCGAATGTCATCATATGGTCGGTAGCTAATGAGACTCCAAGATCTGAAGAGCGCCTGACCTTCCTTTCACGCCTGATTTCCAAGGCGCGTGAGCTTGACGGCACACGCCTTATATCGGCCGCAATGGAGAAGGAGTACATCGATCCGACTCATTGTACTGTTAATGATGAACTCGCCGAGATTGCCGATCTGATCAGTTTCAACCAGTATGTCGGATGGTATGACGGCTCGTCCGACAAGTGCGATTCAATCCAATGGACGTTTAATATCAACAAGCCGGTATTCATCAGTGAATTCGGTGGCGGCGCTCTGGCAGGAATGCATGGAGATGTATCCGAAAGGTTCACTGAGGAATATCAGGAGGAACTCTTCAAGAAGAACACAGCAATGTTTGACCGCATTCCTGGTCTTTGTGGAACAACTCCTTGGATTCTCAAAGATTTCCGAAGCCCGCGCCGTCAGCTGAAGGGAATTCAGGATGACTATAACCGCAAGGGACTCATTTCTGATCAGGGAATGAAGAAGAAGGCATTCTATGTTATGCAGGAGTGGTATAGTAATAAATAATCACGATACCATATATAAGCAACCTACCTAGAAGCAGAGACCCAGACGGATGCTGAAGCTCAGGGCGATGTTGTCGTGTGATGAGCCGAAATAGTCCCAGAGCTGGAAGCCGTGGTGGTAGCCTGTGTCGGCCGGACGGCCGTAGGCATAACCGGCTCCTAACCAGAAGTCCGCAAGGAATCTCTTATACAGATACTGGTAACCGAAAGTGCCCAGGAGAGCTCCCATGGCAGCCTTCTCACGTGCCTCAGATGCCTTGCAGTTGTGGATACCGGTGTTGGTACATGTATAATTGTAATGCGAATATATCAGCTCAGGACGGAGATAGAATCCTTTCAGCGAAACGTCACCTTGGTGGATGAAGAACTTGTGGCCATATCTCAGCGTAAATCCGAGAGGATCATTGTTATACTTGTCATAACCGGCACTGATGAGGCTTGCACAAAGTTCGCTGCTCTGATGCCAATTGGGAAGCGCGCGCTCATAAGACACCTTAGTACTTCCACTTGTCCATGACAGGAATGTGATCTTGATGGAATTGAGATAGTTTTCCTGCTCGTGACGAGCGTTGCCTGCAGAAGCTGCCACAATATTCAGAAGAAAGATAATGGCAAGAATGCCAGATCTGGTCATTAGCTTTTTCATAAAAATTCAGGTTAGTATAAAAAAAGAGCAAAAATCTTTCGATCTTTGCTCATTGGTAGCGGGAGTGGGATTCGAACCGCACGACCTTCGGGTTATGAGCCCGACGAGCTACCGACTGCTCTATCCCGCGATATTGGACTGCAAATATACGGACAATTTTTAAAACTGCAAATTTTATTTACAGAAAATACAGGAAATTTACATTTTTGCGTAAATCTCCTGCATTTTTCTGTTTTATAACGCTGTAATTACTCCTCCATCATAAACATAGGATCCCAGGCCGGAAGCTGGACAGGAGTCTGATCAAGCATCTTAAGGACATCCTCAGGAACATATTTCTTCTCCACTACCAGACGGAACATATACTCCTCGAACCACTCATCGGTCATGATGAGGCATCCCCTGTAACCTGAATTCGGTCCCCAGCTGTTCTCTACCATCCACTTCACAGGCTCACCGTTCACGATATCGACCGCGATGAGTGTCATCGCATGTGACGATCCGCTGGCATGGGTCATGACCCTCTGCTTCTTATCCATACCGAAAGTAACGCCCATAAGAGACTCATAGTCGAAATTAGCGATGTCAAGAGTTCCCTTGCTTCTGCTCTGGAACTTGCCGACGTCGCATGAGAAGTACATCGCTACATTGTCCTTGATCGATGCGATGGCCATCTCCTTGATGCGCTCGATAGGAAGGTTGATGTAAAGCCAATTGTGACCGTCGTACACATGCCTGTCATAATCGATCTCGTACACCTTGCCGTACTCACGGGTAGGATCGTTCATGACCATGATATAGTTATTCTCGAGGTCCTCTCCGATGAACTCCTGATAGAAGCTCATCGGAGTGTAAGTCTCACGGCTTACGATCTCGTTATTCTTATTGCATCTTACCCACTCGAACTCCTTCACCGGCTCGCCGAGGCAAAGGGCAAGCATACGGTAGATCTCAGCAAGCTGACGAATCTTCATCTCCTGCAGTTCGGCCGGACGGGCCTTGACTGCCGCTCTGAGCTCAAGACCGAACTCGCGGAGCTTGAGCTTGAGGAGGTTTGCCATCTGAGAAGTGTTGTTTGCCTGGAATGTCTCAGGCATAGCCTCTGCAGGCACGACACCGTACTTGGTAATGAGGTTAGACACGCCGGTAAACTGACCTCCGTCGCTGAGAGGGTTGCTGAAAAGCCAGTCAACCTTCCTATCCTCGAACGGAAGCTTTCTTGTGTCAATGACTCCCTGAAGGAAAAGGTTTGCCTTCTCGAGCTGATCGTAGAAGAAAAGATAGCTCTGAGAGAACTCCATTCCAGGAAGGTCATACTTGTCGATCATCTTGGCCCTCAAGACATTCAGACCTGTGAAAAGCCAGCATCTGCCTGAAGACTTCTGGTCTGTGATGCCCTTTGTCTTGACTCTGTCTGAGAAATGAGTGTCGATCATGGCTGCGTTGTCGGCATTGACAGCCAATGTCGCAATCGATGTGCCGGCAAGCGCATTGCTTATCGCCTTGTCGTAAAGGTTATCCTCATAAGTCGCGCTGATCTGTGCAAGCATCTCCGCAGAAATGCCGCCGTCATGCGAACCGGCAGGCTTCTGCGCCGAAACGATGCCCGAAGCGCATACTGCCAATGCTAAGGTCAGAAAAAATCTCTTCATAATCTATGTGTCTTATGCCATGAATGCCATCATACCCTCAACATCATCCTTTGCAAAGGACTTCTGCTCTCCTGAAGAAAGGTTCTTGATGTTGATCACTCCCTCGGCAGCCTCGTTTCCTCCAACGATAGACAGGAAAGGAATCGCTTTCTTGTCCGCATAGTCGAACTGCTTCTTGAGCTTCGACTGCTCTGGATAGATCTCGCATGCCACGCCTGCCTCACGGAGAGACTTTACCACTGGAATCAGATACTTCAGCTCGTCTGTTCCCATGTTTGCAAAGAGGAGCTTTGTTGTAGAAGTAACCTCTGAAGGGAACTTGTCAAGACCCTTGAGGACATCGTAGATACGGTCCGCACCGAATGAGATGCCGACTCCTGACATATTAGGAAGGCCGAAGATGCCTGTAAGGTTGTCATAGCGTCCACCTCCGCAGATGCTTCCGATTGCAAAGTCCTTTGCCTTCACCTCGAAGATAGCACCTGTATAGTAGTTAAGTCCGCGTGCAAGAGAGAGGTCGATCTCCACCTCGTGACGGATGCCCGCAGCCTCGATGAATCCGAAAAGCTCCTCAAGCTCATCAAGACCTTTGAGACCGGTCTCCGAAACGATACCGGATACAGACTTGCCGCTCATGAGATCACGCATAACCGCAATCTTCTCTGCCGTTGTGCCCGAAAGCTGAAGGATAGGACGGATAACCTCCACAGCCTCTGCTGTGAGACCCTTCTCCATCATCTCAGCCTCAACCGCCTCAAGACCGATCTTGTCTATCTTATCGATTGCCACCGTGATGTCAACCACCTTGTCAGGGAACCCGCAGATCTCAGCCATACCGGTGAGTACCTTGCGGTTGTTGATCTTCACGCAGACATTCACATCGAAGAGGGTGAACACGCGGTCCACAATCTGGACGAGCTCAAGCTCATTGAGCTGGGATGTGGATCCGATCACATCGACGTCACACTGGTAGAACTCTCTGTAGCGACCCTTCTGCGGACGGTCTGCTCTCCATACCGGCTGGATCTGGAATCTCTTGAACGGGAATGTTATGTCGTTCTGATGCTGAACCACGAAACGTGCAAACGGCACTGTCAGGTCATAGCGAAGACCTTTCTCGCACACCTTGAGCGAAAGGGCCTTGCTGTTATATCCATCTTCTGTTCCCTCAACCTTATAATCATCATAGTTGATCTTTGAAAATGCGTCTCCTGAGTTCAGGATTCTGAATAAGAGTTTGTCGCCCTCCTCACCGTACTTTCCGAGAAGTGTGCTGAGGTTCTCCATTGACGGAGTCTCGATCGGAGCGTATCCGTATGTCTTGAACACCGAACGGATGGTGTCGAATATATAGTTTCTTCCTGCCATCTCTGCAGGTCCGAAGTCTCTGGTTCCTTTAGGAATAGATGGTTTCTGTGCCATTTTATTGATATTTATGTTATAATCTGCAAATATAATAAAAAATGACTCTTAAAAAAAGGGCCGGCCCATAGGGCCAGCCCAAACATCACACAATCCGTTTCTTAGACGGAACCACCTGCAATATTATATATTATCTTCTCGCTGCAGGTGTGACAACGTCACCTTCCGTGACGTCGACCTCCACTTCAAATCCGTCATGTATGAGGTCAAACCTATAGAAATCACCTCCCGGCTTTAATCATCAACTGCTATCAGGTGGAAGTTATTGTTGAATTTCAGTTCCATACGATTGGTCAGCTTGACCTCATATGTTCTGCGGTCTATATCGAACTCAACGAATCCCGCACCAGGATAATGCGCCTTGACATATTCCCGGATCGACTCCGGAATCAGTTCTGCCGGAATTCCATTGCTAGAGGAGATCTTTGACAAGGCACCGCTGTGGGAGAACTCAAGCTTTGTTCCGTTCATCATTATGACCGTGTATTCAGCAAAGGCAATATCATCATCCTTAGCAACAAATGATGTGTTCTCACCTGGGAAATTCGTCTGTATATACACCTTCGCCGGCGAAGGAAGCTTATCGAAAGATATCGGTCTGTCGTCCGCTGACAGAGTCGCTGCAAATGCGGCGAATCCTATCAGTACTGCAATTAAGTTCTTCATAAATCTCTAATTTTTAATTTATCTAAAGTAGGTACTGCAAATATGAAACTAAATTATCAAAAATCCAAGTAATTTGGAATATTTCTAATTATAATCATTAAAATTTACACCATAATACATACAAAACGACTCTAATACAGTGTTTATTGTTAAATTTGTGCCATGAATACGCGCAGAAAGATCATTTATATGTCCAGCACCATCACGATGCTGATCCTCGCATGCATTGCCGATGTCATGTGGGGCGGTCATGCGAACATGGACATCATGCTCCATCTGCGCCTGCCGCGCACTGCCACCGCCATTCTGGCTGGAGCGGCTATGGCTCTGTCCGGCTCCCAAATGCAGAGCATCTTCAGAAATCCTCTTGCCGATCCGCACATCATGGGAATCAGCAGCGGAGCCTCGCTGGGAGCAGCCCTCACGACTATGTATGCCGGAGCGGCTTTAGCCGGAGTACCGATCGCCATATCGGCATCTATAGGAGCTGCTGCTGCAGCAGCGGTGATACTATATGCGTCAAAGAAATTCAGCAATGCATCCGTCCTTCTCATCTTTGGAGTCATGCTCGGATTCATTGTCACAGCGGCAGTGACTGTCCTGCAGTTCAGTTCTGATGCAGAAAGTCTGAAGTCATACTACAGCTGGTCTGCCGGAAGTTTCTCAAACACCACATGGACAGAGACCGGAATCATCGCGGGCACACTCCTCCTTGGGCTTATCATAGCGCTACGTAACCATAAAGGCCTGGATCTGATCCTCTTCGGAGATGAGTTCACGGAACTCTCAGGCGGCAGGCCTGCCAAGATACGGCTCAAGGCTCTGCTCAGCTGCAGCCTCATCACAGGAGCGGTCACCGCTTTCTGCGGCCCGCTCGGCTTCGTTGGCATCATTGGTCCGCATATCGCCAAAGCTTTGCTGGGAACCTCGTCCCATAGGGCGGTACTCCCCGCCTCCTTGCTTACAGGTGGCCTGATAGGAGTCTGTGCTGACCTCATATCCAGATTGACCCCATCACCGATGCCGGTTGCCAGCACAATGGCACTCCTGGGCATACCTGTCATATTATATATAATGCTGAAAAAACCATCATTATGAGCAGACGTCTGATACATATAGAGAATATGGCCATCGGGCATGGGAAAAGGACACTATATGAAAACGTGACCTTCGACATCCATGCCGGCGACTGCATCATGCTGTGCGGGGCCAACGGCAGCGGCAAGACAACTCTCCTCAGGACTATAGCTCAGATGAAGGAAAGAGGGTGCAGAGTTACCATGATACCGTCCAGGATACCGAAGGTCAAAGGATTCAGCGTCAATGAATTTGTAAAGGTAAGCTGCTTCAGGCAGACAGACATGTCCGGTAAATTGTCCGAACATGACGAGGCAAGTCTTGGAAACGCACTTGCAGAACTGGGGATAGGTCATCTTCATGACAGGGACATAAGCACACTCAGCGATGGAGAGTTCCAAAAGGCATGCATATCTGCAGCGCTCGTGCAGCACTCGGACATCATATTGCTTGACGAGCCGACAGCTTTCCTGGATGCAGAGAACAAGGTATCAGTCCTACAGGCCCTGAAGAGATTATGCGACAAAGAAAACGGTCCTTCCGTGATATTCTCCACACACGATCTGCACGAAGGCCTCAAGGCCTGCAACAGAGTCATTGCGCTCGGCGCAGACGGCATCTTCAGAGTCGGGGAAGCATCTTGTACTATCATAGATAGTATTTTCAGGAAGACGATATAATTTCAAGATATAACAAGGTATAAAAAGTTTCGTTTGTCAAAAACGAAACTTTTTATACCTTTGGGGTTCAATTTGAAACACATGGACAAAAAGCTATTCCTGATCGACGGCCACGCACTGATCTTCAAGATGTATTACGCATTCCTGCGACATCCTATGATCAACTCCAAAGGTGCCGACATGTCGATTCTATTCGGATTCACCAAATACATCCTCGAACTGATCGAGAAGGAGAAACCGACTCATCTGGCCATAGCGTTCGACCCTCCGGGAGGAACGTTCAGGCATGAGATGTACCCAGAATACAAAGGCACCCGCTCCGAAACCCCTCAGCTTATCATAGACTCCCTGGAACCGCTCTGCGAACTTTGCAAAGCGATGGATATACCCGTATTGATGGTCAAGGGATTCGAGGCTGACGACGTGATCGGTTCAATGGCCAAAAGAGCCGAGAAGGAAGGCTTTACGGTATACATGGTCACTCCGGACAAGGATTACGGCCAGCTCATATCAAAGAACATTCTCCAGCTCAAGCCGGGAAAGTCCGGTTCGGACAAGGAGATCATCGACGTGGCAAAGATCTGTGAAAAATACAACATCACCAGACCGGAGCAGGTCATTGAGATACTGACCATCTGCGGAGATACATCTGACAATGTGCCTGGAGTCAAGGGCGTAGGAGAAGTCGGTGCAGGCAAGCTCGTGTCCAGGTTCGGCACTGTCGAGGAGATCTACAAGCACCTTGACGAACTCACTCCGAAGCAGAGAGAGGCATTCATAAGTTCCGAAGGCCACATCGCGCTCAGCCATGAGCTCGTGACAATCAAGACAGACATCGTGCTTGATGTTGACAGCGACAGCATGGAGCTTACCGGCACATACTCGCCGGAAGCTGCCGACCTGTTCGAGAAATATGAATTCGGATCATTGAGAAAATACCTGGGAACTGTACAGCCGTCAGCTCCAAAGGAAGCAAAAAATGTAGAGTACACAGAGAATGCACCGGCACATGTCGTCCAGGAAGCACTGAAGCTTGGAAGATGCGCCATTATAACAGAAGGGAAGGCCGAGGGCATATTCAGCGAGATCGATCGTGTCACAGTAGCGGCAGGAACAATGACTGCGGAAGGCCGGGCGGCAGATTTCGAACAGATCATTTCTGCTCCTCAGATCACCAAATACGGATATGACCTCAAGCTCCAGAGGAACCTACTTGCACATGCCGGAATACGCTTGGAAGGAACTCTCATGGATATCGAGCTGATGCACTACCTGATCAATCCGGAAAAGACTCATAAGGTCGAGATCCTTGCAAAGACATATCTGGGTGTGAATCTTGAAGAAAGCGAAAGCACTCCGGAGGCTATGGAGACGCTGTCGCTTTTCGATGAAATTCCTGAAGATGAAACCAGGCCAAGCAAGGCAAAGGAAGCCGCTGTGATCTTCCTTATGGGAGAGGCGGTATGGAAAGACATGGAAACCAACGGAGTCCAGACTCTCTATATGGACATGGAGGAGCCACTGCTGAAAGTTCTCTCCGACATGGAGATGGAAGGCGTGAAGATCGATCTTGCCCAGCTGAGGAAGTATGCTGCCGGGCTGAATGTCGAGATGAATGAGATCCAGGATAGAGTCAGAGAAATGGCGCAGGAGCCGACCCTGAACATCCTCTCCCCAAAGCAGATCGGAGCACTCATCTTCGAGAAGCTCAACCTTGACCCGAAAAAGAAGCCTAAGGCAGGAGTCAGATACACTTACCCGACAGACGAGGAGACTCTTAGCGCACTTGCAGACAAGCACCCTATCATCAATGAGATACTGGAGTTCAGAGGAGTAAAGAAACTGCTCTCGACATACATAGAGCCTTTCCCTGGATACATATCTCCGATAACAGGCAAGATCCATACAACCTTCAACCAGGCGCTTACCGCCACAGGACGCCTCAGTTCATCGAAGCCA
>JAEIGA010018613.1_pt1 | contig 10587 bp, 8 predicted proteins | sample 9270691 | NCBI WGS metagenome assembly JAEIGA01 (sample SAMN17057246, study PRJNA624740) | gut metagenome | biome: biome; isolation source: fecal sample | host: Bos grunniens | place: China: Xizang | collected 2019
AACTCAGAAAGACTCCTAAGGGAGAAATCAAAAAAAGAGTTGCAGAGGCTGCAAGAATCCTCGAAATCGAGCATTTGCTCGACCGTTCAATCAAGGCTTTGTCCGGTGGTCAGCGTCAGAGAGTTGCGCTTGGTCGTGCTATCGTTCGTGAACCTAAGGTATTCCTTATGGACGAACCTCTTTCAAACTTGGACGCTAAGCTCCGTGCTCAGATGCGTACAGAGATTATCAAGCTCCACCAGAGATTGCAGACAACTGTTATCTACGTTACACATGACCAGACAGAGGCTATGACAATGGGTTCAAGAATCGTTGTTATGAAAGACGGTTACATTCAACAGGTTGACAGCCCTCAAGTTCTTTACGAGAAGCCCGTTAATATGTTCGTTGCAGGCTTTATCGGCAGCCCTCAAATGAACTTTGTTGACGTTAAAGTTGAGAAACAAGGCGCAGACATCTTCCTCAGAATGGGTAGATTTACAATTAAGCTTCCTGAGCAAAAAGCTGAAAAAGTTCTTGCAGGCGGCTATGTAGACAAGACTGTTGTTATGGGTGTACGTCCTGAGGCAGTTCATGACGAGCAGATGTACTTAGAAGCATATCAAGATTCACAATTCGAGTCAAAAATCGAAGTTGTTGAGCTTCTTGGTTCTGAGTCTCTCATTTATATGATGCTTGAGAATACAAACTTCATTGCCAGAGTTAAACCTCGTAACAATATCTACGTTGGTGATACAATGCGTTTTGCAATCAACCCCAACAAGGTTCACGTGTTCGACAAAGAAACAGAGAACATTGTTACAAACTGATAGCTTAATACGTTAATTACAGCTACGGGATTCATTTCAATATGAATTCCGTAGTTTTTTTATGCAAAAAATAATTGCATATGAAAAATTTTTATGGTAATATGAAATCAAGAAGAAGGATAAACTTTATAAAGAGCATTTTACGCGAACTGCGTGGTATATAACAATATATTCACATTATAACACAAGAGGAGGTTTTACTATGTTAGTTCATTTTAACACAAAGAATTCTACTATTGACGGTAATGCGTTAAACATTATGGAGAGCAAAGCTTTAAAGCGTTTTGCAAGATATTTTGCAAACGAAGCAGAGAGTGATACAACTCTTACAATTAAAATTGCTGATAAGAAACTCAGTTATAAAGTCGAGCTTACTCTTCCTTATTACGGATTTGTGTTGAGGACAGAAACATACGATGACACAAGCCCTATTGCTGCTTTAGATAAAGGCATGGATGCAATGGAGCGCAGAATGGCTAAGTCCAAAACAAAGATTCAAAACAAAAAACATCAAACCATAGAATTCGCCCCTGTAATCGAGGCAGAAGAAGAACCTGATGTATATCCAATCGTAAGAATTAAGTCTTATGAAATGAAACCTATGTCGGTACAAGACGCTATCTTAAATATGAATAACTTAGGTCATAGCTTCTATACCTTCCTTAATGAAGAATCGGGAAAATTTTCTACCGTCTACAGACGAAACGAAGAAGATTACGGCATGATTGAGCCGATTTAATTTCCACAGAAAAAACTCTGAGATTCAATTTTTATTGAGTCTCAGAGTTTTTTAATGCTTTTTATTAAAATTTCTTACAGCTTCTCTGCAACTGCATTCAAGAATCCATCAAGATCCATTACTTGCACATCTGTTTTCGAAGTAATCAAAGCAAGGTCTCCTGTCATTTTGCCCTCAGCAACTGTGTCAAGAACAGCCTTTTCTGTTCGACGAGCAAAATCAACAAGGTCGTTAAGACCGTCCATTTCTCCTCTCTTAGCAAGAGCACCTGTCCAGGCAAAAATTGTAGCAATAGGATTCGTAGAAGTTTTCTCGCCTTTAAGGTACTTATGATAATGACGAGGAATTGTACCATGTGCAGCTTCGTATTCATAATATCCGTGAGGGGAGACAAGCACAGATGTCATCATGGCAAGACTTCCGAAAGCTGTTGCCAGCATATCAGAGAAAACATCCCCGTCGTAGTTTTTACAAGCCCATATAAATCCGCCTTTGGATTTCATTACACGCGCAATAGCATCATCAACAAGGGTATAGAAATATGTAATGCCTGCAGCTTCAAATTTTGCTTTGTATTCATTCTCATACATTTCTGCAAAAATATCTTTAAACCTATGGTCATACTTCTTAGATATTGTATCTTTTGAAGAAAACCACAAATCTAATTTCTCAGAAAGCGCGTACTCAAAGCATGTACGAGCAAAGCTCTCTATAGACGAATCAAGATTGTGCATACCCATTGCAATACCGCCTGATGCCGAAAAATCCTTTATCAGCATTGTGTTTTGTGTACCGTCAGGTAAAGTGATAACAAGCTCAGCCTTACTTCCTTGCGGAACAACAGTATCAACTGCAGAATAAATATCTCCGTAAGCGTGACGTGCAATAACAATAGGCGCCTCCCAAGAAGGAACGAGCGGAGATATTCCGTCTGCCAATATAGGAGCGCGGAAAACCGTACCGTCAAGTATGGAGCGGATTGTGCCATTAGGGCTCTTCCACATTTTCTTAAGACCAAACTCCTCAACGCGAGCTGCATTTGGTGTAATTGTAGCACATTTTACAGCAACACCGTACTTTTTGGTTGCATTTGCAGAATCAACTGTAACCTTATCCTCTGTAGCATCTCTGTTTTCAAGTCCTAAATCATAGTATTCTGTCTTTAAATCTACAAAAGGTGTGATAAGAATATCTTTAATTTTCTTCCACACGATTCTTGTCATCTCGTCGCCGTCCATCTCAACAAGCGGCGTAGTCATTTTAATTTTGTCACTCATTTTAATTTTCCTCCTTATGTATAGCCATATACATTTCTCTCGCGCTTTCTGCGCTGTCGACACCTGTAGGATTTTTCACCGGAGCAAACTCTTCTTTTCTCTCAATTCTGAAAACTCCCAAGCTGTCAAGCTGTGAAAAAGCGTCAAACAGAAACAATTCAAATTTATATCCATTCGGAATTACCACCGTTTCTCCGGTTGCAAAATCCGCACAGTTCAATTTTTTTACTGCAATATGATATGACATGCCAACTTCTGCCAAAGACTCAGCTACATCAATATCAAAAATATAGTTTAAAACGTTTGTATCCCCATAAACCCACACGCCGGCATCGTCCTTGAGCTCCGCAAGCTCCAACGGAATTTCCGTATACTCTATAACTGTCGGTTTGCCTCCGCGTCTGCAGAAGACACCTGCCTTTTCGTCTGCAGTGCGTTTTATAAATGACTTGGCTACAGCTTTATGTCCGGAATCCTCTAAGAATCCCAGAAACAACGGGTCCGCCATTTTCACAAGACAATTATCAATGCCGCAAATAAAAATCCTTGAGATACCTTTGTCTCTCATCTTCTCAAAAAGTCCTGCATTCTTAAGAGAAGCAAATAAACCTCCGTTGCCATTGGGGCTCTTTAATACCGTATATTTATTCTCCAGCAGAATATTCCCTTCTCTATCCATTGCCGGAATCATCGTCTGAGGGAAAAATGTGATGTTTTCTTTGCCGTAATCAAAGTAATTATTCTTCTCAAAAAATTCAACCGTATCTTTATGGTTAATATGGCTGGTCATTATATACCACTGCACCTTACAGCCGGCCTGAGCGGAAACTTCTTTTAAACCACAGCATTGTATCTCAAATAAAGATTTGTGAGAAGGCAGTCCAATATCGTAAGTACCCTTCGGTCCTGTATGCCCAAGTCGTGTTCCTTGACCTCCCGCCATTGTAAGAGCTGCCATTTTGCCCTCTCCCAGAACCTGCAGGCCTTTGTCATACAGTCTTTTTCTTTCTTCTTCACACATTGAAGTAGCATCTGTACACGGAATCGGGGCAATCTCTGCTTCTGCAGTCTCTTCCTTCGTGTTTGTTAAGTTTTTAAATAAATCCTGCATTAAGTTAAAATCTATATTTTGCACATCCGTCAAAAGAATTTTCTTTTGTTCATCTGTTAATTCTTCATAAAAATTAAAAAGTTTCTCCTGTCCGAAAGTTTTTGCTTTATTAAGCAACTCAGGCAATGCCACGGGAAACGCCTCCTTTAATTTCTGCACAAAGCGTAATGTTAAAATATTTTATTATGGTTTTTTAAAAAACCATTCCTTTCACCGAAAAAAGATGCTATACTAATAAACAGCAGTTCTCTTTTGTTCTTGTATAGTATAAACAAAAGCGGCATCAAAGTAAATAATTAAACTGACAAATATTTAAGCTAAACGGCTTTGAGGATTAAAAATGGATAATAACAAATTCTATAAAAACATAATGAACGAAATAAACTCAGCTCCTGTTAACGAGCCGTCAACCGGAGCCGCGGACGAATCTGTCACAGAGACACCGGAGCTATCTGTTCCGTATGAAGAAGTCACCGTACCTGTAATAAATTCCGCAGAAGAACCTTCTTTTTGGCAAAAGCTGACCACTACTGTTTCAGAAGGTGTCGTTTTTGGCGGTTTGATTATGTATCTTCTTATTGTGATAAATCTCATTGGCACAGCAATTTTTGCACGAAAATCCGGCATTAGTCTTACACAGTCTGTTTTATACATGTTTCATATTGACACATTATCCCTTGATTCTTTTTCTTTTCTTGAGGCAAGCATTCTTGTGTCGTATATATTTGCTTTTGTTTTCGGCGGCCTGCTGGTCTTTGCTTTTTTAAGATTAGCTTACCATATTTGCAAGCTCTGCGGCTTTGTTTATTCCAACAAGGTTACAAGGATTATTTTGCTTTCTTTTATGGGTATATTTTTAATAGCAAGCTTGATTCTTATTATTGCCGGTAACAATATTCTTTCTATTTCAGTTTATAATTGGGCAATGCCATTGCTTGCCTTTTTAGGCGGTTTCTTCATGTATTGCATTTCCCTCAGAGATGTTAATGTTTATTAATGAGAAATTAGGCTGATTAATATCACATTTTAGTTTAAAGCAAAAAGCACCCATTCAAGGGTGCTTTTAATTATCTCTGATAATTTTTATTAAATTTGCTCTCCGTTATTTCTTCTCTGCATAAGATTCATAATTCTCTGGGCAGGATTTACAATGCCGCCCAAGGATTCATCGTAGTTGAGAGCATCAATAAGTTTTGCAATGTACTTAGACATATCAACTTCAACAAACCAAGGAGCATCTTTAAGCTCAGGACGTCTGTATGTAAGATTTGTAGCAAATATTTTATCAATTATTCCCTGCTCATAGCATTTCTGGAATTCTTGTATGCCATCTGTAAACAAAGCATACGTTGTAGCGGCAAAAATTCTGCGAGCTTTGCGACGTTTTAACTCCATTGCAATATCAAGCATTGAATCACCTGAGGATATCATATCATCAAGAACAAGAATATCCTTGCCCTCAACATCATCACCGATAAACTCATGTGCAACAATTGGGTTTCTGCCATTTACAATTGTTGTGTAATCTCTTCTCTTAATAAAGATACCAAGATTAATACCAAACAAAGTAGAATAATAAAGATTTCTATGAATACCTCCCTCGTCAGGGCTTACCATCATCATATTATCTTTATCAATCTTAAGGTCAGGAATCTCATGAATTAAAGCCTTTATGAATTGATAATAAGCATGTACATCCTCAAAACCAACCTCAGGTATAGCATTTGAAACTCTTGCATCATGTGCATCAAAAGTAATAATATTTGCAACACCCAAAGATGCGAGCTCTTGAAGTGCGCAAGCGCAATCCAAAGACTCTCTTACGGAACGTTTGTGCTGTCTGCCACCATAAAGGAACGGCATAATTACATTAATTCTTTTAGCCTTACCGCCAATTGCAGAGATTACTCTCTTTAAATCTGCATAATGTTCGTCAGGAGACATGTGGTTTTCCATTCCCATGAAGTTGTATTTGCAACTGTAATTACCAATATCTACCAAAATGTAGATATCTTTACCTCTTACGGATTCATCAATTATTGCTTTAGCCTCTCCGTTACTAAAACGCGGACATCTCGATTTTAACAGATATGTATCTGTCTCTGCTCCAGGCATTGTTTTTTGACGCTCTGAAACAAGCCATTTATCAACATGCGCGCCTAAGTCTCTGCAACTGTCCATTGCTATAATACCAAGCGGACCAACAGGGAACGAAAGTGTGGAAAAAGGTGCTCTTTCCGGACTCATATATGTGTTACCTCCAACGAAATAAAAATAATGCTCACCGATAGTTTATCATATCGAACAAGTTTCGTAAACCCTTAAATCACAGCGAAGAAGAATCAAGCTCTGCAAAATCTTTAAGAAATACTTTCAAAGCTGCAGCAATAGTATCAACTCCGCCAACAGAATTAGATTCAATGTTAAGCGGCATCAAAGGATCATGCAATGACAAACGAAGAAGGAACCAACCATTGCCTGTGCTTTCATCACACATAACGCGTATACCCTCATAATTCTTAGGCTCAACAGTCCAACCCTTTTGGGACTTTGCGTACTCACCAAGCTTTTCAATAACCTCTGTACCGTAAGTCTTAAAGTCCTCACAAGAAATATTCATGCGGAATTCCTTAGCCTCAGCAGGTTCTTCCAGCTTCTCTATCAGACCATCTATTGTTTTGCCCTCTTTTTTGAGCTGAGCCATTTTAATAAGAAGTTTAGCAATAAGATATGCACCGTCATCAAGGAAATAGTTCTCCTTAAGAGCGCCGTGACCCGAAGTCTCAATAGCAACAGGAGTATAAATACCCTCATTGTTAAGACGAATAGCTTCGTTAATAACGTTTTTATATCCCCTCTTAAATCTATGGTGAACACCACCAAGATCTTCCTCAATAAATTTCTTTAAACCACTTGAAGTAATTGAGTCTGTAACAATTGTAGCTCCTGCATGTTCTTCAATAGCAATAGCAGCAATCAAAGCAATAATTCTGTTACGGTTAATTTCACGACCTGTTCTGTCAACAGCACCTGCTCGGTCAACATCAGTGTCAAAAATAATACCAAAATCAGCCTTGTTATCAACAACAGCCTTTTGAATAGCTGCCATAGCATCCTTATCCTCCGGATTCGGAATGTGGTTCGGGAAGCTACCGTCAGGCTCAAGGAATTGGCTGCCATCTGTGCAAGCACCTAAGGGCTTAAGAACCTTTTCCGCATAGAAACCGCCTGCGCCGTTACCTGCATCAACCACGATACGGAATCCCTCCAGCGGTCTTTCTTCTCCTGTCTTTTCGCGAATCTTGCGTACAATATCAGCCGCATAAACGCTTATAAAGTCAAGGCTCTTCACCTCTCCCGGTTTTGCAGCTACGGAATACTCGTTGTCTTGTGCCAATTGGAGTATTGCTGTAATATCTGCTTTTTCAAGGCCGCCATCTTTTGTGAAGAACTTAAGTCCGTTACGATTAAAAGGAAGATGACTTGCTGTAAGCATGATAGAACCGTCATATTCATATCCCGCAATTACCGTTGTCATAAACATAGCAGGTGTAGAAGCAAGATTGCAGTTAATTACTGTAATACCAAGATTTGAAAGTCCGCTTGCAACTGCCGCATTAAGATCTGCTCCGGAAAGTCTTGAGTCATTTCCTATTGCAACTGTAAGCTCATCATAATTCTTTCCTGTTTTTTCTTTGAGCCATTCGCCAAAAGCACATGCAATCTGTCCTGCAATTTCAGGTGTAAGATTAACGTGTTGACCCTCAATACCCTCAAGAGCAACACCTCTTATATCGCTGCCATTTTGTAATTTTTTCCATTTGTCAGTTAGCATAATTAATCAATCTCCTATTATATTAAAAATTTATTTCTGTTGTTTCTGTGAATTATATCACCGCAAACGCTTATATGTCAAAGTTTATCAAACTCTTCTACATTGAGAACAAAGAATGTGGCTCCTCCCACTGTAACTTCATCACCCAAACCATCCCTGTGCAGCCCTTTTCCGAAGGAATTTGTAGACATTGCTATCTGCTTGCGCGTTGAGCAATATTTTTGAAGCAACTCTTTTATTCTTGCTACATTATCATCCTCTGTTCCGATTAAAAGAGTAGTGTTGCCGACCATTAAGAAACCGCCTGTTGTAGAAAGTTTTGTTACAAAAAAGCCCTCCTGTGTAAGAGCTGTAGCAGCTACCGCACTGTCATCATTATTTACAATTGCCAAAACAAGTTTCATATACATCCTCCAAATAATTATAATTCTGAGCTTAAAAGCATCAAGCTATGCTTATCAAGCTGCTTGTAATTCGGTATTTCATACCTGTTATCACTTGTATCCCTTACCAACACACGTCCGTCATAAAGCAATTTTATATCACTGTGCCTATTGCGTATTTCAAAAGTTTGATTGCCCCTGTCCGTCTCTACCGCCCACTTAAGCAAGCCAAATTTATCTGTAACCTCCAAAATCCGTGTTATCCTTGGTATCAGATAATATTCCCGCAAACAAGCCTCTATCACTTTTTTAGATTCGCTCATAAGCGTATCAACATTTCTGATTATAGCTTGTTCTTTTCCTTTTTCATCAATTAACGTAATATATTTTGACAATCCGCTTACGGGAAAAAGCCTTCGCGGCTCTAAATTTTCAATTGTTTTTCCCCCGTAAAATTCTACATCAACAGTACATAAATCTCTTCTTGTGATGCGAACCTCGTCTCCATCAATATACAATCTTGCCATTTTTACTTCACCGCCTTAATCAAAGTTCTCCACTTCTTTTGATTGTCTGATTTTTTCAGACATAGACTGTATTTCCACCAGCTTATAATATTTACCCTTAAGTGCCATAAGCTCTTCATGTGTACCGTTTTCAATTATTCGTCCTTGATCAACAACGATAATTTTATTTGCCTTTCTCAAAGTAGAAAGACGGTGTGCTATCATTAAGGTGGTACGCCCTTTTATAAGTCTTTCAATCGCCTCTTGTATTAGGTTTTCCGTTTCTGAGTCAACAGAGGCTGTAGCTTCATCAAATATCAACAAAGCAGGATTTTTTAATACTGCTCTGGCAATAGAAATTCTCTGTCTTTCTCCTCCGGAAAGGCCGATTCCCCTTTCACCCAGCATAGAGTCATATCCGTCAGGTTGTCTGGCAATAAATTCATGAGCATTTGCAATGTCCGCCGCATGAATAACTTCCTCTACATGAGCATCAGGCTGTCCGTATGCAATATTATTATATATGGTATCACTAAACATCATAGGTTCTTGCTGCACATAACCTATTTTCGAGCGATAATATTCCAAACTCAATTCTTTAACATTGTGTCCGTCTACCAATATATCTCCCTCGTAATTATCATAAAAACGCATAAGCAGATTAATGAGCGTTGATTTTCCGGAGCCGGTAGTGCCCACAATTCCCACAATATCGCCTTGCTCTATTGTAATATTAATATCAGATAAAACCTTCTTAGTTCTGTCAAAAGAAAAATTCACATTACGGAATTCTATCTTTCCGGACAACTTTGGCTTATTGTCTTTATAAAAATCCGCCTCCGGTTCTGCGTCGAGTATGTCAAAAATTCTTTCTGCTGCCGACAACGCTTGGTTATACGCATCACTAAGTCCTGCAAAAAAGTTTACCGGAGCATAAAATGTTGTGGCATACGAAAGGAAAGACACAAGCAAACCGGCTGATATGGCAGAATCTTGTCCTTCAATAACCCATATTCCGCCTACTGCCCATAAAAGCAATGTGCCGCAATGTATAAAAAACGATACTACAAGAGGAAATAAAGTAACTATTTTTGATGATTCTTTTTCTACTCTCAACCACTCATCATTATACTTTTCAAATCTTTTTACCGTTCTTTTTTCTCCTGCAAAAGATTTAACTACCTTTATACACGGAATAGTGTCTGTAAGTACAGATGTCACTGCAGCCCATTTCCGCCAAATTCTTCTGTAAAAGGGCATTATTTTTTTACGGAAAATTCTTGTTCCTATTACTATGAGGGGCACCGGCACCAAAGCTAACAGGGAAAGCTTCCAATTCATGGAAAACATTAATACAATAATACCTATCAGAAGAACAAACTCTGCTACAGCTTCTTGAGTAACACGCAGCATAAAAGCCTGCAACGTTGCCGTGTCTCCTGAAATTCTGTTAATTACAGAACCTGTAGATGTCTTGTCATAAAATTTCATAGGTAAAAACTGTGCCTTGCGATATACATCATTCCTTATATGTGCCACGATTTTATCTCCGCTTATGCGAAGTATGTAATTTCGTATAATACTCATCACAGTGAACACTATATAGCTGCAAAGCAACACAATCACAATCAAAGATAACTTATCCCTGTTCTTGTTTGGCAATACGTCATCCACCAAAAGCTTCGTCAAATACGGAGGGAGCAACGCCGCTGTCGTTGTAAAAAAAGATAAAAACAAACAAATAACTAAGTTGCCAATCTCCGGTTTAAGATATTTAAATAGCTTTCCTGCCATTTTTTTCTTTGTTTTGCAATAAGTACATTCCGAGCCTGCACTTAGAAGCGTCCTTCCGCATTTAGGACAAGTGTTCATTAATTTCTCGTAAGTAGCGTCTACTAATTGGAATTCCGTAGATGCATCCTCGCCA
>JAEIGA010018614.1_pt1 | contig 10587 bp, 10 predicted proteins | sample 9270691 | NCBI WGS metagenome assembly JAEIGA01 (sample SAMN17057246, study PRJNA624740) | gut metagenome | biome: biome; isolation source: fecal sample | host: Bos grunniens | place: China: Xizang | collected 2019
GCCTGCGAAGGAGGCAATTGTTTCTACCATGGGTATTCTATATCCATCGGACGCGGCATTGTCGGCATTCACGCCCTTAACAGCGTATGCCTTTATGGCGTTTGTATTGCTATATTTCCCTTGTGTGGCAACAATCACCACGTTGCGCAAGGAGTTGGGGAGAAAATGGGCATGGTTTAGTCTGTTGCAGTCAATGGTACTGGCATGGGTGGTGAGTTTTGTGATTTATCAAGTAGGATTATTGTTTAGTGTTTAGAGGACGCTCGCGGTGCGAGCTACAGGACGGCGCAGAGCGCCTACAGCTCATAGGCACAAACTTGTACAAGAGAGAATATGAAAACAAAATGGATTATATTAGTCGCACTGATCTTGCTGCCGATGGTGGCAGAAGCACATGCATGGGGTACAGTGCTGGATGATAAGGGCGAGCCATTGGTAGGTGCGAATGTGTATTGGGCTGGCACGACTGTAGGTGTCGCAACCGACATTGATGGACGATTTCAATTGGAACCCGTAAAGAGCACCAACCTGCTGGTAACAAGCTTCATGGGCTTCCACAACGACACAACCGAAGTGACCGCACACAGTGAACTCACTATCGTGTTGGTGAGTGATTTGCTATTGGAAGAGGTCGATATCGTGGAGCGCAAGATGGCGGTGCTACGTTCGCGCATTTCGCCCCTAACCACAGAGACCTTGACGGGCGAAGCACTCTGTATGGCTGCCTGCTGCAACCTGAGTGAGAGTTTTGAGACAAGTGCCTCGGTGGATGTGGCATACTCCGATGCTGCTACGGGAGCAAAGCAGATTCGTTTGCTCGGCTTGAGCGGCACCTATGTGCAGTTGCTCACAGAGAACACTCCTAATATCCGCGGATTGGCACAATCGTTTGGTATGGAGTATATCCCTGGTCCTTGGATGGAGGCGATTCAGGTGAGCAAAGGTACATCTTCTGTGCGCAATGGCTATGAGGCGATTGCAGGACAAATCAATGTGGAGTACCTCAAACCACAAACGCAAGACCCTATCGCGCTTAATGCGATGATCAGCACAGAGACACATGCTGAAGTGAATGCTTCGGGCGGTTGGGACCTGAATGATAAGGTATCAACGGGTATCTTGTTCCATGCGCAAAACATGTCATTGGAACTCGATCACAACCATGATGGTTTCTTGGATATGCCCAAAAACACCAATGTAAACCTCCTCAACCGTTGGTACGTGAAGACAGGCGATTATACCGGACAATTCCTTGTACGCGGACTTTATGACCGCCGCCAAGGCGGACAAACGAAAGAGGCGTCTAGCCTTTCGCCTTTCGCTACTTCGCCTTATAAGATTGACCTCAATACATGGCGCGTGGACGGCTTTATGAAGAATGGTTATGTGTTTGATGCAGAGACGGGTACTTCTATTGGTATCATCACTTCGGCTTCGTACCATAACCAACAAAGCACCTATGGTCCTCGCCAATGGAATGCTGCACAGACCAACACGTATCTGAATGCTATCTTCCAAACATCGTTCGACGATTCGGCAACCGATCTATGGGATGACCATTCACATGACTTGTCGGCAGGATTAAGTTTGAACTTTGATAGATACAACGAGGAGTTACTCCTCGCCTCTAGCCTTTCGCCTCTAACCTCTAATCTCAATCGTTGGGAGGTTACCCCTGGTATCTTTGCCGAATATACATACACATACAAGGATAAAGTGACATTACTCGTAGGTATTCGTGAGGACTATTCCACTCGCTATGGTTTCTTTACCACGCCTCGTATGAACTTGCGCTATGCGCCATTCGAGTGGTGGACAGTACGTGGATCAGTAGGTTTGGGTTATCGTTCGCCCAACGCTATTGCCGACAATGCGGCGTATCTGGCTAGTAATCGTGAATATCAATTCTACACCACGCTACACAATTCTACACCACACTACACCACACTAAACAACACTTTGTTGGCACAAGAACGCTCGATGAATACGGGAGTTTCGACGGTATTCTATATCCCAATGGGCAAGCGCGAGTTGCAACTATCGGGCGAGTATTACTATACCAAGTTCCTTGATGGTGTGATAGCCGATATGGATCGCAGCCTACACGGTATCACCTTATATAATATGCACGATGTAGATGGTGCGCAATACTTCTCGCACAACTGGCAAGTGGAGGCAAACATGGAGATTCTGCGCGGTTGGAGCATGACCGCAGCATTCCGCTATACGGATGTGAAGCAGACCACGTTCAATGCTGCAGCCAACGAGTTCCAACTCCGTGATAAACCGCTGCAAAACAAGTTCAAGGGTATTATTACTACCAGTTACCAAACACCCCTCAAGACCTGGCAGTTTGACTTGACGGCACAGTTCAATGGCGAAGGGCGTATGCCTGATGGCTTTGTTGTGCTAGAAGGTAGCAACCAATATCGTGAGTTAGCCAACGGACAAATCTACCACAAGTGGTACCCACAACTCTTAGGACAAGTCACCAAGTTCTTCCGTACATGGTCGATATATCTTGGCGCGGAGAACATGACCAACTTTACGCAGGATAATCCGATAGTGGGTGAGAGGATAGCAGAGCACAACTTCGTTAATCCTCAGTCGGCTGACTATGATGCATCCATGATTTGGGCACCAATACATGGTTGGAAAATGTACCTTGGTTTCCGCTGGGCACTCGAACGAGAAGAGTAATTTTGAATTATGAATTAAGAATTATGAATATGAAACGAATTATTTTATTTCTACTGGCGATTATGCCAATGGCATTTGTGCTCTCTACTGCAGATGCAAAGCCTAACAAACAAAAAGTAGTGTTGTATGTGGATTTGCATTGTCAAGACTGCTGCAATAAGATTTTGAAAAATATTCCTTTTGACAAGGATTTGAAGAATGGTGTAAAGGATCTTTTGTTTGATCTAGAGGCGAAGACCGTTATGGTGACCTACGACGCCAACAAGACCGATGTGCCTGCGATCCAAAAAGCATTTGCTAAGATTGGCAAACCTGCCACAACTGAGGCGCCTAAGTGCGAGCACAAATGCGATGGTCATCACCATCACCACGCTGGAGGCGAACATCATCATCACTAATCCCTAACCTATAACCAATAGGGCCTAGCCCCTCCTATAGCCGTTTACGGCGTCCTATAACCAAAAGCGTGCTTTTCAAGGAATACCTACCATACTATAAACGCAATCTTAAGGTTGCTCTGCCAGTGATGCTTACCCAACTAGGAGCATCGCTGGTTGGTTTATTTGATTCGATCATGGTAGGGCATTATGCCACAGTGGATTTAGCTGCTGTAAGTTTCTCCAACGCATTGTTTTTTACCGTCATGGTATTTGCTATGGGAGCGTTGATGGGACTCACACCACTAATTGGCATTCAGGTGGGCAAAATGTCGGACCAAACAGATAGCTCGAATGATAACTCAATACTTGCAGAGAGTAAAAGCATCATCTCTTCACTATTTCAAAATGGTATGCTGTTTACCATTCTGTTGAGTATTAAGACGCTTGTTCTATTAGGCGGATGCATTCCATTCTTGCATTGCTTTGGACAAGATTCTGCTGTGGTGGAGGTGGCTCGACCTTATTTCATTCTGATAGTGATATCCATTATTCCGTTTCTATTTTTCACCTTCTTCAAACAGTTTTTAGAGGGATTAGGAAATACTTCTGTTGCGATGGTTATCACATTAGTGATGAATGGACTAAATATATTTCTTAATTGGTTGTTTATTTATGGCAATTTGGGTTGCCCAGAACTAGGAGCCACAGGTGCTGGTATTGGTTCGCTGATAGCCCGTATAGGAATGCCAATTTGTTTCTGTGGAGTGATATATTTTCGCCGCGAGTGGAGAGAGTATATGACTGCTATGCGTTTTAGCACTTTTAAAGCAAGTGTGATCAAGGAGCTCACGAAAATTGGATTACCTATCGGTGTGCAAACACTCATGGAGACGATTGCTTTTACCGCAGCTTTTATCTTTATCGGTTGGATCAGCAAAGAGGCGTTAGCTGCGCACCAAATAGCCAATCAGATTTGTGATATGACATTCATGGTTATTTTGGGAATAGGTTCAGCCACTACAATTAGAGTCTCTCACCAATTAGGTGCAAATAATCTCCAAGGAGTGAGAATGGCCAGTAATGCAAGTATTCATTTAGTACTGTTTATCAATACGATAGGTGCGATTCTTATGATAGGATTTAGAAACCAAATCCCTATGCTATTTACCGAAGATCCAGAGGTGATAACGATTGCGTCTAAATTGGTAGTATTGGCAGGAGTATTGCAGTTAGCCGATGGCCTTCAAGTTGTAGCCGCCTCGATGTTGCGAGGTATTACGGATGTGAAGGTGCCTATGTTGATTGCTATGTTCTCCTATACGATTGTATGCATCTCTATCGGTCTATTTTTAGCATTCCCAATGGGTATGGGTGCTGTGGGCATATGGATAGGTTTTGTAGTGGGGTTGTCTGTAGCTGCGATTTGTTTGCATGTTCGCTTCGGTAGAAAATTCAAACAACTATCCCACAATAAATAGAAGATTGCTATATCCATTGGGCAATTTTACAAAATAGGCTATCTGCCATACCACATTATTTGTTCATCTCGAAAAAAAGCACTACCTTTGCAGTCGCAATGATAGAGCGCTGCCCTGTTAAATATTAGGTATTATGAATTGGTTTAATAGTCTGTTTTTCGGCACGGGTGTGCCTCATTCGATTTTCATCCTTACCATAGCTATCGCTTGTGGTATATATCTTAGTCATCGGCTTAAATTCAAGGGGATCACCTTAGGTATCACATGGATATTGTTTTGCGCGATTGCCATGTCGCATTTTGGTATGCATCTAGACCCAGTAGTAGAGACCTTTGCGAAAGATTTTGGATTGATATTGTTTGTCTATTCCATTGGTTTACAAGTTGGTCCTAGTTTCTTCTCATCCTTCGGACAAGGCGGAATCAAGTTGAACATATTAGCCGTAAGTATTGTATTTCTAAGCTGTGCAACGGCTTACTTAATTCACCTATTTTCTGGCGAAGATATAGCCACGATGACGGGCGTATTGTTTGGTGCGGTGACCAACACACCTGGTTTGGGTGCTGCTCAACAAGCCTTTACCGATATCACGAGCGAAGTAAATACGAATATCGCCAGTGGTTATGCGATGGCGTATCCATTGGGTGTGGTAGGTATCATCACTGTGATACTGGCCATGCGCTGGTTTTTCAATATCAAGATTGATAAAGAAGAACAACGCGTGGCAGCAGAAAACGGCGTACAAAAAGAGATTGAGTATATCGATATTCTATTGGCCAACCCCCAAGTGGAAGGTGCTCACATCCGCGACCTGAGTCAACTATGCCATATGGATCTGATTGTATCTCGCTTGGTACGCCCTGATGGCGAAGATGAATTGCCAGATGTGGATACAGTATTGCACGTGGGTGATCGTATCCGCGTGGTGGTGGACAAGGAGAACGAAAAGAGTATCCTGCTATTGGGTATGGAGACCTCTTTGCCAACCGACAGCAAGGCGCAAGCACACTTGGTATCGCGCCATGTGGTAGTAACTAAAGCAGAACTGAATGGCAAGCGTATTGGGGACTTAAATATTCGTGCCACATACCATGTATCCATCACACGTATTCGTCGTGCGGGTATTGAACTATTGGCAACACGTGATCTACGTTTGCAGTTGGGCGACCGCATCACGGTAGTGGGCGAGGAACGTGCCGTAGATAAGATTGAGAACCTCTTTGGTAATTCCACGAAGCGATTGGATGTACCTAACCTAGCATCTATCTTCTTGGGCTTGGCATTGGGTGTAGCCGCAGGATTGGTGCCAATCGCACTGCCTGGTTTGGCACAGCCATTTAAATTGGGTATCGCAGGCGGATCGCTGATTATCGCTATTTTGATGAGTCGCTTTGGACCAAAGATGCACATCGTTACCTATACGACCAGTAGTGCAAACTTGATGATTCGTGAAATAGGCATTGCAATGTTCTTAGCAGCAGTAGGTTTCGGAGCAGGCAAGACCTTTATCCCTACTCTATTGGATGGCGGTTACGTGTGGATCGGTTATGGTGTGATCATCACATTGTTGCCACTATTGATTGTCGGTATAATTGGTCGTGTATGGATGAAATTGGATTATTTCTCGCTGATGGGTCTGTTGGCTGGTAGTACCACCAACCCACCTGCGCTAGCATATTCTACGACAGTATCTTCTGCCAACGATCGTGCTGCAGTGGCGTACTCAACGGTATATCCGCTGACTATGTTCTTGCGCGTGCTGACAGGACAATTGATGATATTGTTGTTTTTGTAGAGGTTAGGTTGTTATACTACATAGAGATTAGAAATATGAAACGGGTCTTTGTTTGGATTATCAGTTGGATAACACTCAGTGCTTCGGCCGAAGTCATCACAATGGATTTGGCGACTGCCACGGACATGAACGACCATCCTATTACCTATAACACCTCCTATGGTAATGGATACTATGATGGTACCGATGTATGGGATAGTACCTATAATGATAGCGAATCCTGTCAGTTTATCTACACCAATGGTGCGCGTTTTATGCTCTCGCATATACCAAGTATGAATGCATACAATGGCATGAGTTGGGAAGGCTTTACATTGTCAAAAGTGTCGCAGGATACAGCCAATGTCTTTGGTTGCGTAGCCAATGGTGGATTGGCAGGGGAGAGCACCCCTTATGCAATAGGCTATTTCTCCGAATGGGTTACAGAATCACAAGGATTCTCTTCAAACATTATCTTTTTTGACCAAGCATACTACCCAGAGTATGTCTATATATGCCAAAATAGCAACACGATGAAGGCGATTACCAATGGCGTGTTGAATGCGCGCGCTTTCACAGAGCAAGACACACTTTCCTTGATAATCAGCGCTATTGATGGTGATGGAAAAGAAACACAAAGTATCATCTATCATCTAGCTGTAGATGGAAAGAAAAATAATGGTTGGGGAAAAGTGCCTCTAACGGCATTGGGTCAGTCCGCAGGAGTGAGTTTCCGTATGACATCCACCGATATCGGCAGCTATGGCACCAACACACCACTCTATTTTGCACTTGACGGCTTAACGGTTAATACCGAAAAACCAACAAGCGTGCAAACCATAGACACCAATACCCAAGCACATGGACAAATGGTGCTGATAAATGGTCGATTGATGCTCATGCATGATAGACAATTATACACGCTATTAGGACAACGCGTGGAATAATTTTCGCAAAAAAAAGATTCACTAAATTTGTTTGTTTCGGAAATTTGCAGTATCTTTGCAGAAAATTTGCAAAGATACCATAACTTGTTGCGGTAATAAACTATAAACCTAAATAATATGAAACAGAATGATTTTTGGACCAAAGCGCGTAAAGTGCTGATTAACAAGTATGCAATCACATTGTATGTATTTGCAGTGTTGTTTATTTTTGTTGGAGAGCAAAGTTTGATCAACCAAATTTCTCGTAAACGAGAAATCCGTAAAACCAAGCAAGAGATTGAGCAGATCAAAGCCGAAACAACAGAAGCCAGCAATCTGTTGCAGTCGTTAGACAACAAAGATAGCCTAGAGCGTTTCGCACGCGAGCAATACAAGATGCACACCGACAATGAAGATGTGTATTTAGTGGAATAGAAATACAGGTCACTTATGAAATGGAGTAATATATTATTGGTCATCGGCATGGTCGTATTGATAGCAGGAGCCGTGATGAGTATCCTGAAACTGCAACCCTATTCAGACTATGTATTGGTAGCAGGTGCTATCATCATTATTTTCCGTGGCGCAGTGCGACAAAGAGAAAAACACAACGATTAGGTCACTTCTATGAAAGCCATCACCATCAAAGATATTGCACGCGAGTTGGGTATCTCTGTATCAACAGTCAGTCGGGCATTGCAAAACCATCCCGATATCAGCGAACAAACCAAGGAGCATGTACGCGAGTGTGCTCAACGATTGCATTATAAGCCGAATCTGATGGCGAGCAATCTAAGAACGAGCAAAAACACCACCATTGGTGTGATCATCCCCGAACTCAATCACCACTTTTTTGCCTCGGTATTGGATGGTATTGAGCAAACAGCAAATGATGCTGGATACAATATCTTGATTTGCCAATCTGGCGAAAAAGTAGAAAAAGAAGAGCAAAACATACAGATGTTGCTCAATAGCCGTGTGGCAGGTATATTGGTTGGTATCAGCAAAGAGACCACCCAATTGCAGCATTTACAGGATATCATTGATAGTGGCATACCCTTGGTTTTGTATGACCGCCCTTGTCCCTCGCTACAGTGTGATCAAGTAGTATCTGATGACTATGCGGGAGCATATAATGCCGTAGAGTACTTGATTCAAACAGGTTGTAAACGCATCATGTACTTTTCTTCGCCTATGCAATTGGAGGTAGCACACCGTCGCTACCAAGGTTGGAGAGATGCACTACTGCATTATGGATTAAGCATTGATAATGGTGCGATACTAACATGCGACACACGCGCACAAGCTATCATTGAGACACCTAATGTGATGAAAGGAGAGGACAAACCAGATGCTATATTCTGCGTCAATGATAACTGCGCAGCAGGCGTACTATATGCCGCACAGATATTGGGGTTGCGTATTCCACAAGATCTCTCCATCTGCGGATTCTCAGATGCCCCACTCTGCCGAACATCATCACCTATGCTCACTACGGTGGAGCAACATGGCCGAGAGATCGGACAAAGAGCGATGCAACGACTGCTCAAACGCCTTGAAGGCGAACAACGCATTGCGAAAACAGAGATGGTAGCAACGGATTTGATCGTACGCGAGACAACGAGGTAGAAATTGAGAGTTAAGTATTTAGAGTTGAGAGAGATGTTACAATACAACAACTGGACAATAGAGCAAACCGAATGGTTACCAGAGGAGGAAGTAGCCATTGAGCAACAACTGACTTTTTCCAATGACTATTTGTGCCAAACAGCACATTTTGAAGAATACTATTCCCATCCGCAGCGCTTATGTACGTATATCAAGGGGCTAGAGAATCCTATATTGAACATATCAGGAATCTCTATTCGCTTGCATGACGAACGCTTAGATCTGGGTCAATGGAAGGTTAAAGACTTTTATCGTTGTCTGCACAAAAATCGCCCCTTATTGGAACGTCGCTTCACCGCTACTTCACCCAAAGGAGCTACTTTACATGTACATGCCAAACGCCAATTGATACCTCAGCAAGAGGTGATGCTACTGGAGTATGAAGTAACATCTATAGATTACACTGGACCGATATCTCTGCTTGCTATGTTAGGCGGAAGCGAAGATGTACAAAACTGGTATCCATTGATGAATCATTTGGGGAAAGATCAATGTTGGTTGTGGTTGCAGTTGCATGATGTAGATATGCAATTGTGCTATGCCATGCAATGGCAGGTACTACACAATGGTTCACCCATTGAGCAACGCCCAATCAAAATAGAAAAGCCGCATACGATTGGCTATTCGTTGACCACAAGAATCAAAGCGGGTGACACCTGCTTACTACGCAAATACGTATCGGTTGTAGATTCAAGAAATCATAAAAAAGAAGACCTTATCGCTGATGCATTGGCATGCTTGACAAACTTGTAAAAGAACATATTATCTTAGGTGTAGACCCTGGTACCTTGTACATGGGTTATGCCTTGTTGCATACCATTGGCAGCAAGGTAGAGATACTGGATTTTGGGGTATATGATGTACATAAGTTAGAGGATCAATATGCTCGCTTGCAGCGTGAATTCTTCTTTTTGCAAGAATTAATTGACAAATATCACCCTACGGTTTTGGCCATTGAGTCACAGTTTGTGGACAAAAACCCGCAAACGATGATTAAGATTGTGCATGCGCAAGGAGTGGCCATTGCTGCAGCACTGGCCAAAGATGTACCAGTGCAAGAGTATTCACCAATGAAGATCAAAATGGCTATCACAGGCAATGGACATGCCACTAAAGAACAAGTAGCAGCAATGTTGCAACGTTTCTTGCATATTCCCGATGAACAAATGCCAAAAAAACTAGATGCTACAGACGCGCTGGGTATCGCCTATTGCCATTTCCTACAATTAGGAATGCCACTGCGCGAAAAGGGCGCAAAAGATTGGACCACGTTTGCAAAAAGGAAAGGATTGGTTGATAAAAAGATATCCTCTCCGAATGCTCAACTTTTGGCAGCCTTGCAAAGCAAGAAGAAGAAATAAGCGATAGATAAACGAAGGATAGTCAAAACTTTTTCATCATTTTTCTTGCACATATGCAAAAAATATATTACCTTTGCAGCAAGTTTTGAAACTGATAATAATTTAAAAACTTTTTAATCATAAAATTTAACGATTATGGCTTACGTAATTTCTGAAGAGTGTATCGCATGTGGTACATGTATTGATGAGTGCCCAATGGGCGCAATTTCTGAGGGTGATATCTATAGCATCGATCCTGAGTTGTGCACCGAGTGCGGTACTTGTGCTGATGTATGCCCAAGTGGCGCAATTTCAAAAGAA
>JAEIGA010018615.1_pt1 | contig 10586 bp, 17 predicted proteins | sample 9270691 | NCBI WGS metagenome assembly JAEIGA01 (sample SAMN17057246, study PRJNA624740) | gut metagenome | biome: biome; isolation source: fecal sample | host: Bos grunniens | place: China: Xizang | collected 2019
CTTCGCCGTCCATGCGGCTAACTTGTCAATACCTGTGGCTGCGCCTTCCACGAAGCTGTTGGCCGTGCCGTCAGCCTTCTTCAAACGCATGAATGCCACCTTCTGAATCTGACCGAATGTTTCTGAGCAGCCCACGGCGGGTATCGTGGTCAGTGCCGTAGCTGCCGGACAAGCACAAAGTTGCATAATCTGAAAGAATTTTGGTTAATACTCAATTACGTAATCATTACTAACCCCCTGTAAATCTGCCGCAAAGATAAGGAATTTCCTTATATGTTGGTTATTAAAGCCTTACAAATCCTTATTTTTTAAGTTTAGTTAACTAAAAAGAGCACCGATGCTCCCGCACCAGCACTCCGGTTCAAACTCTATAAAAACAAGTCTGTGCTTAATCAATCAATTAAAAAAAGAAAATTAATCATTTTACTAAAACATACTGTTATATACGCTATTTACATAAAGGAAGATAAAAGGCACAGACCCTAGTTACGCCTCCGCACTCCCCGCACCTCACGATGCTGTGGCAGCTTCGCCAAGGCCACATAGCGGATGGCGTCTATTCCGTGGTTATTCTTGTCCTCTGGCTTGTTGGTCATGTTTCCGTCACGATCCTTGCCCCACTGGTAGGAGCGCAGGTTGGCGATGATGCCCGCCGATCGACGCGTGACGTGCAGACGGTAACGCTTCAGTATATCCAAGCCCGACACGATGCTGTCCTGACCCTTCGGCGACGGTGTCACCCACAGGCCGTGAGCACGCAGCTCGGCGATGCTCTTCGGCTCCGCACAGTCGGCAATAATCTGGTCTTCGCCGCCTATGCCCGCACCATGCGCACGGCTGGCGATGTCGGGGTTCGTCAGTCCCGTGCTGTATATATCCTCATCAATCCAAAGGTCGCCGTGAGCCTGCACCACATGCTCCAAGGCGCTTGGGTCGTTGGTAAAGCCGAAGTCGAGGCCGTAGGCCGACATCTTCCACTCCTCACGCGGAGGCAGCACTTCGACGATATCCCAGTTCGTAAGCACCAAGCCCGTAATCTTTCCAGTAAGCCCACGGGCATACACTTTCCACAACTCATCATCGGCAATGCCCTCGATACGCTCATGCTCCTCATCCGACAGATATGCGTTCTTCCGATGGTCGGATATTATCAGCCTGACACCTTCCCTGCCTATCAGTTCATCATGCACCCAGAACCTTGCAGACGGGTTATAATCGATGAATATCTGCTTACGTGTGCGGATGGCTAGCTGCCAGTATATCTCATAACTGATACCATTTGCCTCGTTGATGAAGAGATAATCGCGCTTTCCGCTCTTCGCATCCTGCGCATCCTTATAGCTTGTGAACTCTATCAGAGAACCGTTCGTGCACTTGATGATACGCTCTCCCTCGTTGATGACCGGCCACCACTGCTGCAACAGCGGAGAACTGGCGAGGATGGTCTTCGCATCACGGTACGCACCCTTCTTCAGGTTCGGCACATCCTGACCAACGACCGTAATCACCTGCCTGGGCTCACTCATACCAAGCACAAACAGCAGCTGCATGATGCTGTATGTCTTTCCAGATGACGTGCCGCCCTGGTCAACGATGACACGCTCCCTCGCCGTAGCGTTCGCCGTATATAACGGGAGAACGGTAAAAAGGTCATTTACATCCGCTATCATAACTCCATCGCATCTAGTTTCACGCGCAGTTCTTTCAGTTCTTCATCACTCAGACATATGCACTCATGGTAACCGCACCGCAGATGACTCACGATGTACGCACCGCCTTTTCTATCTTTCTCCACATCTACAGCCATAGATCACCGCTCTGCATCCACTTCATCCTCACTACTCGGGAATATCTCATCGCCAGCCTCACCGATATGGCGAATGTTGACCGTCTGCACCACGTTACCTGCCATCTCCATCTTCTCCGCAGGCTTCTCTCCGATCATCGCACAGATGGCATTGTATGCCTGAACATCTCCGCTCTCCGCCTTTGCTATCAATGAGCGTGTGATTACCATCTGATGGTTTAGGTCATCCTCACTCACTCCTTCAGCCTTCAGTATCTGCTTCGTCTGCTCATTAAGCTCCGTCTTATACATCAGCAGTTCAAGCGCCTCACGCATCGTCTTCTTGCGCCGTTTGGCCGCTGCTGCTGCATACGCACCCCTTCTCGCTAGCTCTCTCTGCTGATCCTCGGCTAACTCATCGAACGGTTTCAGATTCTCCTTTCTCCCTTTTCCCATGACTCACAACCTTCTAGATATCAACACAATCCGTACTTATGTCATTCGGATTCCCCATCCTGACATACACCTTCGCACACGTCTCCGTCTCCTGCTGGCATACATCGCAATGCCTTGTGCCCTCAAATTTCACTCTCATATTACCCATAGCCTTATTGTTTTATTTGATGTCCTCGACAATCGCAATGTTATTATCCGTTTCCTTCACTCTGACCTTATAGCAGCAGGGAACCTGACCCAATACCCAGGCCGCGATATTCTCCGCCGTAGGATTGAAGCTGAACACATCATTCAGCGTCTTGTGCTCCATCTTCTTTCTTACAATATCCTCTATCGTCTTGAAGTCCACCACCTGACCGTAGTAGTTCAGCTTCTCAGCACGACAATATACCGTTATCACGAAATTATGCCCGTGGTTACATCCCTCTGGATGCTTTCCCGGCACATCAAGATAATGCGCCGCCGACACCTCTATCGTCTTTTCTACGTAAAACATAATACTAAACTCCTTTTATTGATATGTTCATTTATCGTTTTGCTTTATTCCTAAGTTCGCAAAATAAATCAAAACCAAACCTCCAAAGATGTAAGCAAACGGCTCATACATCTTTTGCAAACCGATACCTATAAAACCAAGGCCAAATAATGCAAGGCTGACACAAGCCGTTTCTTTAAGTTTATCTAAAAACCATTTATTCATATCACACTCCTTTTATTGGTATGTTCATAATCAGATTATAGTCTGTCTTTTTCTCTTTTTCCGTTTTTCCTTTGTTCGTTTCGTCGTATCTGAAAATATGCCCCCCCCCACTTCTTGATGAGCAGATCGCATTGTTCATACTCCCTGTCACGATTCCTGTATGCTGCCAGTCCTCCTTTGTTTGTGGACTGCTCACAGATGTAATGGTACGCATTTACTCTCAATACAACACGCTCCATGTTCAACTGCTGCAACGTCATATCATAGTCATCCTTAAAAAACAATCTTTCGTCATATCTGCACCTACTGCCTTTAAGATGACAACGGAACGGCCCGCCGATATACGACTTTGTACTAAACGGCTGATTGTGTTTATAACAATACTTGTCCTGATTGATATTGATGCCCCAGAACTTTGCGCCGAGGTCTTTTGCCAATATACTGTATTTCTCCACCATCGTCAGCACCTCGTCTGCATTCAGCTTGTATGGCTCATACCCGAACCCAGTCAACTCGTTCACCTCCCATCGCTCAATATAATGAATGTCATCGTCTAATATCAACACCACATCCATACCACGCTTAAATTCCTCGTCAAGGATGTAATTCAACACCCTGCACAAATTTCCTTGCACACCGTCTGCACACTTTACGATGTCAGCCTTCGGGTTCGCTGCCTTGTAATCATCGTACTCGCTTCCATCGACCCATACCCGAACATAAGGCAGATAGTCCAACGTTATAATCTTATTCGGCCTCTTATATGACGGCACATTGACTGATATCTTCATGCTTGCTTATTTTTGTCGGATTTCTCGGCTAAACGATTTTCTTTCAACAGACGATTCAATACGTCAGCGCCACGCAAAACGCGCCCTATGCCCGTTTCTTTTGAATATGGCGCCCTCCCTCGCGCTCGCTCCATCAATCGAACAGGCTTTAAATCCAACAATGTCTGAGCCTGCAGCCAGTCCACTTCGTCATCAAAATACAAAACCACAAAATTATGGCTTTCACTCAATACTTGCGTAAACTCTATCTCTGGTATCTCTTTCTGTTTCTTGCTCTTTATCTTGACTGGCACCCGCCAATCTGCCAGCTCTTTCAGATTCCATGTATTAAGCAACGCATCGTCATTCTCCGCATAGTGCATGTTCTCCTTCATCACATACTCGCGCAGCTTCGCCTTCGGGGTATCCTCGGGCAGAACCTTGCACAGCACGTTGACCCATCCCAGCTTCTTGTATGCCTTGTACCGATGGTTTCCTGATATCACCACATAACGGCCGTTATACGGATACACATGTATCTCGTCCAATACCTTCATTTCGGGCGATTTCCTGATACTCTCGCACAACGCATCGAATTTCTCCTTGGTGATCTTCCTCGGATTCCTGGGCACGTCAGGTATCTGTCCCGTGTTCTCCGACAACATCCCGATTGGGATCTCCTTCACCTCGACTCTCAAATCAAATTCAGACATAACAACCTTGTTTTTAAGAATTTACGGTTGCAAAGATAAGGAATTTCCGATATTCTTGTACGTTTTTCCTTGTATTTTTGATTTAATTAACAGAAAAAGAAAACCCAGCTCCATCGCGTGAAGCTGGGGAAATTTGACGATGAATATTTGTAAGACCCTAAAAAAACGTTATATTTTATTCGTCGGCAAAGGTACGACAAAAATCTGATACCACCAAACAAATCAGATAAAACTTTCAAAATAACCGCATCCAAAATCACCCGTAAGCGGAAGGGTGCTCAACCGTAATGCGAGCACCCTTCAACCGTAATGCGATTCCTAGAATAGCTTGGGCTGACATACCCGAAGAACCTTTTCAGTGGCCTCCTTGTAGAAATCCTTCTTTATCTCAAAGCCGTAAGCCCTGCGCATCTTGTTCATCGCTGCCAATAATGTGGTACCAGAGCCTGCACAAGGATCAATTACCACATCGCCCTCATCCGTAAATATCTCAATCAGACGTTCCAACAGCGGAACGGGCTTCTGCGTGGGATGAACCTTCGGGGTCTCGTTGTCTCGCACCCAGTCAAAGCAATTAAAAATCATCTGCCCGTCATTGTTGAACTTCGGCAGTTTGTCCTTGTAAAGCACCAGACCATACTCGCAGTTGCCGACTATCTTCATATTCGCCTTTAGTACCTGGGCGCTGAAGTTCTTGCGGAACACCAGCGGGATATAGTGCATGAATCCATACCGCCGGCCGAGGTCGATATAATAGTGCAGCTGCTCAAAGGCACAGAACAGCACCATGCACGGAGCCTTGCTCTTGCGCTTGCTCCCTGCCATATCGTTCTTCTCCGCACCTAACTCCTCATCGGTGACTCCCGTCTTCGGCTCCTTGACAAGCATCTGCGAGCAGAAGTGCATGAACTCTGCAGGCCTGAAATCCTTATCCGTGTCGAAGAACTCCTTGCCTGCCAGTTCGCTCTCACCGTTCTTATTGTCACCGTCCTTATACCATGCCGGATTGCTCGCATACGCATTCTTGCCGAGGTTATATGGCGGGTCTGCGATGATCATCTGCGCATGGGGAATCCCATAGACCTTGAAATTCTGGAAATGATCATTATACAATTCAACTTTCTTCATGATGTCTGCCGTTTTTATTTTTTTGAATTCCACCTGTGCCGTATAGATGCCTTCTCCGAAACCCCTTATCAGTTCCAGCTCATCCACGTTGCAGGCCTTTGCAATCACTATCAGGAACTCGATGACTGCCTCGCCCAGAACGGGCATCACCTCGTCACCCTTGACATCCACCGCCCGCATGGTGCGGATGATAGCATCCCTTACTGCTGCAGCTTTCGCCGTCTCACCGTCGATGTGGCACGTCATGCCGTCAGCGTCCTTCTCAATCTTCAATTTTCCATTCTTTCCCATAATCATATTTCCCCTTTCTGTGCTTTATTACTTACTACCATACCAAATTCAAAGAAATGTTTGGCAAACTTGATTATCTCATCACCACCTTTTAATGTAAGATTACAACATTTCCAATCAAGTTCTAAAGCCAATCTTTTTCTACCATCATGTGTATAAATGTAGTCATCAATGGCTTCCTCCAAGTTCACCTCTTTCACCTCAATAGTTTCAAGGAAAGAAAGTATTGCATTGCATTCATCTAACCTTGAATGAGCGTTAAGTGTCTTATTGAAATTTATTCTTTTTTCTATCTCCGCTACTAAAGCGGATTTTGAAATGTATTGTTCCATAACTATTTAGTTTTCAGGTTTATCAATATCAATTTCTCTTGGGTCAAACCATACTGAGAAATAACCATCTTTCTTTAGGAACTCCGCAAGAACCTCACAGCATCTTTCCTTGATGTCCTTGCGTTTAGAGTCCGTTGAAATATGCAATGTAAATTTCATAACTATAACTTATTTAATTCTTCTAATAATTCTCCTAACGTCTGTTTATCAGCACCACCAAGATGTACGATACACCAAAGTAATGCTTCTTTTTGTCTTTCACTAGGCTTCCACTGTGACTGAGGTGTTAGATATTGGTTTTTATGTTCTTTAATCCAATCCGCTAATTCAAATTTACCAAAATCTTCTAACGCTTCTACTGACTTTATAAAAGTCTGTTCATCCTCTTCACTCCACTTCTGCTCATCTTGCTTTTCAAGCCAAACAATCCATTTTTGCATTTTACCGACAAGTACTTTTGCATCATGGGGCACTATTTCTTCGCTTCTGATATTATCAATCGTTTCATTAAAATGAGATATGAGTTCTTTCCTTATCTTCTCATACTCGTTCTTTTTGAGTTCGGGAAAGATATTTTCAAGAAATTGTATATTATCCCTATCATGATAATATTTTGCCCTTTCCAGAGCCTGCTCATATTTTTCTTTATAATCCATAATCATATTGCTTTTAAAAGATTCATATTCTCGTTGACTATCCTCACGATATCCGCATGTCTCGGACTCGGATTGTTCAGCAGTCCCCTGCTCTGGATGATCTTCCATGTCTTGGTGTTAACCTCGACAGTCTCCAGACGGTTGCCGTCACCGTCACGCGCTGACAATATCAGACAGTTCTCCTTCCTAAAATACTCGTTGGTATATACGCAATGGTGCATCGCCTCACCTTCTTCCGCCATTTCCGCAACACTCGGTATGACGAATACCATGATGCCAACATCCTCAATCCTCAAATCCAGATATCGGGCTATACGCTCACGGTATTCCTTCTCATACCTCGCTGCCTCTCGGATCATCCTCTGGCGCTGCTCTCGCTCGATGATACGCATCTTACGTCCCAACAGCCTGTCATGTTCCGTCTTTAAGTCATCAGGGCAGACATAATGCGGGCTATGCACGTCAAGATGGAAATACGTCAGCAGGTCGATATAGTCGAGCCATAACGAGGCATCGTCTATCACGTAGCCGTTGCGGTTGCAGATTCGCACAGACGGCAGCCATTTTGTACACGCTGCACCGCCCATCTTGATGAGATAATTAAACAACTTAATCTGTCCCGTCTTTACAAGCATCTCCGAATCGTTATCCGTCAGCAGTCGCTGCATCTGGACTATCGGATCTACATCCTTATCGACCAGCTTCTTTCTCCATCCGTTGCGCTCCAGCATCTTACTGACCCTCCAGACGGGATACATGAAATTATGCTCAACGCTGAACACATCCTCCCATACGTAATAGCCTCCGCAATGGCCGTTATGGTGCTTTACCGTCCATTCACCATCATAGATCCATGTCATGCTCCACAGACTGCGGCGGTAAGGCACAGAGATAACCGTTTCCTTCCCGTCATCATGCAGCCAGTTCTCATACACCTCATGGATATCCTGACGTTCATCGTCCAGATACTTCTCTGCCATGAACGTCCTGAACACCGTATAGCTGCCTACCGACTGCACGACCGTACACAGCCGCCCGTCGATCTCATGCTTCATGGTATCCCACTTCGCCTGCTTGCGGAACGGCACCGACAGCATCCATCGTCTCTGGCAATCTGTAAGCCCTTTGAGCCTATGATGCAGGGCAAGCACTTCCGCCTGCCTTTTGGTCAGCCTCCGCACGGGCTTCGACTCGACCACCTTTCCGCATCCAATATAATTACCGCACATAAGCCTATCCGAAAAGATCACCCTGTACCACCTTCGCCGCGCTATCCTTCGATGCCTGCTGCCTTGCCTTCATCTTCTCACGCTGGGCTGTCTCACGCTTCTTGGCCTCCTCCTGCAGCTGCCTGAGGTACTCCTTCTCTGCCTGCCGCTTCAGTTCGGCCTTCTCGCTCTCCGACAGTTCGATATGACCCGACACCACTATGCGCTGCACAGCCTGCTTGCCTGGATCCTTCTCGCTGTCCTCATCGAAAAAATGCCTAGCCATGCCGTAGATCTCATCGTCACTATACCCGCATTGCTTCGACTCTCTCACTCTCTGGATGATGTAATTACAGCATCCCTCAACGGTCTTGCCGCTGGCCTTCACCTGATCGGCAAACAGCTCATCGTTGGCCTTCTCCTTGTCAAGCCACCTGCTGATGGCCTGCTCAAAATACTTCGTAACCTCGCTCATTTATCTTTGTACTTTAGAAAATAAATCTCACAGCCGTATATATCGGCTATCTTCTGCAACACATCCAGAGGGACGTTGAACGCTCCCTCCTCAACCTTTCGTATGGTGTCAACCGTCAGCCCCGACATCTCCGCCACCTGCTCACGGCTCCATCCTTCCCTCTCACGTCGACCTTGCAACCGCCTGCCGACTACCTTTCGGTGATTCTTCTCGTCTGTCATAGATAATTATCTTTCGTTTTAAGCGTTGATTTATTCTTTTCGTATAAAGTTATAAGGCCGCAGGATTTTGACGAGCCTACGGCCTTAAAAACCGCGTTATACGGCCGTTAAGAGGTCATAGGCGAGCTGTACCTTACTGGCAGCGTGCCCGTTCATGATGCTATTGAACTTGATTTCCTCTGACGAGTAGTTCTTCTCGTTCTGGAAATAGGTGGTCAGACCATTGAGTGCCCACATCGCCGTGCCACGCTCGCCAATATCCTGACCGATGCCAGTGTACATCGTATCCATCACCTTCTGCAGCTGGTTACGACCGACGGCCGTCATATCCTTGGAGTTGATGCCCTGCTCTCGGTACAGCTTGAGGTTCGCATCCGACAGAAGCACCTCGGCCATGATACCCTCCAGTTCCTTCTCCGACTTGCGGATGTTACGCAGGTGGGCGAACTGCTCCTCAAGGCTCTTCTTGTATACGTTGTACATATTCAGGGTCTTGAAGGCGAACTCGGCATTCTCCTTACGGGTGAGATCCAAACGGCCAGTGATGCCCGACGTATGTCGGAGGCTGATCTTGCCCACGTTATTACGGAAGGCCATATTGAGGGTATTGTTACATACCACCCTCGTCGGGGTGACGAGGCAGTTCACCGCTCCCGTGCCGTCGTGGCTGGTGGTGAACACTACGAACATCTCCACTCTGTCATCCGTCTTATTGTCGAGGATGATCTGCTCCGGGAACCGTGCCGTGATAAACACCCGCTCGCCGTGACCGAGGACACCAGCGCACTCGATGACTGGTGTATCCTCCTTACCGCCTGAGCAGAGCGTGTCGATGAACTGGAAGGCCTCATGGTTCTGCACGATGCCGTAGTTATCACTGACGATGCCCAGCGGCTTGTCGGTATCCATACGCATCGTTGCCTTACGCTTGTCGACCAGCGCATCGGTGATGAGGTCTGCAAGCTGCTCACGGCTCACCGTGTCACCGTCCCCGCTGATCAGGGCATGAAGGGCAGGAGTCATCGCAAACACGTTGCGCATCTCCACCGTATAGTCGGCATGGGACAGTTCCAGGGCTTCCTTCACCGTCAGCTGACCGTCAAACACTTGGCCTAGGCCGTGCCATGCACGCTCCTTGCGACCGTTCTCTACATAACTTGCAACACCGTTGCGGATTTCAATCATGTGTGCCATAATAACTTCGTTTTTATAGGGTTTGAAAATAATCTGTTTATACCGTCTCTTCTTCCTTTACTGCCTTAACCGTTATCTCCACGGTCGGGTATGCTTTGACGCGATCCCCGTCCAGAATGACCTTTGCATTGACATACCATTCAAAGCTGCGGTCATACACCTTATCATAGAACCTGATGATCTCCATGGCCGATGTCATCGCACTCTGGCTGATGGCCTTCCAACCACTATCCTTGTCGGATAGGATGAGCCTGCATTCATTGTCATGATCTTCAAACTCCACGATATAGCTACCGTACAACACACTCATGAGGTCTTGTTTCAGCTCTACGGCCACATTCATCACCTCATCCTTCGTTCTCAAAATTTGATTCAACATAACTTTTAATTTTTAAAGATTGATACTATTGTTTAATAACTCACGTTCCTACCAAATACCCGGACGGGTGATATTGTGCAGTTCCTTGCGCTCCTGCTCCAATGTCTTAAACTGCCTGCAATGGCCGCATACAAGCGCACCATTCGTCAGACCGCACCAGTGACATCCGTCATCCATTCTCTCCCATATACATCTTTGATCTTCCATAACTACTTGCTTTTAAAGATTGATACTATTGTTTGAGGGAGGGCGAACCCTCCCGTGATTTACTTGTAGA
>JAEIGA010018616.1_pt1 | contig 10586 bp, 8 predicted proteins | sample 9270691 | NCBI WGS metagenome assembly JAEIGA01 (sample SAMN17057246, study PRJNA624740) | gut metagenome | biome: biome; isolation source: fecal sample | host: Bos grunniens | place: China: Xizang | collected 2019
TTGGCAGAGTAGTAGCCCGCAACATTTTTCAGCGGGTAGGCATAATAATCTGCATCCAACTTCTGCGCTATGGCGGTCGTTGCGATGCAGAGCATAAGGGTTAAAAGAAGGTATCCTCGTCGCATTTGTCGTCTGTGTTAATTGTTTTCATCACCTGCTCGACACTCTCCAATGTCTGCTCCATCTGGAAGCCCAGCGAGAGGGCGTAGCGCAGAAGTTTGGTCTTGAGTTCGTAGAGTGACTTGTAGTTGTAGGTGCGCGCCTTGCGTTGCAGTCGCTCGGTGAGGCGGTCGGTGGAGTGGAGCGCCTCGGATGAGCCGAACACCTCGGCTATGATATCATCGGCAATGCCCTTGCGCTTGAGTGCCGCGCGAATCTTATACTCACCCCAACTGCTTAACGATGTCTTTTCACGCACGAATGCCTCGGCATAACGCCTGTCGTCGATAAAGCGGTCGGCAATGAGCCGTTGCAGCACCTCCTGACGCTTTGCGGGCTCAACCTCCCAGCCAGCCATCAGTCGCAGAGCATCGCCCGAACTGCGCTCGGCGCGGGCACACAACCTCTGGAGCGAGGCGAGGGCCTGCTCGGCGGTCTTGGTGCGTTTTACTCTTTTAGGTGGCAACATATCATTCTTGGTTTTGAAAGGAAGTCGTGTCGTAGTTCAGTGTCGTAGCCCAGCGCCTGGAGCATCTGCTCGGTCTGGGTGGCGAGTGTCTCGTGTATCTCGAAAAGGAGCGCTCCGCCAGCGGTGAGCATTCGCTTTGCCGAGAGGGCAATCTCGCGGTAGAATATGAGTGGGTCATCATCCGCCACAAAGAGCGCCATATGGGGTTCGTAGCGTGTCACATTGATGTGCATCGCATCCTGCTCCGATGATGGGATATAGGGCGGGTTAGAGACTATTATATCGAATTTCGCATCCCCAAGCGAAGGCATACCCTTCAGGGCGTCATCCTCTGTGATGCTGACCTCTGCGCCCAGTTTTTCGGCATTCTCGCGTGCTATGGCGAGTGCTTCGGGGGAAAGGTCGATAGCGGAAACCACTGCCGAGGGGATAAGTTTCTTGAGTGCTATGGCGATGCAACCGCTACCTGTGCAGATATCCAGAATGCGTAGCTGGGCGAATGGTTTTGCCTTCTCGCGTGCCCACATCACCAACTCCTCGGTCTCGGGGCGGGGGATGAGCACACCCTCGCGAACGATAAACTCCTCGCCGCAGAACTCGGTTGTGCCGATTATGTATTGTGCGGGTCTGCCGTTGCTCAACTCGCGGGCAGTCTGCTCCAACTCTACATCTATAATCTCGTTGGGGTCGGTCAGGAACTTTATCTCGCTCTCACGGCTCAACGCAGCCGCCACAAGGCGTGCTATACGCATACGCTCGGGCGCGGGGTAGAGCGCTTCGATGCTGGATGCGAGATGAGCGACAATCTCTTTGCGTGACGCTCTCATACTATGCGCGTAATTTAAGGTCAGCCAGTGCGATAGCCATCGCCGCCTCAACAACTACTGCAGCACGCAGAGCGATGCAGGCGTCGTGGCGTCCCTTGATTGTGAGAGGCTCGACAGAGTGGCTCTCGAAGTTGTAGGTCTGCTGCTCCTGGGCGATGGATGCCGTAGGCTTGATTGCGACGCGAGCGATAATCTCGTTGCCGTTTGTGATGCCGCCAACGATGCCACCAGCGTGGTTTGTCGAGGTCTTGCCCTCGGCAGATATGATAGGGTCGTTATGCTCCGAGCCGCGCATCTTTGCTGCTGCAAAGCCAGCGCCGAACTCAACACCCTTGACCGCAGGAACGGAGAACAAAAGGTGTGCCACAAGGCTCTCAACCGAGTCGAAGAATGGCTCGCCCAAGCCCGTAGGGATGCCTCCCACGCGGCACTCGATGATGCCACCCAATGAGTCGTGTGAGCGCTGTGCATCCTCGATGAGCGTTGCCCACTGCTCCTTGTCGGTGCAGCCGCCAATCTCGGTGATGTCGGTAGTGAATGTAGCACCCTCGCCCAAAATCTTCTTTGCCACAACGCCAGCCGCCACCATTCCGAGCGTTATTCTGCCCGAGAAGTGACCTCCGCCGCGTGGGTCGTTAAAGCCGTTCCACTTCTGCTGTGCCACAAGGTCGGCGTGTGATGGGCGTGGATGAACGGTAAGGTTACGGTAATCACCCGAACGGGTATTCTCGTTGAGGAACTCGATGGTGAGCGGAGAGCCCGTAGTGAAGCCGTTGTAGAGTCCCGACACGATGTGAGGCGCATCACTCTCCTTGCGAGGTGTTGTGCCTGCTGCACCCGCTCTGCGGCGGTCGAGGTCGTGAATGAAGTCCTCCTCCGACAATGCGATGCCCGCAGGTACGCCGTCGATGCTTACTCCTACCTGATGTCCGTGTGACTCGCCCCAGATGGTGAGTCGAAATCTATCTCCCCAAGAGTTCATTATCTCACAATTATTGATTCCAAATCCTCGAAGAATGTGGGGTAACTCTTTGCTACGCACTCGGCATTCTCGATAGTAACCTCGCCCTCGCAACGCAACGCCGACACGGCAATCGACATAGCGATGCGGTGGTCGTCGTGGCTGAATGTAGTGGCGGGCTGAATCTTGCCTCCACGAATCTTCATTATGTTTTCCTCGGTGATGTCCACCTCGATGCCCAACTTCTCATACTCGGCACGGATGGTCTCGGCGCGGTCGCTCTCCTTATGACGGAGGCGCGATGTGCCGATGATGGTGCTCACGCCCTCGGCAGCGGCAGCCAGAGCGGCCAATGCTGGGAAGAGGTCGGGGCAGTGTGTCGCGTCGAAGGTGAATGCCTTGAGGTCACGCTTCGATACGGTGATTGAGTCCTGCTCGATGATGATGCCTGCGCCAGCGCGCTCCAGGGCGCGGCAGATGGCTGTGTCGGCCTGATGCGAGAGGGTAGAGAGGTTTTTCACCGTTACCTCGCCCGCGATAGCACCTGCTACGAGCATGGTTGATGCGCCGCTCCAGTCGCCCTCGATGGCGATGTCGGCGGGCGTATATTGCTGACCACCCTCGATGAAGAACTCGGTGTAGTCGCCCTCGTTATGCATAATCTCAACACCGAAACGCTTGGCGGTGTCGATGGTCATATCTATATATGGAGTGGAAACGGCATCCTTGACCTTCAGCGTGGTGTCCTCCTGTGCCATAGGCAGCGAGAGCAGCAAGCCAGTGATGAACTGCGACGAAAAACTGCCGTCCACCTCAATCTCTCCGCCGTGGATAGGTCCCTCGACCTGAATAGGGAGGTAGCCTCCGCCGTCCAGAACCTTGACGCCCAACTGGCGCAGAGGCTCAATCATCAGCATCATAGGTCGGTGCAGCAGTGTGCCCTCGCCCTGAATGGTGATGGGGGAAGAGTGGAGTGATGCGATAGGTGTGAAAAGACGAGTGGCCAGACCCGACTCGCCAACCAGAAGGGTGTCGGTCGTGGGCTTCAGAGAGCCGTCGATTGAGAGGGTCGTTTCGTCAAGTAGAGTCACCTTTGCTCCTAATGCCTCGATGCACTTGAGTGCCGAGCGGGTATCCTTGCAGAACTCGATGTTGCGCAGGATGGTGCGTCCATTGGCCAGTAGCGCAAGGGCGATGGCTCGCTGGGCGTAACTTTTTGATGATGGGGGAGCAATGACGCCATTTACTCTACCACGGGAGACGGTTTTATCCATATTAGTATTTAGTGTAGTTTGCTTGGTTATTCCTCGCTTGAGGTTGTGGCGCTCTGGTCGGGAGTATTCTCGGCGGCTTTCTCTGCCTCGCGAACAGCCTGGGCGGCCGCCTGCTCTGCCTCGATGCGCTCCATAGTGGCGCTCTTGCGGTTGCGGAGTTGGAAGTTCTGACCCAGATAGACCTTCTTCACCATCTCGTCGTTAGCCAAATCCTCGGCTGTACCTGTCTTGAGGATTTTACCCTCGTAGAGCAGATAGGTGCGGTCGGTAATCTCAAGAGTCTCATCGACATTGTGGTCGGTGATGATTACGCCGATATTCTTGTTCTTAAGCGTTGCCACGATGCTCTGGATGTCCTCCACGGCGATAGGATCGACACCAGCGAATGGCTCATCGAGAAGGATGAACGATGGGTTGATAGCCACTGCGCGGGCAATCTCGGTACGGCGACGCTCACCACCCGAGAGTTGGATGCCCAGACTCTTTCTCACCTTTTGCAGACGGAACTCCTCGATGAGTGCCTCCACGCGCTCACGCTGATACTCCTTGCTGTATGAGGTCATCTCCAGCACGGCCTTGATGTTGTCCTCGACGCTCAAGCGACGGAACACCGAAGCCTCCTGCGCCAGGTAGCCCACACCCATCTGGGCGCGGCGATAGACGGGCATATTCGTGAGTTCGCTCACCTGACCCTCGTCGTTCTCGAGGAAAATCTGACCCTCGTTAGGCTTGATAAGACCCACTATCATATAGAAGGTAGTGGTCTTGCCCGCACCGTTAGGACCGAGCAGTCCGACAATCTCTCCCTGCTTGACATCAATGCTGACATGGTTCACGACAGTGCGTGATTTATATTTTTTTACCAGTTCGCTCGTGAATAGACGCATAATCGTTGAAAAATTTTTTACAAAGTTATGATTTTTTTCAAAAAAAGTTTTATCTTTGAATGACAAATTTAGTTTTTACCACTTTTGCTGCGTAGAATACATTTATATTTTAGACTCCATGGAGCACGATAACACCATTTTACACGAAAAACTGAAGGAATATTTTGGTTTTACATCCTTCAAGGGAAACCAAGAGGCTGTAATCCGCAATCTTTTGGCGGGTCGCGACACCTTTGTGCTGATGCCAACAGGTGGCGGTAAATCGTTGTGTTATCAGTTGCCCGCGATGTTGATGGATGGTGTGGCGATTATCATCTCCCCGCTTATCGCCCTGATGAAGAATCAGGTGGATGCAATGCGTACATTCTCTACCGAGTCGGGCATCGCTCACTTCCTGAACTCATCACTCAACAAGACGGCTATCAATCAGGTACGCAACGATGTGCTGGAGGGTAAGACTAAATTGCTCTATTTTGCACCAGAGTCACTCACGAAGGAGGATAATGTGGCATTCCTGCGCAAGATTAAGATTTCGTTCTATGCCATCGACGAGGCGCACTGTATCTCGGAGTGGGGTCACGACTTCCGCCCAGAGTACCGCCGTATCCGTCCTATCATCAACGACATCGGTCAGGCTCCGCTGATTGCCCTCACGGCGACGGCGACACCAAAGGTGCAGATTGATATTCAGAAGAACCTGGGTATGACCGACGCGGTGGTGTTCCGCTCATCGTTCAACCGCTCAAACCTCTTCTATGAGATTCGACCAAAGCACAATACCGAGCACGACATCATCCGCTTCATCAAGCAGCGTGCGGGCAAGAGTGGTATCATCTACTGCCTGAGCCGCAAGAAGGTGGAGGAACTCGCCGAGTTGCTCGTTGCCAACGGCATCAAGGCGCTGGCATATCACGCGGGTATGGATGCCCAGACCAGAGCCAACAATCAGGATGACTTCCTGATGGAGAGGGTGGATGTGATTGTGGCGACGATTGCCTTCGGTATGGGTATCGACAAGCCCGATGTGCGTTATGTTATCCACTACGACATTCCAAAGTCGCTGGAGGGATACTATCAGGAGACTGGTCGCGCGGGTCGTGATGGTGGCGAGGGTCATTGCCTTACCTTCTATAGTTATAAGGATATTCAGAAACTTGAGAAGTTTATGCAGGGCAAGCCAGTTGCCGAGCAGGAGATTGGTAAGTTGCTGCTATTGGAGACAGTATCATACGCCGAGAGTTCAATGTGTCGCAGAAAGACCCTGCTGCACTACTTTGGCGAGGAGTACGACCAGCCCGACTGCGGCTGCTGTGACAACTGCGTCAATCCAAAGCCAAAGGTGGATGCCAAGGAGGAGATGAAGTTGATGTTGCAGACCTTGCAGGCTATCGGCGATAAGTTCAAGGTGGACCACCTGGCGGCGGTGCTGACGGGTAAGGTTACGGCGCAGGTGAAGAGTTATGGTCACAACAAACTCAAACTCTTTGGCGAGGGCGAGGACCACGACGCGAAGTTCTGGGGTGCGGTGGCGCGTCAGGCGCTGATTATGGGTCTCATAGATAAGAGCATCGAGAACTACGGTTTGATTTCGATAAACGAGAAGGGCGAGGCATTTATCAAGATGCCAAAGTCGGTGACTGTGACGCTGGACCACAACTACGATGAGGAGCAGGCGGAGGAGCAGAATATGTCAGCACAGATGAACAAGGGCGGCGCTGCCGACGAGGAGTTGTTCTCGATGTTGAAGGATTTGCGTAAGAAGGTTGCCAAGAAGCACGACCTGCCTCCATTCGTAATCTTCCAGGACCCATCGTTGGAGGATATGTCAATCCACTACCCAATCACCATCGAGGAGATGCAGAGCATCTCGGGTGTGGGTGCTGGCAAGGCGAAGAAGTTTGGCGAGGATTTCATCAAACTCATCAAGGCCTATGTCGAGGAGAAGGATATTATCCGCCCACAGGATATGGTCGTTAAGTCGGTGGCGAACAAGTCGGGTAACAAGATTTTCATCATCCAGTCAATCGACCGCAAGATGGACTTCGAGGATATTGCAAGGGCGAAGAATCTCGATTTTGATGAGGTGCTCTCGGAGGTTGAGGGTATCGTGAACTCGGGTACGAAACTCGATATATCGTACTATGTCAGCAAGGTGATGGATGAGGATAAGGTGGAGGACATCTACCTCTACTTCAAGGAGGATGCCGAGAGCGACTCGCTGGATGCTGCCATCGAGGAGTTGGGCTCTGACTACACCGAGGAGGAGATTCGTCTGGTGCGTATCAAGTTCCTCTGCGAGGTGGGACATTAGTAAAAAGCAAGAATGAATCAAGTAAGAGCAAAAAAGGCGTTGGGTCAGCACTTTCTGACTGACCTGAATATCGCCAGAAAAATATGTTATTCACTCTCGGGTGGTAGTGCCGAGCAGCCAGACAAGGTGCTGGAGGTGGGTTGCGGTATGGGCGTGCTGACGCAGTTTCTGTTGCAGCGCGACGATGTGGTGACCTATGGCGCAGAGATTGACACCGAGAGCGTGGAGTACCTCCACGAGCACTATCCCGACTTTGCACCTCGTTTGATTGAGGGCGACTTCCTGAAGATGGACCTGCGTGAGAAGTTTGGCGAGAAGGTGAAGGTGATTGGTAATTTCCCTTATAATATCTCGTCACAAATCTTCTTTAAGATAATCGAAAATCGCGATATCGTGCCCGAGTGTGTGGGTATGATTCAGAAGGAGGTGGCGGTGCGTATTGCCGAGCCCCCAGGGTCGAGGGAGTATGGTATCTTGAGCGTGTTGTTGCAGGCGTGGTATGATATTGAGTATCTCTTTACCGTGGGCGAGAAGGTGTTTAACCCACCACCAAAGGTTAAGAGTGCGGTTATTCGCCTGAAGCGCAATGCAACCGAAAAGTTAGGCTGCGACGAGGCTTTGTTTGTGAAGGTTGTGAAGGCGTCGTTTGGTCAGCGCCGCAAGATGTTGCGAAACTCGTTGCGTTCCGTATTCGGTGACTTTGGCGGAGCGGAGCATCGTTTCTTTACCGAGAGGGCAGAGAAGTTGTCGGTGGCGGAGTTTGTTGAATTGACAAACTGGGTTGCAGAACATAAATAGGAATTGCCTTTTTATACAATTCCTTGAGTAGTGGAGTATGAGGTTATCTTTTATGGATAGCCTCTTTTTTTTATTGTGGTTGGCTATTCTTTCTTTTAACTGATTTATTCACAAAGGTAGATTCCCTTCATTTTTGCTTGCACTCCATTCTCTATTTCCAAAGTTACAAGATGCAAAAATGGGGAATGACGATTTTTGTTTGGAGTGAAAGTATATTAAAAGAAAATTCCGCCTGATAATTCAAGCGGAATTTCTCTTGTTTGAAAGGGTAAGTTGCGTTACTCCTTCATAGGCTTATAGGTGAACTCGTGGAACTCTGCCTCACCCTCGCCCATAGAGCAGAGTGCTGGACGAAGCGAGATAAAGTCGCCGAGTTTGTTGTGGTGCATATTCGCAATGTTGAGGTTCTCGTAGAGCACCACCCACTCCTTGCCATCCTTGCTTGCGCTCATTGTGAGTGTCTTGCCCTTGTTCTCAAGGCGGAGGTGGAGTGATGTACCGAACTTGTTGATAATCTCATCCTTGCTCTGTGCGCTCTTGTGGATGGTGATTACATCCTTGCTGCAAGTGACGCCCACAAATGCATCCTGACGATAGAAGAGCATAAGACCAGCCTCGTTGCCCTTGCCAAGTGAGAGCGATGTCTCGATAGTGTACTTGTAGTCGGGTGAAGCAGCAATCATCATACGGCCATCCTTTGGCGAAGTACCCTTCGCTGGAACGATTGCCGAGCCCTTCTTTGTAGTGACATAGTTTGTGATAGGCTCCTTCCAGCCCTGCCACTGCCAGCCGATAGCGCTTGAGTTGAAGTTGTCAGAGATGTCGAGCGTCATAGGCTTCATATGTGACACATCCAAATCCTTGATTGTGCGATACCAGCCACCCTTGGTCCACTCGATTGGCTCCATCACAGTGTGGCGACCAATAGCGTGTGCATCCTTCTTGTAGGCGTGGTACATAATCCACCACTGACCACCAGGACCCTCAATCAGGGTACCGTGACCGCGTGACCACCACTCCTCCGATGCAGAGTAGGTGTGAACGATAGGGTTGTAAGGCGAGTTCTCCCAAGGACCATAGATATCCTTTGCACGGGCGCATACTGCCATGTGGCTTGTCGCAGGACCTGCTGTGCCACCCATCGCTGATGTCATATAGTAGTAGCCGTTGTAGTAGTTGAGTTTTGGTGACTCCAAGCAACCACACTCGGTCTCCCACTCGCGTGGGTAACTCCAACCGCCATAGACATGCTTTGTCTCACCTGCGCGAGCCAGACCGTCGTCGGTCAAAGGAGTTACATGACCTACATTTGTGAAGAGGTAGCGCTTGCCCTCGGGTGTCACGATAAGACCTGGGTCGATACCGTCAATCTTCAGGTCGATAGGCTCGCTCCAAGGACCAGTGACATCCTTACTCCAGATAACCCAGTTTGAGCCAGCATCTGGATAGTAGATATAATATGTATCACCTACCTTTTGGAAGTCGGGTGCCCAAGCAGACTCCTTCCAGTCAGCGAGGGCGTAGCCGATAGGCTCCCAAGAACACAAATCCTTTGAGTGCCAAATCAGGAAACCTGGCTTGTAGTAGTTTGGCGTGTGTGTGAGGTAATAGTCGTCGCCATCCTTGATGATTGATGGGTCGGGATAATCACCTGGCATAACAACTACACTCTGTGCAGATGCCGACGCGATGAATGCGACAACGGCGAGGAGTGTAAAGAGTAATTTCTTCATAATCTTATGCAATTTTAGTTTGTTGTTAAAACGAAAGTCTCTTTAGCGAGGCAATACCTCGACCTCAAGTTTTGAGTATGCCTTCTCGGCCTTTGCCAACGCATCCTCGACATTCTCGCCACGAGCAAGGATGACGCCCATACGGCGGTGACCCTTAACCTCGGGCTTACCGAAGATACGCACCTGAACATCAGGCTCTGCCAACACCTCCTCAAGGTTGCCGAATACCACCTTGTCGCTGTCGCCCTCCACAACAACCGCCTTCGATGCGCTCGCGCCGAAGAAGTTAATCTTTGGGATAGGCAGACCGAGGATAGCGCGTGCGTGCAGAGCGAACTCCGACAAGTCCTGCGAAATCATCGTTACCATACCTGTGTCGTGTGGACGAGGCGAAACCTCGCTGAAGAGTACCTCGTCGCCGCAGATGAACAACTCAACGCCGAAGATACCATAGCCGCCCAGCGCGTCAGTAACCCTCTTTGCGTAATCCTGCGCCAGCGCCAACGCCTTCTCGCTCATTGGCTGTGGCTGCCAAGACTCGCGGTAGTCGCCATCCACCTGGTGGTGACCGATAGGGTTGAGGAATGATGTGCCGCCAGAGTGACGAACAGTAAGCAGCGTAATCTCGTAGTCGAACTTCACAAAGCCCTCGACGATAACCTCGCCACCGCCTGCGCGACCGCCCTCCTGGGCAATCTTCCAAGAGTTGTCGGCATCCTCTGGTGAGCGCATAACGCTCTGACCGTGACCCGATGAACTCATAATAGGCTTCACCACGCAAGGTGTGCCAATCTTCTCAACGGCTGCGTCAAACTCCTCGCGCGTAGCGGCGAAGCAGTAGGGTGATGTTGGGATGCCCAACTCCTCGGCTGCCAACTGACGGATGCCCTTGCGGTTCATCGTGAGAAGCGTAGCATTTGCCGTAGGGATTACATTGTAGCCCTCCTTCTCCAGCGCAACCAGAGTGGGCGTTGCGATAGCCTCCACCTCGGGGATGATATAATCGGGCTTCTCGGTCTCAATAATCTCGCGAAGGCGCTCGCCGTCGAGCATCGACAACACATACGAGCGGTGTGCCACCTGCATAGCAGGCGCGTTAGGGTACTTGTCCAGGGCAATCACCTCGACACCGAAACGCTGCAACTCAAGAGCAACCTCCTTACCCAA
>JAEIGA010018617.1_pt1 | contig 10586 bp, 7 predicted proteins | sample 9270691 | NCBI WGS metagenome assembly JAEIGA01 (sample SAMN17057246, study PRJNA624740) | gut metagenome | biome: biome; isolation source: fecal sample | host: Bos grunniens | place: China: Xizang | collected 2019
GCCTATTACAGAAAGGATGAATCCAAGGTGACCTCCTTCCCTCTTCTTGACATCACGACCAGAACTGGAAGTCTTACTGAAATCAAGTATCCTATGGCCGGAATGGACAGTGAAGTCATAGAACTCTACATCTATGACATCGAGACTGGAGAAAAGGTCAGACTTGCGTCAAAGGCGGAAAATCCTGACTATCTCACCAATATAAGCTGGTCGCCTGACAGCAGGTATGTATATTCGCAGACACTCGACCGAGCACAGAAGAACATGGTACTCGAAAGATGGTGTGCAGACGGTCAGATATCAGAAACCATCCTCTATGAAACCAATGAGAAATATGTAGAGCCTACAGACCCTTTACATTTCGTAAAAGGATGGAATGACATATTCATCTACCGCACATCAAATCGTGACGGATATAAGAATCTTTATCTCTGCGACAACAGCGGAAATGTACGCCGCATAACAGAAGTGGATGCAGATGTGGCATATATCGCAAACGACGGTAAATATGTATATTACACATCAGCAGAAGTTTCTCCGGTGGAGAATCACCTTTTCAGAATCGAGATAAAGAACCTCAAGAGAGGTGTCATGAAGGCGGGCTTCGGCAAGCCTCAGAGGCTCACGACAGAGGAAGGTTGGCATAGTATCAGCATGAACCCGGCCTGTACATATTTCACAGACAGCTGGAGTAATCTTAACACACCAAGAGTAGCAGATTTATGTTCAGCTGACGGAAAGACAGTTACAAACCTCATCACTGCTGAAGACCCGACTCTTGACTACGCCTACACAGAAATCTGTCTTGGTACCGTAAAGAGCGCAGACGGCCTGTATGACAATTATTACAGACTCATCAAACCAAAGGATTTCGATCCTTCAAAGAAATACCCCGTGATCGTATATGTGTATGGAGGTCCTCATTCCCAGATGGTCCAGAATACTTTCATGGCTCAGCTGAGAAGGTGGGAGATGTACATGGCTCAAAGAGGTTATCTTGTCTATGTACAAGATAACAGAGGCACACAGAACAGAGGTCTTGCCTTTGAGCAGGCCATCCACAAGCAATGCGGTCAGGCCGAGATGGCAGACCAGATGGAAGGAGTGAAGATGCTTATGGAACTCCCATACGTTGACAAGGAGCGCATCGGCGTTCATGGATGGAGTTATGGCGGTTTCATGACAATATCACTCATCACCAACTATCCGGAAGTATTCAAGGTTGGAGTTGCAGGAGGTCCGGTGATTGACTGGAAATGGTATGAGGTGATGTATGGAGAGCGTTATATGGACCATCCTGACGTGAATCCGGAAGGCTATGCAAAGACAAGCCTCATCAACAAGGCAAAAGACCTTAAGGGCAAACTGCTCATCTGCCAGGGAGCCATCGACCCTGTGGTCGTATGGGAACACAGCCTTAGTTTCATACGCGAATGCATCAAGAACAATGTTCAGGTGGATTATTTCCCTTATCCATGTGCCGAACATAACGTGATGGGCAAGGACAGGGTTCACCTTCACGACAAGATAAGCATGTACTTTGAAGATTATCTGTAGCGGAATTCTGAATGGTGACGGTCCTGAAAAGGCATGGGAGCAAATGATGTTCCCACCCCTATCATGAATCCCCCTATATTGAAGTTTGCCTGCACTCCAAAGGAGAACACTTCCGGAGTAGCAGGCATTCTTATTGCTGCGCCATCAGCACTTATATAAGGAGTCATTACAGGTGCATATACTGAAACTGACTGATAATCCTGCACCCATAATACCACGGATGCTGATTTGCCGATATTCCATATTAATCCCTCTCGGGTTCCCATGCCCCAGTTGTTTCCTGCAATGCTTAGCTGCGCACCATAAAGAATCCCTGACATGAAATAGAAACCATTTGCTATTCTAAGCGTGTTTCCGACCATCATCTGTTGAGACACATACAATCGAGGAATATTTATTCCGTTATACCCGGCAAAGGATGAAAAGAATTTATCCGGAACGTTGATTTCATATTCTCCAAAGCCTATGCTTCCACTGAAACCGAATGATGGATGAACATGATATAGAGGACGTAGCAGAGGGTATCGTTCCAGTCTGTGTACCGGCACATATATATCTTCTGGAACAAAGATCAGCGGTGGCAGTGAGTTCGATATTATCTCCGTGAGGTCTGAGAACGTATGCAGCTGTGTAGAATCATTTGAATCAGACACAGAAGTTGCCTGCTGAGCTTGCAATGATGTAGCATAACATGTAAAGAGTGCCACAAATATGATTTCATATCGTTTCATTGTCAGTCATTTTCCTTATAAAATGGCAACATGTATGCCCGATAAGCAAAATTTCATATCTTTGTGTCAGCATAAATATAATATGAAGGAACATCATGAAATCGATAAAAGACATATATAAGATAGGTAAAGGACCTTCAAGCAGCCATACAATGGGCCCGTTCAAGGCAGTAAGGCATTATCTTGAAAACCATCCTGATACTGACCACCTGCACGTGACATTGTATGGATCCCTGGCTGCAACCGGCAAAGGCCATCTTACAGACAAGGCGATCGAGGAAGCTTTCTCCACATGGAAGTGGACCGAAAAAGAGACTTTGGAGTCAAATAAAAAACGTCCGGGCGATGTCTCAATAATATGGAAACCTCAGGAGACGCTTCAGGTACATCCGAACGGAATGAAACTGGCATCGATAAACTTTGACGGCGACCTTTATGACCGTTGGACCTACTACAGTGTGGGCGGCGGTGACATCATCTGTATGGAACATCCCCTTGAAGAGAATGAATCAGAGGCAGGATATCAGATGACCACCATGACAGAAGTGATGAACTGGTGCAACAAGACAGGCAAATCATATTGGGAATATGTCGATGAAATCGAGGGAAGAAACAGCGGCTTGTGGGAACATCTAGAACTTGTATGGAAAGTCATGCAGGAGGCCGTGGAAAGAGGTATCGAACAGGAAGGCGCGCTTCCTGGCCCTCTATGCCTCAGAAGGAAGGCATTAAGCTACCATGTAAGGGCATTCGGCCAAGGTGACACGTTCAAGACACGCGGTCTCGTGTTTGCATATGCCCTTGCTGTAAGTGAAGAAAATGCAGCTGGAGGCACCATCGTGACAGCACCGACCTGCGGTTCATGCGGGGTTCTTCCAAGCGTACTTTATCACATGAAAAAAAGATACAGCTTCAGTGATGAAAGAATCATCCGAGCTCTTGCCACTGCCGGTCTGATCGGCAACATAGTGAAGTTCAATGCATCGGTCTCTGGTGCAGAAGTGGGCTGTCAGGGTGAAGTCGGAGTGGCATGTGCCATGGCCTCAGCAGCTGTAGCCCAGCTAATGGGAGGTAGCCCTTCCCAGATTGAATATGCAGCTGAGATGGGGCTTGAACACCATCTCGGACTCACATGCGATCCCGTGAGAGGACTGGTCCAGATTCCTTGCATAGAAAGGAACGCATATGCAGCGGCACGTGCTATGGATGCCGGCATATATGCTCTATACAGCGACGGACGTCACAGGGTGTCATTCGATCAGGCTGTGAAGGTAATGAAGCAGACAGGACGTGACCTGCCTTCGCTTTACAAGGAGACCAGCGAAGGAGGTCTTGCAAAGGAATGGGAATAAAACTATTGTCATGAAAAGATTTAACACCTGCTTTTTCGAAAGATATGCTCAGACATGCCTTGAAACTCTTTTAGGCAAGCAGTATTCATCATTGATAAACAAGGACAGACCGGACCTTCAGATGCCTGACAAGTCATTAGGAATAGAGGTCACAAGGGCAATGGAGCCAAGAAAAGACGTAGCACAGGAGCTTCTTTTACAGATGGCCGGAGTAGAATCGCCTTCAGAAGACAGAGAGGAGATGGACCAGATCATAAAGAGCGGTTATGGTTATGGTCTTCAGGATGGTAAATACATAGGACATCTTGAATATGAATACTGGAAGCTCGCCCATCCCCTCAGACGAATAATCGAGAGCAAGATAGCAAAGGTAGGTTCCGGATTTTATGGAGACTTCAAGGAATTCGGTCTATATATCTTCTGCAAGGACCATTTGACTGAAGAAGAAGCCATTCTCACAATGGAATATGCCAGCGACCTGCAAAGACATATTGACGTCAGATATTCCAAGATGTATCTCTCTCTTATAGACCGCCTGTATGTCTGTGACCTTAGCGAGGTTGACCGCCTGGAACATCCGACAAGATGCATGTCCTACGACATCACACCAGAGCAGTGCAAGGAATTCTTCATGAAATCACTATAAACAGATAACCGCCGGAATCATCTGAGATGATCTTCGGCGGTCTTGAAAGAAAGGTGATATATGTAGAGCCTCAGCGGATGGTTGGCCTTACCACAAGCTGGGGACGAAGTTTATTTGACTTTGACCATCTCTACCGGCTGCTGCTGGACATTGTCAAGAGGATGCGACTGATACTTCACCTTTGAAAAATCGATATCCATAAGGTTAATGCAGCGGATATTGCTGTTCCAAGCTGTCCTGTAATATAACTTCATAGCTTTCAAGTCAGTAGCTGCCGTAAACTGGGTAGCGCTTGGCAACCCTTTCGGAGACTGGCCCTTAGGAGACTGTACTCCGATAGGCAGGTCGAAGTTATTCAGAATATGGAAAGCCTGGATGACGGTATCAAAACCTGAATCAAGAACAGGAGCTGTTGTCTGGAAAAATGTAGCACGTACAAATCTTGAAGGAGAAGTGAAATCTCCCGGAAGACCTAACATACCGCTGCCGTGGCCCAGTCCCATAAGTTCGATTCCCGGTTTAAGCTGGACATTTGCAGCAGAACCTGGCTGAAGGTTGACATAATTGTTAAGATTTGTCATGTGCCACTGAAATCCTGGTGAATTAGTAAGGACACCGAGTTTATTGTCATAAAAATGCGGAACCCCTCCGACAAACTCAAGTACGACCATCTTGCCTGATGGTTCTGTAATCCTCCAATGAACATCTCCTACCTTATTGCTGAGAGTCACGACATCAATCTTCTTCAAGGCCGATCTCAGTTGATCTATAGACGAGAACTGAGACAAAACCCATGACACAAACTGCATGTCACATAGAGTCTTATCATTATTTGCCTCTACATACGGGGCATAATCTCCATATTGTGGAAAGAAGAACAATCCGGCTGACAAGCCTGTCTCATTTACACCCTCAACGATAAAAGGTTCATACTCAGTATAGATACCGACATATCCATAGATTGACTTATATTTCAATCCATTTTCTCCTGTCGGGGTATATGACTGATGCTGATGACCACGCGGTGCAACGACATAACCGCATTGCATAGGCGTGGCAGCCCATTCTACTGTTCTGGCAACGACACGTGAACCATCATTTGCAGAAAGAGATATTCCTGTACATGCATGAGACTTTTCTGACACAAAGAGCCCAAATGCAAAAATAGATAGTAAAGTAAGAATGCGTTTCATATCAAATATATTTTAAACCACAGACACAGATGCAAGGTCCAGGCCATATGAAACGCAAACCGTCAAATCTGAATACTCAAAAGATACTTTCTCAAATCAGACCATCTGTAATAAGGGCCATGGAATGTCTCAAGTGCAGGAATAGTTGTCTCCTTTTCATTACGAAGAATCTTGACAAGAACATCTCCTCTCCTGTCTTTATAGAACACCATCTGGAGATTTGCCCCCATATTGATAAACTCTGAAGAGTTCCAATTGTCTGCTGCATCTTCAAACGAGAGAACCTGGTCCATACCCTTGATTCCAAGGTGAGAAAGAAGCGGTAGAAGGGTGACATCATGTCCGAAACGCAAATCTGCAGCCACATCACTGCCAGAAACCACAGCGGCATCAGCCCTTTCGACAATATCTTTCAGTATAGGCCCGGTCAGTGTCTTTGCATATCCTGGAAGTTCCTTAGACGATGAATATGCCACATACATCCTGCCATTTCTTGCCTCCCAATTCTTTAACAGCGATTCCTCTGGAAAATAATCAAACAGGTTCTTTCCATGACGAGAAAGATGTCCCACACAGCATAGTTGAAAGAGCCTTCTTTCAAACTCATACAGATCACCAACAGCATCTTCTACAGCAGTCATATCTGTAAAGAACTGACCAAGAAGCAGTTCCGGATTACACTCTGCACGACGAAATGCAACTTCTTCATCATAAGAAAGAATCACACCTTCCTGCACAGGAGGATGATATGCAAAAATTTTATAGTACTTATCTCCTGTTATGAAATCAAGGTCCATCTTTGGTGTACGAGATGCAAAGGCATGCACAAAATTAGTCATGCTTATGATACATCTTGGAGATGAACTGGAAAAGCAGTGTACTTTAGTCCTGCCGTTGCGTCCGGCAAAGACTTCGGGATATCGTTCCGGCATTCTCTCACCCATTCCACGAAGTTCAGATGCTCCCCTTTCTGTAAGCATACCAACGATACCCTCATGTTCTTTGATTATGGTCATGAGATCCCTGTGGAAATTCTTTCCTGTCTGGGTAAGGAGACCGCGTTTTTCAGCCATCTCCATTACCGGCTTCACATGATTAATCTCCGACTCCGAATCCATATATCGTGAACCATGTCGTCCATAATGACTTATATAGAACGGTTTATACCCTCTTGGAGCTTTGGTATCTTCAGATCCTTCAAAAGAATAAAAATTGAGATTCGAAGCTGCAAGTGACCTGTTTTGAAGAACCTGTTCGGCATTGGTGGTCATGTCTGTGTCAGCATGTCCCTGGTGACAGGGCTGACTGCAGGCAACCATAAGCAGCAAAGATAGATAAACGAGGCGTTTCATGAAATCATTTCTTTTCTACCAACCTTACTTCATAAAGCTTAGGCCAGTTCTTACCTGTGAGATATATCTTTCCGTCTTCTGGATTGTATGCGATACCGTTAAGCACATCAGTAGTTACCGTATGTAACTTCTTTGGAAGCAATCCCTTGCAGTCAACGACACCAGTCACCTTTCCAGTCTTAGGATTGATGATGACAATTTCATCATAGGTATAGACATTTGCCCATATCTTGCCGTCGATATATTCCAACTCGTTAAGAAGACGGACCGGTCTATCATTGAGAGTAACAAGAACTTTATGGTCTGCCTTGAAATTACCATCCATAAAATACAGGTTGGCAGAGCCGTCGGATGCAATCAGATGCTTTCCATCAGTCGTCAGTCCCCATCCCTCACGAGGATATTTCCATGTAGACTTATATTCCAATGTTTCAGCATCATAAACGAATGCAACCTTACTTTCCCATGTAAGGATATAGAGATTTCCCTCGAACATCACAGACCCCTCAACAAAATACCTCTTATCAAAGTCAAGACGTTTCAATGCCTCGCCCGATTCCAAGTCCACTTTTCTGAACGTAGATATTCCATGCTGACCGGTACTTTCATAAAGCTGACCTTCATTGAAGAAAAGACCTTGTGTATAGGATTTAGTGTCATGCGGATACTCTGCCACTACCTCCAAAGCATATTCCTTTACCTTGGCATCAGCACATGAAACAAATCCAAGTATGGAAAGAAGCAGAACTATATTTCTTAAAATTCTCATAGGTCGGCAAAGTTAATGATAAGTTTGGATTTTATGCTATCTTTACCATTCAAATTAAATTAAGGACACCGGATGAACTATAGACGTAGGACAGACATAGAGGCCGGATACATCGCCTCAATTGCAGAATTCGCAGGCAAGGAGTGTCATGCGATGATTGAGTCCAATGACAAGGAGGCATCTGCCTCCGAATGCATCTCATATCTTGAAAATGGGCTGAAATCTCTGCTAGAAAACGACCTCAACGGATTCACGCCTGTTTTCAAAAGATGGTTCCTGTCAGATGCAGCATGCCAGGCAGACCTTATCCCTGACGACGACATATGCGCAACATCCGTAATACAGCAACCGCCTATGAACGGAAGCAAAGCCGTACTATGGGTATGGCTGATGAAGGATGTAAGCGACAGATACACTTACTCATTCAAAGGGAACCTTCTCTCAGGCAAGGAAGATTCATACGGCCAGATGAAGGAAATCTTCGAGGATTATTCCAAATCGATAAAAGAAGAGGGACTTAATGTGGCCGAGCACTGCGCACGTACATGGATCTATGTCAGAGACGTCGACATCAACTATGCAGGCATAGTCAAGGCACGCAGGGAACTCTTCGACAACTGGGGAATGAAAGCGGACACACACTATCTGGCAAGCACCGGCATCAACGGTCTGACACAGCATCACAGAAATCTGGTCAGTATGGACACATATACTGTAACCGGCCTGAAACAGAATGAAATACAATATCTCCACGCCTTTGAGAATCTGAGTCCGACACATGTTTACGGAGTCACATTCGAGCGAGGTACCGCCCTTCATTTTGAAGACAGGACACAGATCCTTGTCAGCGGAACTGCCAGCATTGACAAGGAAGGTAAAATCGTCGCTCAAGGAGACGTAGTCAGACAGACAGAAAGGACGTTTGAGAACATCAAGGCTCTTCTTGCTGAAGCAGGAGCTGGTTTCGGAAACATTGCTCAGATGATTGTATACATACGCGACACAGCCGACTACAGAAAAGTAGAAAGCTACATTTCCAAGAATTTTCCTGCAGTCCCGAAAGTGATCACATGGGCTCCGGTATGTCGTCCCGGCTGGCTGGTCGAGGTCGAGTGCGTCGCATATATCAAAAAAAATGACTAACTTTGCAAAGTTGTATATTTCGTCAACAAGATACAGACAAACGAGAGATATATAGGTAGAACGCTTCTGTCGCTGGGTAAAACCAGAGGAAAGTCCGGACTGGACAGGGCAACCTGCTGTGGAAAGCACAGATGGGAGTAATTTTATGAATGCCGTAACAGAAAACAGACCGCCCGAAAGGGTAAGGGTGAAACCGCGAGGCAAGAGCTCACGACGTCGTATGGCGACATATGGCGGTGACGGCACCAGGACCAGCAAGGCCAAATATACTGGAATGTCCGAAAGGATAAAAGGGCTGCCCGCTCTTTTCCAGGGGGTAGGCTGCGAAGATAAATGACAGATTAAAACAGAAACCGGCTTACGGTTCTGCCTATTGCTTAAAGGGTTGGCTCGGCCAGCCCTTTTTTTTGTCAAAAAAGTGTTGCATAACCAAGCAAGAAGGGTTATATTTGCATTCCGTATGAAAACGGGATTTGATAACAACAAGTATCTTAAGATACAATCCGAACAGATTAAAAAGCGCATTTCGCAGTTCGGAGACAAGCTTTACCTCGAATTCGGAGGTAAATTATTCGATGACAATCATGCGAGCAGGGTGTTGCCGGGTTTCAAGCCTGACAGCAAGCTTCACATGCTCATGCAGTTGAAGGATGAGGCTGAAATAATCATTGTCATCAGTGCATTGGATATAGAGAAGAACAAGGTAAGAGGTGACTTGGGCATCACGTACGACGAGGACGTGCTGAGGCTGAGGGGCGAGTTTGAAAACGTCGGCCTCTACGTGAGCAGCGTAGTGATAACTCACTATAACGGTCAGTCCAGTGCAGACGCATACCGTGCACGTCTGGAAAGGCTTGGAATCAGAGTATATTACCATTATACAATTGAAGGATATCCGAACAACGTGGCCCTCATCGACTCTGATGAAGGTTTTGGAAAAAACGACTATGTGGAAACAACCAGGCCTCTCGTTGTAGTCACTGCTCCAGGTCCAGGAAGCGGAAAGATGGCGGTATGTCTCAGCCAGCTCTATCATGAAAACAAGAGAGGAATCAAGGCCGGGTATGCCAAATTCGAGACATTCCCTGTATGGAACCTTCCTCTCAAGCATCCTGTCAACATAGCATACGAAGCTGCTACCGCCGACCTGAACGATGTGAACATGATTGACCCGTTCCATCTTGATGCATACGGCACAATATCGTCGAGCTACAACAGGGACATAGAAATATTCCCGGTCCTGAATGCTTTATTTGAAGGCATCTATGGAGAAAGCCCTTACAAATCCCCTACCGACATGGGCGTGAACATGATCGGCTTCTGCATGAATGATGAGGATGTATGTTGCAATGCTGCAAGAGAAGAAATCATCCGAAGATACTATTACGCTCTCTGCAACCTTGCAGAAAAAGGCGACAATGAACACGAAGTAAACAAGATATCACTGATTCTCAAGCAGGCAAAACTGACTACCGAATATCGAAGGACAACAGTGGCTGCTCATGAAAGAAAGGAACTTTCAGGGGTTGCTACTGCTGCAATCGAACTTCAGGATGGAACAATAATAACAGCACGCACAAGTTCACTGCTCGGTCCAAGTGCAGCTTTGATCGTCAACGCCACCAAGCATCTCGCGGGAATCCCTCATGATGTAAAGCTGATACCTGAAGAAATGATTGCCCCTATACAGAAGACCAAGGTCGAGTATCTTCACGGACATAACCCAAGGCTTCACACGGATGAAGTGCTCGTAGCCATCTCGCTGCTCAGCAATGAAAACGAGAACTGCCGCAAGGCACTTGACCAGCTTCCAAAACTCGAAGGCTGTCAGGTACACTCGACA
>JAEIGA010018618.1_pt1 | contig 10586 bp, 16 predicted proteins | sample 9270691 | NCBI WGS metagenome assembly JAEIGA01 (sample SAMN17057246, study PRJNA624740) | gut metagenome | biome: biome; isolation source: fecal sample | host: Bos grunniens | place: China: Xizang | collected 2019
AAAGGCAGTTTGAAAAACACCTCTTTATTTGCCAGCTTGGCAGCAAAGACGAACTTGATACGCTCGGATGTGCGATCCGACTCGTTCTCCGCGACCGAAAGCATTATGTTCACTTTGAAGCGGCCGTCGGCCGTTGCCGTTTCGTAGTTTTCGAGAATTGCCTGCCACGCTACATTGTGTTTGTCAAGTATGGGCTGGACAGCGTAATACTGCTCCACATTTCGGAACCATCGGTCAAGCTTTGTTACGAGTATGCGGTCGATCTTTCCGGCCTTTACATCCTCCAAAAGTTCCAGCATTACCGGGCGCTTTAGAACCGGCTTTCGTGCTGAGTGACCCTCGTCCCGATAAATCTTGACGATCTTCATGTTGTTTTCTCTAGCGTGTTTAACAAGGGCATCCTCTTGCGCATCCAGGCTGTCGCCTTTTTGCACCTGTTCGTCTGTCGATACGCGGGGCACCAGGGCCACTCGCAGTACATTATCTTCTGTATTTGTCATTGACAATAATCTCCTTTTTTGCTATATTCGGAGATGCGAAAAGCATTCTCCGTTTGCGCGGTTGGTTTTTTGCAGCCCCCGTCGGTGCGTCATACCGGCGGGGGCATTTTCTTATTTTCTGAACAATCTCGCCAGCAAGCCTTTCTTTTTTGGCGTTGGAGCCGTAGGTGGGGCGGCTTCCATAAGTTCCACCGGTTCAGCTTCGGGTTCACAATGTGGCAGCAGTGCGAGCACCTTGCGTAAATCATCCGCCGTTATTTCCAACTTCTTGCCCTCGGCATCATACAGCAATACGGTGTCGCCGTCTTCGTAGGTTTCTGCAACGGCATATATGCGGCATTGACTATCCTTAACCATTAGCACCGTTTTGATGGCGAGGATTTTTTCCGAAAGCCGCTTTGTCCACATCTTGCCTGTTTCAAAGACGAACACAGACAAACGGAGGTTTCCATCCTCTCCATCGCCACAGGCCCATGAAAAGTCTGCATTTATCCCACAATCAAACCAAGAGAAAGCAAAAGTCTTTCTTATCGGCTTTGTGGACGCTGACCATATAGATACAGCATCTTCTTCTAGTATGCACAGCTTGCCATCATCCCGGATGGCATAATCTTCGGCATCTTCTATACTTTTGGCTCTGTAGAAAATTTGCCCATCTTCAAAAATAAAGGTTTCGGCAGATCCTTCTATTTCGTCGCCATCATCTTCGCTGTCCTCGTCGTTGATATACCAATAGCCTGCGGCAACACAGTATTTTCCGTTGGGGGACTTTGCTATGATGGCTTCGTTAAAGAGTTTGCGCCCATCCTCGATGCTGACATAGTTGGTTCCGCCGCATTCATAAAAGTTTACATTCATATGCACACCCATAATACAAACCTATATCGGCCACATTCAATCTTGCTTTTTGTGCCAGGATCCCCAGGCTTTTAGCCTAAGTATTTGTCTAGGATTTTAGCCTTGCGGTCATTCTCTTTGCGCCAGTATGCCACATCTTCCTTGGCGGCGGCTAATTCTGCTTCCAGCTTGGCGATTTTTTCTGTAGCGGTAGCATCAAAATCCATGTCGCAGATGTGGTTGGTTGCCGGCCCGATAACTACCTGCTCGATCCTACGGGCAGTTGCTCGCATGATGTCCTGGTCCTCTTTAATTGCCCGGATCAGTTCGACCCGCTTCGGGGATACTTCCGCTTTTTCTGCAACATAGGCAATGGTGAGGCGGTAAGCGTCCATGATGTCACGGATGTACTCACACCAGTTTTTATAATCCATGTCACGGGTGGGTCTGCCACCACATAAAACCCGGAACCGGGGGCACGACAGGCATCGGTAGTACGGTTTTGCTGTAGTATCGTATTGTTTCCTCAATTGTCTAACCTCATTTCAGTAAAATACAGGGGTGCTTGCCGTAATATACGGGGGGATTGTACCGCAATGAGGAACGGTTTATGCCCGTGTAAATTACGGGCAAATTCTCTTACATTACGGTGGATTTTTTATCACTGAAATGATAGGCTTTAGTCAAGGTCAGCAATGGCCTATCATTCCACTAGGTGTTGGGTGTTCATCGTTGGCACCGGGAGCATCCAACACCACCTCTTAATTGTTAATGATCGAAAATCGTCGAAATTCTAAAATTGACTACATACTTGACGCTGGTTATAATTTCCTCTGAGCATTTCCTCTGCAGATGGTTATGTAACCAAAAATTGCTACACATAAAGTTATTGCGGAATTGCTCTGAATTGTTATAAAATACAAATCGAGCATCCGTTTTCCACCCCGAAGAAAGGATGGTAATAATCGTGAAAGCAACCCTTAATCCCGAATTGCTTAATCGCAATATCGCCGATGACCCGGAAGTTATGAAAGCGTTTGTTGATGCTATCCATGATCCGGATCTAAGAGATAAGATTATTTCAATTTTAGAAGAAGCAGGATTGCTTCCTGTGTCGATTGATCAGCCTGCTTAAAGGCATCCATCAAAACTGAATCTGCATAATTACGCTCACTCCCGTTTTCGGGGGTGGGCTTTTTTTGTTGTCCATCGATCCCAAGCAGCCATGTTTCAGTACATCCAAAGAAGCTGCAGATTTTCTCGATAACATCTCTTTCCGGTCGAACATCTACGCCAGCCGAATATTTCTTCTTCCACACGCTAACTGTTCCACGGTTGAAGCCTGCTTGCGTGGCAGCTGCGCTTGGCGAAATTCTGCGGCTGTTGCAGAGATCAAGGTATCTTTCATAAAACATACAAAGAACACCACCTTTTTTTGTGCATATATACAAAGTCTAATAACTTAAACAAAAATTGAACAAAAGGTGTTGACAAGTTGAAGTTGTTAGACTATTATATGCACGAGAGTTGAAGTTGTTAGACATAACAACCGGGCACAGGGGATACCTGCACCTATCCGTGTTATTACCTTACCGCAATTTGATGATCACACATCAGTTTAACTATTTCAACTACTAATTTACAAAAAAAGCAAAGGAGTTGAAAAAAATTGGCTGAAGAATGGACTGGCCGCATCGTTGGATTGCTGCACACCCACCGTATCACACAGGCGGAACTTGCCGCTGAGATGGAGTTGACCGCTCAGTATGTGTCTATGGTGTTAAACGGCAAGAAAACCCCGAAGGGCATGGACGAGCGTATGGAAGCGGCAATCATGGCAATCGCTGAACGCCGCCAGGCTCACGCAAGCGCATAACCCAAACCAAAAGGAAGGAGTGCTGATAATGGGAAACAAACTGAACATTGACAGGATGATGCGAACACTATCAGAAATCCTGTCCGAGAAACACGGGTGCAAGGTGACGATCACCGCAACACCCAAAGATCAAAGATCCGAGGAAACCACAAAAAGAGCCAGCTAAATGCTGTGAACTTAAAAGGAGTAAACCATGAAAAAGGATAACGCCGTAAATGAAACCAACATCGCCGCTGCACCGGCCGATATGGAACCCAACGAAGCAGATATGCTGCGGGAGCAGCTTGCAGAGGAACGCGCCAAAAATGAACAGCTTTGCGACCATGTGGTGCAGCTTAGCATGGCTTTGGCTGCCGCCCGCAACGCCAAAAGCGAACGGATTGAAAGCGACATGATCGGCATCGTCAACGCCAATGCCGCCAACCGTGACGCAAGGGAAAAGAGAGCCGTCAAGGCCCATAAACGGGACAAGGCCCTCGACAAGATCTTCATGCAGCAGTGCCGGTTGAACGCTATCGTTCTCTGCATCAGCATTCCGCTGGCCATCGCATTGATCCTCGGCGGTCACTTCGGCTTCATCCACCCGTATTTAGCCACGGCATTATCCGCCATTGTTTTGCCCGTCGTAGGCTGGGCGATCCACGATTGCACACTCCTGTTTAAGTTCTCCGAAACCCTCAAAGGGTAAACGCTAATACAGCAACAAAAGGAGGAGCGTTTTGGAATTACCAAAAAACCACGATGAATGGCTCCAATTACGATTGAAAGGCATCGGCGGCAGTGAGGCTGCAGCTGTGATCGGACAATCCCCCTGGTGTTCCAATGTGGAACTATGGAAGCGAAAAACCGGCAGAGCGACCGCCCCGGACATATCCAATAACGAAGCTGTGCAATACGGCCACGACGCAGAACCATTGCTCCGGGGTCTTTTCGCATTGGACTATGCCGGTAAATACCGAACGGAGTACCTCAGCGAGTTCGATATGGTCAGCCATCCGGAGCATCCGTACATCTTTGCAACCCTCGACGGGCGGCTCACAGAGTTGGACACCGGACGCAAGGGCGTTCTTGAAATCAAAACCACCAGCATCTTGCGCAGTATGCAAAAGGAGCAATGGTGGAAAGACGGAAAGCCTTGTGTGCCGCAACAGTACTTCATACAGGTACTGCATCAGCTTTTGGCTACCGGTTGGGACTTTGCGATCCTGCACGCACAGCTGCGATATGAGTACGGCGACAACCCCGAGGACATCCGCAGCGAGCGCCGCACCTACGCCATCGAGCGCAATGACCACCTCGACGATCTTGAGTATCTGCGACAAAAAGAGGTCGAGTTTTGGGAGCGATATGTACAACGGGATATATGCCCGCCGCAGATCCTCCCCGAGATTTAGAAAGGGCAAAACCTGTGGAAGTAAACATTGTCAATATCCAATTCCGCGACAGAAGAAGCGGAGAGTTTATGGGCCGTGAGTTCAGCTACATCGCCGATGTTCCGCTGGAAAAGGGCGATGTGGTGAATGTGCCCACGAAATACGGCCCCCGAGAGGGCTGCATCAGCCGGGTGGGTGTGGCCATCAGCGAACTGCAATGCCGGGTCGGTCAGTTACTGCACATCACCGACTCCGCAACCCCCGGCGGCGATATTTTCAACGGTTTCTTTGATTAACGAAAGGAGAACACATGGAAATCCAAGTATATAACCCCACGCAGGCACAACCGCTGCCTCCCATAACATGGAATTACCTCGAAGTCAAGCAGTGGGTTGAGGACGGTCTGCAAGCCTACAAGGGCAGGGTCTACACCAACGACACGATCACCGAGGCGAAAAAGGATCGCGCCAACCTTAACAAACTGGCGCAGGCTATCGATGCGAAGCGCAAGGAAATGAAAGCCATGTACCTGGCTCCCTATGAGCAGTTCGAAGCAGAGGCAAAGGAACTGGTCAACATGATCAAGACCGTTTCCGCCGAGATCGACGCACAGGTTAAGGCTTATGACGAGTTCCGCAAGGCGGAAAAGCAGCAGTTTATCGAGGAGCAGCTGTACAAGCCCCTTATCGGCAACCTTGCCGAGTTGGTTCCGTATAAGAAGCTGCACAACCCCAAGTGGCTGAATGTGACCACAAGTGTGAACGAGATCGGCGACGAACTGGCCCGAAAGGTCGAGGAGATCGAGAATGGTTTGAAAGCCATCGACCGGCTGAACATCGAAGCAGATATTTCCGAGCGTGTCAAGAGCGTGTTTCTGCAGAACTTCGACCTTGCTGCGGCTATTGCAGAAAACGACCGCATCACGGCAGAACGCGAGAAAATGGCACGCTACCAGGCGGCACAGCAGGCCCAGGTGGCCGAGGTTGCGCCCCAAGCTATCAGCGCACCGGTGGAGGAAGAAACACCGAAACAGGCCGCACAGCGCCCTGTGGTGGAGGAAGAAAAGCTGATCGAGGTCGTTTTCCGCATCCATGTTACCAAGGCACAGCTTAACGGCTTGGGCGCATACATGAAAGCAAACGGCATTAAACCCGAACGAGTATAAAACAGGAGGAAATATAAATGGCAGTAAACAATTCTTTGGTGCAGCGCACCAACAACGGCAAGCCTCAGACATTCAGTGCATTCCTTACATCCGATGCGATCAAGAACCGCATTAACAATATGGTCGGCGGCAAAGACGGCCAGCGTTTCATTTCCGCTGTAATCTCCGCTGTCAGCGTCAACCCCGGCCTTTCCGAGTGTGACCACAGCACGATCCTGTCCGCAGCGCTCCTGGGCGAAAGTTTGAAGCTTTCCCCCTCCCCTCAGCTGGGCCAGTATTACATGGTGCCTTTCAACGACAAGAAGCGTGGCACCAAGGTGGCGCAGTTCCAGCTTGGCTATAAGGGCTACATCCAGCTGGCAATCCGCTCCGGTCAGTACAAGAAGCTGAATGTGCTGGCGATCAAGGAGGGCGAGTTGGTCAGCTACGACCCCCTGGAAGAGGATATCAAGGTAAACCTCATCCAGGACGAGTTGGAGCGTGAGGCAGCAAAGACCATCGGCTATTATGCCATGTTCGAGTACACCAACGGCTTCAAAAAGACCATGTACTGGAGCCGCGAGAAAATGATGTCCCACGCTGACAAGTACAGCATGGCGTTCTCGGCACAGAAGTACCAGGATCTGCTCGACGGCAAGGTCCCGCAGAGCGAAATGTGGAAGTATTCTTCTTTTTGGTACAAGGACTTCGACGGCATGGCCTATAAGACTATGCTGCGGCAGCTGATCAGCCGGTGGGGCATTATGTCCATCGATCTGCAGATGGCAATGGACAAGGACATGGCTGCCATCCACGACGACGGCTCTGTGGACTATGTGGACAATTCCGTGGACTACGGTCCCGCGCCCGACACCATCAATGCAAATCCCGCAACTGGCGAGGTGATCGATATGCCCCAGGACACCCAGGAAGAAGATCCCACCGCTGGCTTTTTCAATAACTAAGGAGGTTTGAGTTATGAACGAAATCGGTAAGTATGGCGTGCTGAAAGAGAAGTTGAAGGGCATCTGCGACGAGAACGATCTGACCTTTGCGATCCACAACAAGAAGTACCCGTTTTATATGACGGTCAAGGCCCTTTCCGGTACGGATGCCCAAATGTCCATGCTGGAGGATGTCGGTGAGAATAACGACACCGGCTATATCAGCCCCGAGGCGGTCATTGTATTCGCCTATAAGGACGGCGACTTGACCTATAAGATGTCCGAAACCATCAACATCAGCGACGCGCTGTTCAACAAGATCAAGAACCTGTTCAAGAAGATGTACGCCTGCTATATGGCCTACTACTTCCGGGACAGAACCGAGAGCGGCATCGACCAGGATCGTTGCAGCGATACGGAACCCGAGGCAAATGATACCGAGAACGGCTGCTGTGATGCGGACGAGGATCTTTACCCCGCGCCCGATGAAACCACCGAAGAAACGGACGATTTTTCCGACTTCTTCGATGGCGAGGACGCTCCTGCTGAATAAGGACACCATTGAAACGAAAAAACCGGGCGGGGAAACCCGTCCGGGACAGAAAGCGAGTTGATACCAATGACGGATGTAAAATGGGTGAAACTCAAAGTAGGAATGTTTGACGGTGAAAGTTTTAAGAAAATAAAGCGTGCAAAGATCGGCGGAGAAAAATACCGAGATAAGCTGACCGCTGTATGGTTTGAACTTATGGACTTCGCCGGTAAATGCAATCACGCAGGTGCTTTTATCAATTCCAGGGAAATCCCTTTTTCAAGTATTGATGAAATTGCAATTATGATCGACCGTGAACCGGAAGAATTAGAACTTTGCATGAAATTCTACATCAACGAGGGAATGGTCGAGATTATTGATAACATCTACCAATTATCCAACTGGACACAGTACCAAAACGAGGAAGGGTTGGAAAGGATAAGAGAGCGTAAGCGCATTGCACAGGCCAATTGGAGAGCAAAAAAGGCTTTGGAAGGCGGGAAAAACGATGGAAATGGTGACGATGTAGATCCTACTGTAGATACTACATCAGTATCTACAGAGGTATCTACAGATGGTCTACCCTCTATATCTCTATCTCTTACCTCTATATCTAATTCTAATATATCTAATTCTAATTCTAAAGATAAGGAGATAGAGGGGTGTGGGGAGAAAGAGGAAAAGCCAACAGGTAGCCGCATCGACTATGTGGCTATCAAAACGATGTTTAACGAGTTGTGCCCCTCGTTCCCTAGCTGCGTTGCAATGTCGGATGCCCGAAAGAAAGCCATCAAGGCCAGGATCACATCCGGTTACACGATGGAGCATTTCAGAATGCTGTTCCTCAAGGCAGAGGCAAGCAGCTTCTTGAAAGGCCGCAACGATAAAAACTGGATGGCCTCTTTTGATTGGCTTATCAAGGACTCCAGTATGGCAAAGGTGCTCGGCGGTAACTACGACGACCGTCAGCCGATGCCGATGCAGAACGCACAGCAGCCACCTCGCCCCCAAAGGGAAAAGACCTTTATGGACATGGTTCGTGAAATGGAAGCGAATGGAGGCGATGTACTGTGAACATAGTTGAAACCATGAAGATCATGGCGGTGATCGAAACGGCATATCCGCGATTTTATGCACAAAAGACTGCAGAGGACAGGGAAAACGCTGTGAAGCTGTGGACGCAAATTTTCGCAGAGGATCCCTACAATGTGGTATCCATGGCCGTGATGGCGCTGATTAAGACAAGCCCGTATCCACCGCAGCCGTCGGATCTGAATGCAAAGATCCAGCAGATCACACAGCCGCAGGAAATGACCGAGATGGAGGCCTGGGGCCTTGTGTTAAAGGCTATCGGCAACTCCAACTATAACAGCGGCGAGGAATTTCAAAAGCTGCCTCCGGTCGTTCAGCGGCTTGTGGGCGCACCCTCACAGCTTCGTGAGTGGGCCGCGATGGACAGCGAAACCCTCAACAGCGTGGTGGCCTCAAACTTCCAGCGCTCCTACAAGGTAAGAGCCAAGCACGAACGCGACTACCTGGCGCTGCCGTCGAGCGTTAAGACCTTTATGGCGAGCATTTCCGAGGGCATGAAGATGCCCGAACTGCCGAGCGGTGAGATCACCGAGCAGCAGAGAATGGACGCGATCCGGAGGCTGAGGGAACGATGAAAATAGGATTGATCGATGTAGACAACTACAGAAAGAAAAAGGCCAAGTTCCCAAACTTGGCACTCATGAAACTTTCCGCTTGGCACAAAGCCCAGGGCGATCATGTTGAGTGGTGGTACGGTTTGGATCACTATGACCGCGTTTATATGTCGAAAGTGTTCTCCGAAGAATACACTCCGGATATGAACTTTGCTATACAGGCAGACGAGGTTATCCGAGGAGGCAGCGGGTACAGCATCGAAACGGTCGGCGGCGTAGAAAACTGGCGTCCGGAGATGGGCAGTGATCTGCCACCGGAAATCGAGCACATATACCCCGATTATAGTCTATATCCGGAACTTACGAAGAACACCGCTTACGGCTTTCTTACCCGAGGATGCCCTCGAGGCTGTCATTTCTGCATCGTTGCGGATAAAGAGGGTCGGCGCAGCCGAAAGGTCGCAGACCTGGACGAATGGTGGAGAGGACAAAAGAACATCGTGCTGATGGATCCAAACATTTTAGCCTACAAGGGGCACATGGATCTGCTTGGTCAGCTTGCCGAAAGCAAGGCATATGTGGATATAAACCAGGGCGTTGACAGCCGATTATTGACACCGGCGAATGTTGATGCAATCAATTCGGTCAAGGTTAAAAACATCCACTTTGCGTGGGACTACATGAAGGAAGAAAAACCGGTCCTCCGTGGTTTGGAGTTGTACAAGAGCATGGCTGTACGAAAGGTAAATGGTGCCTGGGGCGCTGTTTATACCCTTACAAACTACGACACCACAATGGAGGAAAACCTGTACCGAATCTATACCTTGCGCGACATGGGATATGACCCTTATGTGATGATTTACAACAAGCCAAATGCGCCGAAGGAAATCAAGCGGCTGCAGCGGTGGTGCAATAACAAGGCTATTTTCAAGTCGTGTCCGCGGTTTGAGGATTACAAGGGGTGATGATTGTGAGAAAAGGCAAGCTATTAGGCTGGCGGGGCATCGGCCCCAACGCCGGTGAATATGTAGCCGCCGAGGACGGCTTCGGATATGCGTGTCAACAGGTCGGCATCGAGGATTTTGACCACACCGCCCTGGATGCGGATGAATTCAAGGAAATGCTGATCGAGTGGTTCTTTTCCGGGAATTGGGTAGAGGCATACGAGGAGGGTAAGAAATGGCTGATCTAATAGAAAAGCTGATGCAAGCACTTGATGCCGAAAGACCGGCACTCCCCGAAACGCAATATGACATCGGCTACAACAACGGTTTGACAATGGCGATGGCGATCGTGAGAAACATTGGTAAGGACACAGATGTCCCTATCAAAATAACCGAACAGACCGCAGCCGCCCTTAATCGAATGGGCGCAAAGGCGCACGGAGGAATAGACAATGGGTAAGAATGGTTTTTTAGAACGGCAAAAAGCCACTCAGCAGGCGTTCTTCAATGCCGGCATTGAGGGCGGCAGACAGCAGATCCTCGATTTGTTATCCCTGGTACTGCGTGACCCGGAAATCATGGGCAAGGACACATTCGGCAAGGATCGCCTGCTGAAAGTGGTCAAAGGTATTGGCGAGTATATCGACAAGTATCAGCCTGCATGGGAAGCGACAGACGAAACGGATTATTACCGGGTGAAGCTGGACGCTGCCCTGGCAGATGCCTACGGCGATGGTATGCACAATACTTTCCTGGAGCGGTACCCATACGCACCGGAGTACGACTACAC
>JAEIGA010018619.1_pt1 | contig 10586 bp, 13 predicted proteins | sample 9270691 | NCBI WGS metagenome assembly JAEIGA01 (sample SAMN17057246, study PRJNA624740) | gut metagenome | biome: biome; isolation source: fecal sample | host: Bos grunniens | place: China: Xizang | collected 2019
GCAGTCTGGGACAGGGTGTCCTCCATAGGGTTGGTGAACATATAGTAGGGGAAAACATAGTGGCGGATTTTGTACAGGCTGGAAGCCAGTACATCCTTGCCGGTGCTCTTGGAGTAGCAGTTTACGGCGAAGTGCGCCCGCACTACCTTGGGGGCGAACAGGGCGGGAACGGTGAGCTGCTGGGCAGAGCTGTTCTGGTAGAAATACTTCACGCAGTAGGTGTTGGACGCTACGGCGGTGAAGTCCTGGATTACGCCGTTCTCGTCAACGGCGTGGGCGATGCCGCTCTGGGCTTCGACATCGGCTCTGTCGGAGCCGGAAGAGGTCAGAACGTAGGCTACAGCGCCGTTCTGTCCGCCAAGAGGGGCGGCGGCGTTGGTCAGAGTCAGGGAAGCGCCGGAAGCGGTGATGGGAATGGTGGTTTCAACAGTGCCGTTACCGGCTACAACGCCGCCCACAGGCAGAGCCATGTTGTTCAGGGCGGAGTCGGCTGTGGTGGCGGTGATGTTCAGCCGAGTGGTGTCGGGGATCATCATTACCAGAGCAGCACCGGGGCCAGCCGTCACTTCGCCGTTGTTCATGGAACCTGCCAGACCGAAGTCGGCGACATACCGGGAGTAGCCCAGCAGATCGTCGGTGGCGGGATCAAAGAACTCGGCGTAAACGATACCCTTGGAGAAAAGCTCTTCGGGTTTGAAGGTGAAAGCCATAGGTTTTTTCACTCCTTATTATTGAGTTATGTTCCGGCCACAAGCCCCTTTGCGCCCTCGTCCAGTTCCGAAATGGAAACGAATCCGAAGGGCATATCGTTCTTGCGGTCGAACTTCCATGTGGGGTAGGGGTTTCCTTTTTTGAAGGTCACATATCCGCTCTTCTCCGCCAGCGTATAGATCAGGTGTCCGTAGCTGCGGTCGATTGCGGCCTGTGTCTTGTGGAACTCCCTTATTGTCCATTCGTAGATCTCAGATGCTCGGCAGTGGGCGTGGAGCGCTACGGAATAGATCAGATCCTCAAAGTCGTATTTGACATCCGACCCATGCCGTCTTGCGTTATCCTGCGCCGCCTTTACGAGTTCCGGGTTCCAGTTCTCGTCAGGTATCTCATAGTCGTTCTGGGCGGCTATGATCTGCCGTACATCGTCCATTTGCCGCATATTGAACAGTGCGTAGTCCGTCTGAGGATTCCCCACCATGATTGCGTTCAGTTCCCCGGACTGGGCGAACACAGGGCGCATCTGGAAACTTCCGTCTGCCGTAACGTCGAGCCGCAACGCCACCGCCATGACGTACATTACCCCGGTCAGAAACATTCCGGGTATTCCCGTCTGCTGTTCGCATCGTCTGTCCAGTTCCCACAGACACGCGCACCATGACAATCGAGCCAGTTTGGGATCACTCAGGGATGAAAGCATCAGTTCAAATGCCGGTTTGGTGTTTGCGTAAAGCGAGTAGTCCCGCACCGTCAGCGGGTGAAATTCCAGACCCTCGTAAACGACAGGGGCGTTCATTTGGATCTGTTGACGGTATTTATCTACAAAAGCCATCTAAATCTCCTTCGGCTTTCAGATGCAAAGTATACTTATATGAAAAGTGTGGTTTTCGTGCAGATATACTTATATGAAAAGTCAGTACATGAAGTACGGATTCGGTGCGCCGCCAGCCCAGTCGATGTAGCAGTAGAGCTTGTAGCCCAGGTTGTACCGCTCGTCATCAATCTTCGTGATGCGACGCATGGTCAGCGGCCCGACTCCTCCGAAGTTCACGCCGGAAGTGGCTTCTTTGATGCACTGGAGTATGTCGTAGGCTCGGCTGGATGCCGTCATGCCCGTGTTGCTCTCAATGCCCACATTCACCACGATGTCGAAGATGACATCCTGCCGGGTGATGAACATACCGTTTCGCTCCAGCACGGAAGCGTCGCTCAGATAAACGCGGATCAGGCTCTTGCTGTTGGCAAGGCTCTGCTGCACCGTGTTCTGCGGAAAGATGCGGTATCCACGGTCAGAGTCAGGCGGTCTGTCCGGGTTCTCCGGGTCAAAGAACAACTGCCGGATCTGCGCCGCAGACGGCATGGGCTTTTCCAACGGAAGGGGAGTGTCCCAGTACAGCAGTTTCTTCAGCCGTGCGCGGGGATACTTGTTGTGGCTGGGGGGCTGATACCCTTTTCCATCCGGCAAGTCCATCAGATACCGGCACAGGATGTACGGTATCTGCTCCATCCCGGCGAGAGTATCAGCTTCAACTACTTTCCGATACGGATAGTAGGGGCTGTCTATCGTCGGTTCTGCGCCTACCCACTCGTCAGGCATCGTTCTCACTCCTTGATTCCATGAACCGCTTGAACTCGCCGTCCACCATGCTGTCCATCGCCGACTGGATGGCGGAAGTGCCGAAATACTGCATCGCCCGGTTGAAGGGGTCGTTGCGCACTTCCAGAGCGTCCTTGATCGCACCCATCAGCATCACTTCCATGGCCTTGTAGTCGTAAAGGAAGTCGAAGACCTTGTTCACGACCTCGGCATCCTTGTTCTTTTTCAGCCGCTCAAGCTGATTCATCACATGAGACGAAGCCCACCTCTGGTATTCGTCCTCATCCATGCAGCAGGCAAGGGGGCGCTCATCAAAGCCCTCTTCCGTGCGGACTCTCACCGTCTGCTGCTCATACCCTCGTCCCAAAAGGGAAGCGAGAAGCCCCATTTGGAACTGCATCCGCAGTTTCCTGTTCTCCCGGAACATGGGCGGCAGGGGAGTGGCGTCATCCGCTTTCACTTCCACAGGCTCAATGCACAGTTCCGCAATCGCCCTCGTCAGGCTCTCCTTGGTGGACAGCGGCGTATGGGAAGCGGCGGCTTTGATGTCTTCTACAGTAATGTTGATCTCGTAAACAGCCATATAAATCTCCTTCAGACTGTGTTTGTGTTGCGCGAGTTGCGTTAATCCTCGCTCTGAGGCTTCCTGGCGCTCCGTGTGCGCTTTTTAGAGGTTTCCTCCTGTACGGATACATTCTCGTCAAAAACCTCGTCATACGCCTTTTGGTTGGCTTCTGCGAGTTTTACACAGTTTATCCAGGAAGAGGTGAGCTTGTGGCAGTTCTGCTTGGGACACTCCGCCTGATGTGCGCAGACAGAGTGGAACAGGGATTTCCTGTCGTGGGGATTGGGTTTCGGCTCTTTGTCGCAAAGCACATAGTCGATGTTTCGCTCAAGATAAGCGTGGATGCATTCCATATTTTGCCTCCGTTAAACGTAATCTATCCCGGAAAGCCTGCCGGGTTTCCATCTGAATACCATGAACCGTTTGGTGGCCCCGACAAGCCCCTCATCGTCCGTCCAATCGTCTTCAATGCCGCTGTGGGACAGTCGGCGGCACATGACGCCGTAGATATCGCGCTCTTCCTCGCGGTGGAGGTGGCCTGCGTGGATCTCACGCACCTTTGCGGACGCAAATTCCGCTGCAAATTGTATGGTGAATTGACCGCGAAGGTCGGTCAGTGCGGATTTCTTGTATGCGCCGTGGGTGACGCCGATGAAGCACTCTCGCCAAGAAATGCACTTGCGCTGGCGCAGGGAATCGTCCACTTCCGCTTCCGGGAACATGGCTTTGAGCATCTGGACGAACGCCCAGCTCATGCTCTCGTCGTGATTCCCCTTGGAATAGATGATTTTTACCCTTTGGGCATGGCGCAGAGCCAGTCCAACGAGGTTGGAGTAGAAGATCCTCGCCAGTGTCCAGCCCTCTACCATGTCCACCTGTTCAATGGGTCTGCCGGAGGATGTGCGGCCACGAAAGTCATCGTTATGGAGCATATCCTGACCGATAATGATGTTGATTTCCTCCCAAACCTTCGACTCAATGATGGGAGCCAGACCCACATAGGTGGAAATGTGGTCATTTTGGGGGAAATGCTGGTCGAAAAGAGGGATTTCAAGCATTTCAGGCTCGGCTTCGCCCATGTTTTCCGGCCTAACCATGACCGGCGTGGTGTTCTCCTTGATGAAGTCCAGCAGACGCGCCATCTGGTCATCTTGGGCGGTCTGCTTGATCCACGCCTGCACCACTTCTCCGTCGCCGTTGACCTGAACCGTTGCACCGTGAGCAACAAACCCGTCATAAGTACCCGCATTCAGCGTCATTTCATCGGCAAACGGCTGTTTTTGCCACCGTTTCAGCTTGGCTCGGAAAGTTTCAAATGCCATGCCGGGATGCTGCTGGCAAAAGTAATTGAGATAGATTTCTCTTGCCGTCTGCCCCGACCGCTTCATCTCTACGCATCGTTTTTTAAGCTCGGTGCTTATCGTCATATGCAGAATTTCTCCCGTTTTTTTAAGGAACAGGCCCCCACCCCAGCCCACATTCGTCCCTTATTCGCCCACGAATGACCGTTTTTCTTTCAGGTTACAAGGTGAATGGTGGCGGTTGCGCTGTATGCGCCGCTGCTTGCCGTAACGACAAGCGGTATGGGGGAAGCATGGTAGCTGATAAGCCCATATGTGTTCCCGCTCCCCGGATTGGCGGAGTATGCGCCGTCTTCCGGGCCGGAGAATGTGATCGTGACCGGCGTATCCGTTGCTTCGCCGTTTTCAAAATAGGAGGCAGACACGTTTACGGCGTCAAATTCGTGCATTGTCTGCGGGATTGTGCTGGTAAACGCCACATAAGCGTTCTCAGCGGCAGGCACTTCGATATGCACGGAGGTAGAGATGTTCTCGTTTTGGGCGAGGGTAATGATGATGTCCGCTTCGCCCTCGCCGACAGCCGTCACAAGGCCGTTTTCGTCCACTGTCAGCACGGATTCGTCCGAAGATTCGTAGTAATAGCTGATGGGGCGCTCTTCCGTGGCTTCTACCGCCACGTTGTTCCTTTGGCTGGATGCGGAAATTGTCTGCGTCATTCCGGGCTTCATGGAGTTGTTCCAGTTCACGGCAATTTCCCATGAGAACCCGCCGTAGTCGGCGACTCCCAGCTCCACGTTGTCCTGTGGCTGCACTTCAACACGCTCAATCGTGAAGGCCAGCAGATGAACGCTGTCGGGATCGTCCGTAAACTCGCGGGTGAAATCGTCTATTCCGCGCATGGCATAAGCCGTATCCGCCAAAAGCACACGGGTATTCTCCGTGAAGTGTCTCGTGTACTCATTGAGCTGGCAGATGACGGCGATATAGTTTTTGGAAGTGATGGTGTTCTCGGTGGTATGTGGAGCGTTGCCCAGCGTTTCCATCTTGGCGTAGGAGATGGGAACGGGAACGATGTTTCCGTACCAGTCAAGGACATTCACCACGGCGTTGCACCGTCTGACAATGGCGCTTCCATGCACGGCGGCGATGTTCTTGTCCTTGAACACGATCCATGTGTTGTCCGCGTATTTCAGCAGAGCGCCCTGGGGCAGATAGGTGTAGTTGGCTGGGTTGATAAGGTATATCCTCTGCCAGTCACCCGGCATGGTGGAGCCGGTCTGCGCCTGCGCCGCACGGATGGAGCGCAGCTTCACCCTCCGCCACTCAAAAAAGTCATCGGGGTTCAGCCCCTGGCAGTCGGCGGCGTACACATTGGATGCGTACTGCCCCATCTGCGCCACATACGCCACCGTTTCATTCTGGAAATACTGTGTCTGAAGAGAACCGTCCTTATACGCCCGGTTACTCTTTGCCGCCCACCCGTTCCCGCAGAGAGTTCCGGCGGTCTGCGCAAACTGTGTGATATTCGCCATGTACTCTCACTCCTTTGATGTCAGAACAGAGGGGTTTTCGACACTGTTTTCAGGTATGCACAGTTCATCTCGTACATTCTCAGCTTATCGAAAAGCTGGCTGTCCACCGCAGACTGTCGGGCTGTTCCCGCCGCTGTCTGGCTGGCTTCAGAAATGGTGGTGAAGTTGGCGTCCCGGATCTTGGAAGCCCTTTCAAGGGCGTTGTTGTCAAAGCGGTGTTCCCAAACGTCATAGATGCAGAACGCAAGAATGTCTATCTCTGTGGCGTTCAGCTCCACCGCGAAAGAGCCGGACTTGTAGAAGTCTATGTCGATCTCATCGCCAACAGAAATTGGGCCTCCCATGACCACCACCCCGGTTTCCGGGTCATAGCTTTCAACCGAGAGGGGGATGTAGGCCGGATCACCAAACTCATCTTCCGTCAGCACACCGGCGGAGCAGATGTCCATGTCGCTTATGCCGGTGTCTACCGTGATAATCCCGTTTGCAGGCTCGTCGCTCACTGTAAACAGCACATCAGAGAATTGCGGTTCAGTGTATTCCCGAAGCCGGAGAATCATTGTGGGGGGCTTGTTAAAAAGCGGAATCGCCGCCTGCATATAGTTCCACATTCTCCGATAGAATACCGGCAGGCGGTTTTTCATATCCCAGTCAAGGGACATATCGTTCTTAATGTAGGTGAGTGCCGCGCACTCGATTTGTTCAAACGTAGTCCCCATCGGGATCGTCTCCTTGTTCTTTGTTGGCACAGTCGGGTGGTGTCGAGCCACCGCCCCAAGGTTCAAAGCCTTGTGTGCTGCCGTTACACCACGACCGTACGTTTCATTGATGATAGGGGTTTCACCGATTCGGTGAAACTCAGTAAAACTTAAAGTCCGCCCCTCGCAAGCAAAAAGGTCAGCACAGCGCCGACAACGCCCCATATGATTTTCCCAACGAGGTCATCCCACCGCTTCGCCGGTTTCTCCTTGAGTTCCTTCACGTCAGCGCTCGTTTCGTTCACCGACTTCGTAAGGTACTCCAAGTCCTTCTTCATAGCCTGGAGGACGCCGACAACATCACTGAGATTGTCAACCTTCGCCTCCAGGCTTTCAATGCGTCGGGCGTTGCCTTTGCTACGCTCCTCTACTTCTTTCAAAGTAATCGCCTGTTCTTCCAGTGACAGTGCCATTGTCTGCGTCCTCCGTCTATGTTCTATGTTGGCTTACTCGCCGTCGATTGTGATAATGTTGTTCATCCGCTTGATCCGCTCGATGTAAGCCTCGGCAATGCTGTGGATCATTGCTTCAATATCAATGCCTGCGGCTTTCAGAGTTTCGGATGCGGGGTTGCTGAGTTGTTCGTTGGCCTTTGCCACCAGGAGTTTGCCGAGATCATAAATATCTTCCTGCGACAGTTTGCCGTCTACGGATGCGTCTTTCAGGCTCTCCACCATTGTCTGCTGGAGTTCGCCTACCACGTTCTTAACCACAGCCTCAAGCTGTTCCATCGCGGCGGATACTGTCTCCAGCTTTTTGTTCTGCCCCATCCACTTTCCGATGTAGGCAAACACGATGCCGACGATACCCATGAGGATAGCGCCGATGACCTGAACGGCCACTTCGATGATAACTTCTCTCATTTTCTATTCTCCTTTTCAGCCGTTATCGGCATCGTCTGTGGCGGTGGGGTCAATCCAGTCGCCACTGTCGGCATCGAAATACCATACCTTGCCGGTGTCGATTTCCAGAAAGTCGCTGCCGTTGGGCGGCGCATCAGGCTTTGTATCGCTGGACAGCCCACGGTAGTGCATAATCATTCGGTCGGTGCTTACCATTACTCTTCCTCCTCAGAAGCGTTCATTTCCTGAAGGATGGTCTGGAACGCCTTGATTTCAAGCCCCTTATCGCGGGTGATGTTCCGCAGGGCAATGACCTTTTCGCGGGTCACGGCGGGGTTCATGTTCTGCCACGCCTCGTAGAAGCGTCTGCCGACCATTTCCTTGTGGCTTTCGCACAGCTTCTCGTAGACCTCGCAGATCTCGTCCTTGCTCAAGTCCACCATGCGGGAGAACACTTTTCTGTCCATGATCTCGCCGTCTGCGTAGGCCACGCCCATTGCCTCGCGCTCCTCATCGTTCAGACCGTCCAGCACAATCAGCCACCGCTTCTGGATGAAGCCGCGAGTGCGGTTGTCGAGGATGCGGCTCAGTTCGTTCTTGGGAACGCTGAACGTGCCGGTCTTGCCGGTGATGCTGCCGTACATTCCGCCGGGGCCGAAGGTCACGAGGTTGTAGTCTGCGACTTCCGCCTGCCACAGAAAGTACACGCGCTCGGTGTCGGCGGAGACCTGAATCACCTGGGGCCGCTGAAGGGCAAGAAGCTGTTTCTGAAGCTCTTCCATCTGCTGCCGGAGCAGTTCGTTCTGGGCTTTCAGCAGTTCCAGCGCCGGGTCTTCCGCAGGCTCTTCCACATTTTCGGGGGGAGTTTCCGGCTCCTCCGTCACGTTTTCCGCACTTTCGATTGCCGCAATGATCTGCGCCTTGGTCATGGAAGCGTCCGTCTCCAGTCCCTTTTCCTGTGCCAGAGCAATAAGCTCGTCCTTTCTCATCGTCGCGTAATTCGCCATCTATAAATCCTCCTTCATGGCGTTTTTATCTGATTGAATGGAGCTGCCGGTAGGAGTCGAACCTACAGCCTGCCGCTTACAAGGCGGCTGCTCTGCCATTGAGCTAAGACAGCAGGAAAACGAGGGACGGGGTTTCCGCCCCTCGTTGTTTGGGATCAGATGCTGACGACGCCGATGTGGTCGGAGAAGATGGCAACCTGGTCGATGTTGTAGGTCAGGGACAGACCGATGGACATATCGCCAGCGGCGTAGGGGTCGATGGTCAGCTCCAGAGGATCGGAGCCGTTCATGCCGATAGCCAGAGGCTTGCGGCCATTGCCAGCCATCATGTAGATCAGGCTGTCGGACAGCATGGTATCCACAGTGGTGTTCTGAGTGCCGGGGATGATGACATCCTGGAGGGGCATCAGGCGGATAGCCATGTACTCGCCGAGGTAGCCAGCGCGGACATAATCCGCACCCAGCAGGGTGGCGATGGCGGCGTCCATGTTCACGTTGGTGGAGCCGGTCACATCCTGGGGCAGCACCTGGGCCAGAGCGGGGTAAGAACCGATAGCCATGATGTTGCTGATGGAAGTGTTGTTGACGGCAGCCAGACGGTTCGCCAGCTTGACCCAGTTCTGGGTGTCGAAGGTGACACTCAGGTTGGAAGGAACCAGAGAGGTGTCGGAGATGGCGGCGGTCATGGCGGCGTTCCACATGCCCATCGTCTTGGCGTACATACCGGCGGCGATGTTGGCGAAGAACTGACCGAAGTCCACATTCGTGCCGACGAGCTGAATCCACTTCATAACCACAAGAGCGGTCTTGGGCTGGGGATTCAGGGTGTAGTCCTTGCTGTAGAAGGTGTTGCGGGGCTTGCTGCGGTAAGCGCCGTGGGCATCATCCTGGAACACAACGATATCGTTGCTCCCAATGGTGATCTGGCGGGTCTCGCCGAAGCCGACCTCGTAGACATCAGCGAAGATGCTGACGGCCTCAGAGAACACACGGGGCAGGATGGGGTTGATGATGTCGGTGTAGATACCGGCCAGGACGCGGAGGAACATATCGTTGCGGTAATACTGATTGCTGTTGCGCTTGAACTCCTCAAAGGACTCAGGGCCTTTCTTGCCGAGCAGCTTGTCAGCCTGCTTCGCGGCGTACAGCAGATGTGCGGCCTGGAACTTGTCGTTGGTTTCTTTGTACTTCTCGGCGGACAGAACGGAAGCGATCTCGTTGTCCTTGTTGCCGAGGGCAGCGCGCATAGCCAGAGTGCCTTTGCGGGCGTACTCGTAAGCCAGCATACGACCGGCGCCGATAAGAGCGGCGCGGGCGTTGTCCCCCTGGGTCTCGGCGGCAGAAACCTTAAACACGCCGGGATTGATGCTGTTCATATTCAGCTTCATTACTTGCTACCTCCCCTCATTCAGCGACGCAGGCCATAGCGTCAACATAGCCGAAGCTGGCGGAAGTGCCCTCAGTAAAGTTGCCAGTGCCCATGACCTTAAAGTAGGGCAGACCCGCAGTCACGGGAGCGGAGGCGGCGGGGGTCAGCTTGCCAGCGGAGCTGATGGTCAGAAATGTGTTGGTGCTCAGAGCGGAGGCAAGGTTGCCCACGCCGAAGCGGTAGACGGACTCGCCGTCAAAGTGGACGCGGCGGAAAGAGCCGTAGCGTCCGGCAGGAACGCCAAGACCCAGAGTCTCGCTGCCCACAGCCCACAGGTTGCGGCCATCGCCGATCAGGGGCCAGTCGTGGGGATCGCAGGCGTAGATGGGGGTGTTGGCGGTGGTGGAGTTCGTGGCGGTCACGAATTTCCAGGTGTTCTCGTTCTTTACGTTCGCAAAACCCTCGCAGTCCAGCAGGCTGTCGCGGATGCAGAGCTGACCGGCATCGCAGTCAGTGGGGGTCGTGGAGACGAAGAACTTACCGGCGACATTCGCCAGATCGTCAAAACGGTCGTTGACGATACGCGCTTCAAAAGCGGTGTTAGCGGTAAAGGCCATTAGTTACTCACTCTCCTTGTTAGATTTTGTCCAGTTCGGACAGGAGGCTGTCGATGCCGTCAGGAGCATCGTCGTTGTGGTTGTTCAGGAACCGGGTATCGGCGAAAACGGACTCGCTGGCTTCCTTGGCCTTGCGATCCATCTCCTTCTGGGCGTTCATGCACAGGAAGGAAACATCGCGTTCGACCTCGGCATCACCGATCCACAGACCGTCGGAGTTCACCTTCTCGGTGTACTTACCGGCATCAATGTCGGCGTTGATGGTGTTGAGGATGGAGTCCTCAAAC
>JAEIGA010018620.1_pt1 | contig 10586 bp, 13 predicted proteins | sample 9270691 | NCBI WGS metagenome assembly JAEIGA01 (sample SAMN17057246, study PRJNA624740) | gut metagenome | biome: biome; isolation source: fecal sample | host: Bos grunniens | place: China: Xizang | collected 2019
CCTTCGCCAGATCCTCCGGGTTCCATCTGCCGAGGTTGCCCTCCTCGACGGCGGCGGCCGCCGGTAGGAAGGCCGAGAGCGAGTGCCGCCTCGCGTCGGCGCGCGCCTCCTGCTCCGGGTCGATGCCATCGAGGGCGCGGTTGACCGCGTCGCCTAGCTGGCCGAGGCCGGGCGCGTCCTTCACAGCCTCCTCAAGCTCCTCGCGGTCGCGCTGGCTCCCTCCATTGCCGCAGCAGGCGGACTGCACGGCGGACTCGCCGGCGGCGCGCGCCGCCTCCTCGCCGAGAAAGCGCGCGTCGTCCCCGCCGAGGCCGGCATCCCGCATGGCGTCAGCGGCATTCTCCGCCGCCTCCTGTCCGTCGAGGTCCTGACCGTCCCGCCCGGTGCGGGCGAACGCCCGGGCCAGTGCCTCCGCCAGATCGAGCGCCTTCGCCGTGGAGTCCGGCCAGCCGAACGTCCGCAGCCAGCCGGCCAGCTCCGCCTCCATGGCGGCGCGGGTCTTCGGACGGACGGCGTCGAGCACTCTGGACAGGACGCCGAGCCCGTGCTTCAGCTCCGGCACGTCGATGGAGCGGAGCCTGTACAGCGTCCACGACAGGGCGAGCATGGCGGCGGCGCGCTTCTTCCTGCCGGCCAGCGCCTTGAGGTGCTCCTTCCACCTGTCCCCGCCGAACAGGAGCACGGCTATGTCATGCAGGTTCTGCCTCGCGCCGGAGAAGGAGGCGCCCATGAGGCGCTCGATGCGGACGTCCTCGACGACGTTCAGCATGGACTTGAGGAAGAATCCCCCCGCCTGCTGCGCCCGCTTCACGTGCTGCCAGTCGGACCAGCGCACGTGGGCGGCTTCATGATCCAGATACCCCCGCATCAGGGTCATTGCCTCGGGCGTGGGCTTCCTGATCTCTGCGGGGATGTTTATCTCGGGAACCTCCACGGCGCGGCCGCGCACCGTGCGGGTCTGCATGACGGAGTAGGCGCCGGTGCCGGACACCGTCACCTTCACGCCGCAGCGGCTGGCGAGGCCGGCCGCCACGGCGGACATCACGCGCTGGTCCATTGCGCTAGTCATGGGAGCCTCCTTCGCCGGAGGGCTGGGCTCCGGCATTCTGCGGGGGAACGAGGGGCGCGCCGAACACGGCCTGCCACAGCTCGGACACGGACACCTGATCCGCTTCCGACAGGCCGCCGGCCCATGCGTCCATCATGGCCGCCTGAGCGGGCGCCATGCCGTTGAGGCGGGCCGGCGGGAGCTTGGCGTAGGCCGCCATGTAGGCGGCGAACCTGAGCAGGGAGCGGGTGGTGAGGGGCTTCTGGATCCCCATCGCGCCGTCCCTCGCCTGCGCCGCCCTCACGGAGTCGGCGAAGTCGAAGAGCTTCTTCAGGGCGTCGCCCTGCGGAGCGCCGGGCACGGACCCGACGACGACCTGCTCGGCGGAGCAGGGCAGCCACGAGGCTTCGATGCAGGTGAAGCGGTCGAGCAGCGCCGCGTTCTGCACGGCGACTCCCGCGTAGGCTCCGGTGTCGTCGCCCCGCCCCTTGCTGTTGCCAGTCGCCGCAAATCTGAACAGCTCGTGGGGCTGTATGTACTCGCCACCGTTCTCGGGGATGAGCAGCCCCGAGCCGTCGAGGATCCCGTTGAGCCCTGCGCATACCGCAGGATCCAACAAGTCGATCTCGTCGAGGAGGAACACGCCCCCCTCCTTCATGGCCCGGGCGAGGGGGCCGTGCACGAAGCTCGTGCGGGTTCCGCCCTGCCCGTCGCTCTCGAGGCTGACGTGGCCAACGAGGTCTGGAAATTCCAGACGCCCGTTGGCGGTGACTTGGAACAGGGGCGTGCCCGTGCGGGCACACCACTCGCGGATGGAGGAGGACTTGCCGCAGCCCGAGGGGCCGCAGACGTAGAGTCCGCCGCCAAGCGAGGGCGGCATGCTCCACCATGCGGGGAGCGCCCTGCCCGCCCAAGCGGGGAAGACGTGGCGCGGGCTGGGCTTCGGCGTCATGGGATTGGAGAAGTCCCCGAGGCAGGGGATGGACTCGAGGCTGGGGATGTTCTGCCCGGCGAGGATGGTTCCGAGATTGATGCTTGTCATGGACGGCCTCCTATGACGTTGGGGTTAGCCGAGCAGGCCGAGCATGGCGGCCAGCTCAGGGTTGACTACGGAAAGATCGGGAGCGGGCGCGGCCTGCTCCTGCGGAGCGGGTTCAGGCTCCGGCACGGGGGCGGGCCCGGGCTGGAAGGCGGCGCAGACCGCCTCGGCCTCGGCCAGCTCGGCCGGCGTGGGCATGGCCGGAGCGAGCGGCACGGAGCAGTCCGGCACGGACTACACGGCGGGGGCTGGCTCAGGCTGCGGCAGCCAAGGGGCCGCGGACTGCTGGGCGGCGGCGGCCAAGGCGGCGTCGCCGGACTGGCACAGGACGCGGCATCCGTCCGCGTCCTTCGCCGCAATGAGCAGGCCCTTCAGCAGGGCCGTGGCCTCGGGCTTGGCGCCCTTGCGGCAGGCTACGGAGGCGGCCTGCCGGAGGGCGTCGGCCAGCACCCGTATCTCGGGTGCGAACAAGGCCGTGGACTCGGCCTTGTCGATCAAGGCTTGCAGATAATCCGGGATGCGGGTCCAGCCCTTCACGGAGGCGAGCCCGCCAGTCTGCCTGTTCCACAGGGTGGCGACCTGCGCCGCCATCTGGTCGAAGGCGCCGCCCGCCATGGCGGCCACGGCTCCGGCGAACGTGCCGCCGCCGGACGACGAGCCGTCGTTCGGACTGGCGGAGATGGAGAAGACTTCCCATCCGAAGTGGATGCGGCTCTCCACGTCCGCCCTGCCGGGCAGCTTGCCGGCCACGGCGGCCTGCCATTCGGGCGGCACGGAGGCGGCCAGCCATTCGCTGAACAGCCTGTCGTAGTCCGACACGAGCGACGCCTTGACGGCATCGAACTTGTCCTTGCATTCCTGCAGCTGGACGACGAGGCGCGGCGTCACGGCGGGGTCGACGGCGTAGGCCTTGCCGCCGAAGATCGACACCGCACTGCGGCGGGCGCGCTCGTAGCCCTCGTAGTAGTGGGCCTTCAGCGTCAGGATGAGCTGGCGGGGGAAGATGTTCCAGCGGCCCAGCTTGGATATGGTCGAGGGCGGCAGGCTCGCCTGCACCTCGGGGGCGAAGTCGGAGCGCTTGATGCTCGCCTCGCCGCACCAGATGCGGCTGTTGATGCGCAGAAGATCCACGCTCTGCACGATGGATAGAGATTCAGACATGATGATCCCCCTTTGGGTGGTTGAGGTTTGTTGGGAACTTCTTAATGCCACGCCTACAATTTGTCAATGGCTTACTCTATATGGGCTCGCCCCAGTTGGAGCGGAGCACGCCAAGCGCGCGCAGCACCCGGCAGGCGGCGAGAATCCTTTCAGGCACGGGGCCGGCGTCGAGCAGGCCGCACTCGGCGAGCACGTCCATGGCCTGCCCGACGCGGCGGGCGCCGCCCTTGACGGGGAAGCGGACGGCGCCCTCGGGCAGGGCGGCGCGGCTGGAATCGAGAGGCGCCGACAGGGTGCCGCCATGGAAAACTATGTGGGCAGGGCGCGAGCCCTTGAGAGGACGATCAACGAAGACGTACATGGCTTCCTCCTTGGAAGCGCGGCGGCTCCCGCCCCATGGGCAGGGGCCGCCGGGAGATGGGGTAAGCTAGGCGCCGAGGGCGGCGTCCAGCAGAGGCATGAGGAAGGACTGGGCTTCGCCGGAGTCCGGCGCCCAGTCGATGGAGACGCCGCCATCGGCATCCGACAGGGTGCATAGGCAGACGTCTCCGATGGAGACGGAGACTGGGCCGCCGAAGAGAATGCAGTACACGGGGCCGGACGAAGAGCCGGCGAGGACGCGCCTCACGAGGGAAGCGAGCACCCGCGCAATGGCGCGGGCAGACATGGAAGTGCGCAGCATGGCTTTCTCCTCCTAGACGTAGCGGAAGGTGCGGGCGAAGATCTGCAGCGCCGCGCATTCGGCGCCGTAGAAGTAGACGCGGCCGAGTCCGCCTTCAGCCGTGCGAAATCCTATCCAGCCGCAGGGCTCGTCGCCCACGGCACGGCCAACGACGTTGAAGCCCACCTCTTCGATGGACTCGCGGCCGAGGTGGCGAACGCAGCGGCAGACGGCACGGAAGCCGTCGCGAATAGAAGCGGAGAGAGTGCGATGATGAATACGGTACATGACGTCCTCCAAGTGTCCCAAAAATTTTGGGACAAAGTCTTAATGGTTTACTCAACGATGGATTGGGACAACTTGGGACAGTCCAAGTGTCTGTAATCGTTGAGGTTATTTTTTCTTGGGACAACTTTGTGAGTGAGACAGGGAGACTTTGTCCCATACTGTCCCAAGTTGTCCCAAGTCCAAAATTCCCAGAATCGTTTTTATATTCGGGAGGTTAGGGCGTTTTGTCCCAAGTCGCGGGAAAATAACCCCCCCCTCCGAAAATTTTTTCGCGCGACACGACACCTCGCGTGCGAGAAAAAGTTGCCTCGCGCGGGGGTGTATTTTTTTAAAATTGGGACATATTATTTATATTTCTTAAAGAAATAGTAAATAACTTACTCCCAATTTTACCCCCGTGTCGTGCGAAATCAAGGGGTTACACTGTCCCACGTTTTTTGGGACAGACTTGGGACAGACTTGGGACAAGTCGGGACAGAGACTCCCCAGCTCACTCATTTTTTTGGGACAAGTTGGGACACTGTCCCAAAAGTCCCATGGGACAGAGACTCCCTGTCTTACTCAGAGTAAGACGTTAAGCCCTTGTCCCAAGTTTTCTGTCCCAATTTTTGGGCGCGACCGTGTTGTCGCGCTCTTCCTCAGCCGATTGAAACGCGTCCCGCGTTCCGTCGGGACAAAGTTACTCAGTCTTACTCAGAGTGAGAGAGAGTAACCTTGTCCCACCGCAGTTCGGGACAGCGGTTTTTTACTTTGCCTTTGCCTTGAGCGTGGCGCGGGCAGCGTCAATAGCTGCGTTCACTTCCTTCATGGTGATCTTTGACTTCGGATTTTCGAGCAGCCGCGCAATGACGCGGGCCGCTTCGTTAAGTCGTTCGGCGTCGGTTCGGTGAGAGGTTTCGCGCTTGCACTTGTAGGCGCCATTCCATGCGGATCGGATCGTGCCCTTCATGGCGTCCCACTGCGCCTTTGCTGCCTTTGTTGTAAAGTCCTCGGCCGTACGCTTGTCGAGTGCTGGCGCGGCCGCGGGCACGGTGAAGTCCATCTTGCCGCTGTCGAGCTGGCTGCCGAAGAAGAGGCCTTCAATGATGGAGCAGGTTCTGCGGGCTGCCGCGGCGATCATGGGATCGCTGCTGCTGCGCTGCTTCAGCGCCCATTCCAACGGGCGCAGATCCTTGTTGCAGCTGGCGGCGTTGCCAGCCGCGCGAGCGAACTTCCAGCCGCTGGTGTTGCCCTCGGCCCATGCCGCTAGGGCTTCCTTCTTCCTTTCTTCCCAAGCGTCGTCGTTCATGTTCGCCTTGTCGTCGAGATCGACGATGTTGCTAGCGAGGATGCCGTTGACATTGAGAGTCTGGGTGGCGGTGTTGTTCTGTAACATGGCTTTCTCCTGTAGATTTGGGTTTTTTCATGCGGCGAGAAATTTCGCTGCATGGTTCAAACCCAAACCGACTTTCTAGCTCTCCCATGCGGCGGCGCCGCCCTAAACCCGACGGCGCTGCCGTTGCATGGGTATTGTCCTTCTCGGCCTATTCTCGGAAACTTTCCGCTGCGCTTCCTATCGCTAGGTTTCATCCCATCTGGGACCGCTGCGCGGCTGCTACAGGCAGACTGTCTGCGGCGTCTCGTTTCAGAACGTCGACCGCTGCATTCACCCTGCCTGCGGCGTCCACCTTTCAGGAGGTGATCCGCCGTCTTTATGGCAGTTTCCAGTTTCCTACCGTATTGGCCCTGCATCTCTATATCTTGGCACGCCGTCAATCCTACTTGATTGCCTTCAGGGCTTTCAGATGGACCGTGCAGCACCTTGTCAACAGACCTCGCAAGATCTGCCTGCGGCTGTGCTGAAACCGCTCGCCCATTTTTCGGGTCACTTGGCAAGGTATGGGAGCGAGCTTGGCCTTGCCGAGCATTCAACGGTGCAGCGTTTGGCCTCGCTGAAGGCTAGGTTTCTCGCCGTTGTTGAAAGCATCATGCCGCATTGCGGTTTCGCCGTCAAGCCTCAGTTTCGTGAGGACTGCTAGCGTTGCGCCTTTCGGTATTCCGCTTTCGTTAATGACAAGCTAGCAAGTTACTCATTCAATGTCAAGCGGGGGGGGAAACCTGTAATAAATTCAGGGGGTTAGGGGGGACCGTCCTATGGTTCGCCTTGCATAGCCTAGGCAGGGCCCCGAGAGGCCGCGGCGGCCCCGCGGCGCGGGGCCTTTGGACGCGGGCCGCCCGACGCCGGAGAGAGAGGCTATCTATATTTCCAGACACGCCTCGAACTCCGAAATCTTCCCAACCCTCCTCACCCCACAAAATATCCTCAATAATTTCAACCACTTACACAACCCAGTTCTCAAATTTCCCTTGACCCCTCCCCCTTCTGGACGGCACCCCGCCTTTCCGCTATTCTCTCCCTGCCGAAAAAATTTTTTCTCCCGGAGGGGGATGGCGATGGCGGACAACTGGCTCACTGGACTTGCGCTGCGGGAATCTCCAAGGCAGCCGGACTACGCGTTTGCCTACAACACGCCCATCCTCGACCCGCGCCAGTGGGAGGACTTTACGTGGTGGTCGTACGCAAACGGCATGGACCCTCTGGGCGGGTCCCGCGACTACGACATGCAGGGCGCGTATCTGGCGTCCCTCGCCGCCGACGGGCGGAACCACTGGGACGACGGGTTCAAGAAGCCGAACCACTACACGTTCAGCTCCGGCTCCATGTACGCTTCGCCCGAAATGCCGGGCGGGGACTGGGAGCGGGGCTTCATATACAGCGTGCCGGGGCGCGGGATTTCCCCGCGCGCGGTGCCGTCGGTCTACGTCCAGCCGGAGGAGCGGAGCCTTCCCGGCTTCGCGTGGCCGAGCGCCATGCGGGAGTACATGGACGCCGCCGAGCCCGGCTCCATGCTGACCGACCGTCCCATGTACCTTCAGAGGCTCATGTATCCAGACTTCAGATAGGAGCGCATCATGTCACTGGAAAAGGATTTGAAGCCGCCTCTCTCGGCGGCCGTTCAGGAGTACGTGCTGTCCGCGTTCGGCGGCGGCGACGCGGAGCACGGGCGCGACCTGCTGCTCGCCCTCGCCCGCCGCGTGGCGTTCGCCCGGAAAGTCCACCCCGTCTTTGGCGGGATGAAGTGCGTGGCGGACGAGTTCGCCGAGCTCGCCCGCGAGGCCGCCCGCTTCCGCGGGGACGGCGACTCCCGCCGCATGCGGGAGGAGGCCCTCGACGTGATGTCGACGTGCATCCGGCTGTACAACGTCGAGGCGCTGCCGGACTGGGACGGGGAGAAGTAGCCATGACCATCGACATACCTGAAGGCTACGAGGCCCTCGGCCTCGCTCTCGGCGAAGCCGTCGCTCAGGCCGCCTGCGGCAAGGGCGCGGAGCGCCATGCCGAGTCCGGCGAGAAGTTTTCGGACCAGCCCATACTCGAGATTCCCCGGCGCCTCGGGGACGGCGGCGTCTGCGCCCCGCTCTATCAGGCGGTGAAGAAGATTTACGAGTCCCGCCGCCTGCCGCCGGACCGCGCCCGCGCGGAGCTGCTCGGCGCTATCAACTATCTGGCTGCCGCGTGGTGCCTGCTGGGAGGCAGGGAGTCCGTCTTCGCGCCGGAGGCTCCGAAGGCTCCGGGGAACGTCTGCCTTGGCTTCGCGGAGCGCGTCGTCTCCCTCATGAAGGAGGCGGGCGTGCGCGAGGTGTCGTTCGCGAACCCCGGCGCCTGCATCCGTGCCGATGGCACCGTTACGGGTCTGCATTTCACGACGGAAGACTTCCAGTTCGACGAGGACCGCATGGCGGAGTCCATGCCGGGCATAGTGCCGACTGCGCCGGACGGCGAGGACGCCCTCCGCGCGAAGAAGGAGCTTGTCCGCCGCATCCGCGAGGCCAATCCGGCCATCTATCAGCAGGAGGACTTCGAGGCGCCGCTGTTCCCCGAGCGCACCCCCGTCGAGTGCCGCCCCCCGCTGGAGTCGGAGTGGACGCCGGCGTTCTACATCGGCGTGGACCCGCAGGGCTTCCACATAGTCGAGCGCGGCGGGATGCGGATGCACCTCTCCGCGGACGCGGTGCGGAAGCCGGAGAAGGCCTAGAAATTCCGGGAGCGGTTCCCGGAGGGGGGGCTGCGCTGTGTTTTTCCCCCTCATGCTTGCGGAGTCCGGGCCGGACGAAGCTCTCTGCCCGGGCGCGTGCGTCCGGCCCGGCCTCCGTGTTGCCTTCTCCCTCCTTTCAGGCTATCAGCCGGAAAGGAGGACTTCCCATGTTCAAGCCTGACTGGAACGCCCTGAAGGCGGCATGCGCCAAGAAAGGGTACGCCTTCTTCGAGAGGGGGAGGCTCAACCTGAACCTCATAGGCGTGCGCCATTCGGACTACGCGTCGAACGGGTTCGACGACGTGCTGTGCTGCGCCTACATGGAGCCGGACGGCGTCCGCCGCGTCGAGCACTGGCCGGCGACGACTGACCCGGGCTGGCACTGGCTGCAGAAGGAGTTCATGAACTCCAAGGGCTGCGCCGTCCTCGTGCCGGGGCAGTACCGCTCCGCCTTCGCGGCCGGCCCGCACAAGGGGCAGTACCGCTGCCTCGTGCAGGTGAAGCCCCTGAAGGTCTGGCGCGACCGGAACAGGGACAGGAACATCGACCACGCCAGCGTCGACGAGGGCATGTTCGGCATCCACATCCACAAGGCCGGGGAGGCTTCGGTGCAGGTGGACCGCTGGTCGGCCGGCTGCCAGGTCTTGGCTCGCAAGGTCGACTTCCTCCGCATGATGGAGCTGTACGACGCCTCGGCGAAGCTGTATGGCCCGCGCATAACCTACACGCTCCTGACGGAGCGGGACTTCTCCTAGGAGGCGGGCATGGATCTCTTCTCCCAGCTCGCGGATCTCCTCGCGAAATGGACCGGATCATACGCGGATCTGGTCTTCTCCCTCATAGGCGTGGCGGCCGCGCTGGCCGCCCATCTCCCCGCCCCGAAGGAGGGGCAGACGGCCTACCGGATCTTCCACGCGGCCGTGAACTTTCTGGCGATGAACATTCTAAGGGCGCGCAATGCCGGACCTCGAAAGTAGCACTGCCGCCCTTCAGGCGGCGGTGGACATGCTCAGAACCATGCGGGACGAGGACGCGCGCGAGCGGCGCGCCCTTGCCGAGGCGGTGTCGGAGCTGCGCACGGAAGTGGCGCGGCTGTCGGCCCGCATCGACGCGCTCGCGTCGGAGAGCCAGCGCGAGTGCAGGCCGGGGAACGACCGCCTCGCCTCGCTCGAGGAGTGGCGCGCCCGCGCCGACGCGGCCCTGCGCGTGTGGCGCTTCGTGGCGGGCGTGCTCGGCGCCGTGATCGGCTCCGTGTCCACGCTCGTCTTCCAGTACATAATGAAATAGGAGGCCATCCATGGCAGTCAAACCGGTCGTCTACGACGACACCACCAAGAAGCACCGCCCGCTCGGCTCGGGCGAGAAGATGGACGGCCTGTCGGCCTCCTCGATCATTTCCTCCCAGAGCGGCAACCTCATCACCACGGGCTCCGACGGGCTCGCCTACGCCACGGGCTCGGGCATCGCCGACCCCGCCGCGGACAACCTCCTCGAGGCCACCTCCGCCGGAAAGCTGAAGCTGGACGTCGACCGCCTCGCCGAGTGGCTCGACGGCCACCCGCAGGACGCCGCCGTCCTTGCCGATGCCATCAAGGTGGTGTCGGAGGACTCCGGCAACGTCATTTCCGCCGGCTCGGACAACGGCGCCTATCTGTCGTCCGCGGCGCTCTCCGCCGTCATCGCCGGAATGTCCTCCGCCCAGCTGCAGACGCTCCTCGCCTCCCTCGCCGACGGCGAGACCGTCGTCGCTTCCGGCGGGAAGCTGGTCGTCGACCCGACCTCCGCGCCGAAGGCGAAGCTGCAGGCCATCACGACCGCGCTCCGCAAGGTCGGAGGCGGCCTGTCCGTTGACTCCGGCACGGGCAAGCTCGTCGTCGACTTCGCTTCCATGGACCCGGCCATTATGAGGAACGTGGTGCTGTCCATGGTGCAAACCGGAGGCGGCATCGCCGTCGACCAGAACGGTCAGCTTTTCGTCGACTTCGACAACATGCCGACCGACAAGTTCGAGGCGCTGCTGAAGTCTCTGAAGATGCAGGTTCCGCTGTCTGCGAACATGAACATGTACGTCGACGGCGCGAACGGCTCCGACACGATCATCGACGGGCGCGGCACCGAGGCCAAGCCGTTCAAGACGATCACTGCCTGTGCGCGGTATGCCACGCAGAACTATGCCGTCGGCGCGTATACGCTGGCTATTCTCGTGAAGCCCGGCACGTATATTGAGCAGGCATACCTTCCTTCCTATACTCACACTTCTGGACGCATGGTTCTCCGTGCTTACGACTATGCTAATCCTCCTCTGCTTACTAA